>Ga0209107_10001876_pt1 | contig 11723 bp, 8 predicted proteins | sample LakErihyJuly2011_2_FD_187460 | JGI IMG/M metagenome (GOLD analysis project Ga0209107, IMG submission 187460) | Freshwater microbial communities from dead zone in Lake Erie, Canada - CCB hypolimnion July 2011 (SPAdes) (version 2) | ecosystem: Environmental > Aquatic > Freshwater > Lentic >... | reverse complement strand
ACCTTCTTCCAGCCGGCGACCTGCTCGGCCGTGTAGATACCCGGGGTGTTCGGGTAGCCATGGCCGCGGGGCGAAACCGTGGTCGCCTCGGCGATGATCAGGCCGGCCCCGGCGCGCTGGGCGTAATACTCGGCCATCAGGTCCGTCGGGACATTGGCCCCCTCGGCCCGGCAACGGGTCAGGGGCGCCATCAGGACGCGGTTCGGCAGGGAAAGGGCGCCGACTTGGAGGGGAGTGAAAAGGGAGGACATGGCTTGTTTAAAGGGTCAGGGTTAGGGTCAGGGACGGGAAAAGCAAGGGGAGGGATTCTAGGAGACAAGAAGGGCCAGGGCCAGGGACGGGGACAGGAGAGGCATGCGGAGTTGGCGGACGGACGGGACGCACATGCATACCTGGTAGGGCTGACCGTCCTCGGTCGGCCGTGCAGAGACGTTGATCGGCTGGCTAGTTGGCGAGGGAGGCAAAGAGACAAGAAGGGCCTGGGTCAGGGCCAGGGACAGGAGAGGCATAAAGAGTTGGCAAGCGGACGGGCGGGACGCTCGAAGCTACCTGAAGGCGATCACTGCGCCCGTACCCGCATGTCATCGTACCTTTCCCAACCTGGCCCTGGCCCTGTCCCTGGCCCTGGCCCTGGCCCTAGCCGAATCTCGCAATCGCCAACCGTCATTACCCCGAAGCCTCCGGCTTCTCCCCATTAATCTTCCCTCCCCTGCCCCCTACCCCTAGGAGTGCTGGGCACTTCTCCGCGTCCGTCCAACATGTCCGTCCCACCACTGCCCTCACTCCGCCCCGCCCAGCCGACCTACATCATCGGGCACAAGAACCCCGACGCCGACGCCATCTGTTCCGCGCTGGCCTACGCAGCCTTCAAGGACGCCTCCGGCCAGCCTGGCTTCAAGCCGGCGCGTTGCGGCAACTCCAACGCGCGCATCGACGCGATCCTCGGCCGGTTCGGAGCCGCGCTCCCGGAGTTCGTGGGCGACGTGATCCCGCGCATCGAGGACATCATGCATCGCGACCCGTACAAGGTCCGCATGGACGACACCTGCGCGCGGGCGCTCGAACTCCTCGACCTGCACGACGTGCGCGCCCTGCCCGTGGTCGGCGACGACGGCCGCCTCGAGGGGTACGTCTCGATCTTCAGCCTGGGCGACTACTTCATCCCGAAGCCGAAGCGCGCGACCGCCATGCGTAAGGTCACGAGCTCCATCAACGCGATCATCCGCTCCATCGGCGGAACCGAGGTCATCGCCTTCGACGCGGCGACCGTGCAGGAGCTCTTCGTCCGCGTCGCCGCCATGGAACTCGACTCCTTCGGCAAGTCGGCGACCGTCGAGGGCATCCCGACCAACCAGAGCGTCATCGTCGTGGGCGACCGGGCCGACGTCCACCTGCGGGCCATCGAGATGGGCGTGCGCATCATCATCGTCACCGGCGGCCACCGCATGCGCCCGGAGATCCTCGAGCGCGCCAAGGCCGCCCGCGTCTCCGTCGCCTACGCCGACACCGACAGCGCCACCACGGCCTGGGCCGTGCGCGCGGCCACGCTGATCGGCGGGCTCGTCCAGCGCGACGCCTACACCTTCAAGCCGCAGGAGAAACTCGCGGTCGCGCGGCGGCGCATCGTGCAGAACCCCGCGCTCATCTGCCACGTCATCGACGAGGACGGCCGCCTGCTCGGCGTCTTCACCAAGACCGACATCATCAACCCGCCCCGCGCCAAGCTCGTGCTGGTCGACCACAACGAGCTCTCGCAGGCCGTCGACGGCGCCGCCGAGGTCGAGATCGCCGAGGTCGTGGACCACCACCGCCTGGGCAACGCGCCCACGCACCAGCCCATCCTCTTCATCAACCGGCCGCTCGGCTCGACCTGCTCGATCGTGGCGGACATGTTCCGCACCGCCGGCCTGCGGCCGACCCCGCAGACTGCGGGCCTGATGATGTGCGGGATCATCTCCGACACCCTCCTGCTGCAGAGCCCGACGACCACGCCGCTGGATGCCGACCTCCTGCAGTGGCTGACCCCGGTCGCCGACGCCGACCCGCGCGCGCTGGCGGACATGATCTTCAACGCGGGCTCCGTGCTTGCGACGCTCTCGCCGGCAGCCGCCGTGCGCGCCGACTGCAAGCAGTACCGCGAGGGCGAGCGCCGCTTCTCCGTCTCGCAGGTCGAGGAGCTCGGCTTCACCAACTTCTGGAAGTGCGAGGACGGCCTGCTCGAGGCGCTGGAGAAGTACCGGGTCGAGAACGGCCTCAACTTCGCCTGCCTGCTCGTCACCGACATCGACACGCAGAGCTCGCTCCTGCTGGTCCGCGGCGAGGCCGAGGTCGTCCAGGCCATCACCTACCCGCAGAAGCGGCCGCCGGACATCTTCGACCTCCCCGGGATCGTCAGCCGGAAGAAACAGCTGATGCCCTACCTGTCCAGCCTGCTGGGGGCCGCCACCGACGGCCCATGACCGCCGAGGAAGCGATGCTGGCGTTCATGGCGCGCCCCGGCTACCAGCCGATGCGCCTCGAGGCCCTCGCCGACGCCATCGGCGCGAACAAGGACGAGCTCCGCCACCTGCGCAAGGTGATCCCGGGCCTGCTGAAGGCCGGCGCCATCGCCGTGCGCAAGCGCGACCTCCTCATGCTGCCCGAAGGCCAGACGCTCCCCGAGGGCACCATCCTATTCCGCGCCAGCGGTTCGGCCCGCGTCGTGTTCAACGCCGAGCCGGGGCAGAAACCGCGGGAGCAGGTGCACATCGAGGCCCGCGACACCGGCGTGGCGCTGCACGGCGACCGCGTGCTGGTGAAATTCAACCCCGTCCGCCGCGACCGCCAAGGCGAGGACTGGGGCACCGCCGTCGTCGTCCGCGTGGTCAAGCGCGCGCTCACCCAGCTGACCGGCACGCTGCAGCGCACCCGCCTCGCCTGGTATGTCGTCCCCGACGACCCGCGCGTCTCCCGCGAGATCGTGGTCCGCGACCCGGCCCGGTCCAACCTGACGCCCCCACCCAAGCCCGAAGACAAGGTCGTCGTGAAGCTGGACGCCTGGGAAAGCCGCAACCTCAACCCCACCGGTACGATCACCGAGGTCCTCGGTGTCACGCACACGCCGATGGCAGAGTACCTGGCGATCCTGCGCCGCTACAACCTGAACCCCGAGTTCCCCGCCGTCGTCGCGGCCGAAGCCAACGCCTTCGGCAAGGTCGTGCAAGCCGCGGACCGCAAGGGCCGCGAGGACTTCCGGGCCATCCCGACCATCACGATCGACCCGGATGACGCCAAGGACTTCGACGACGCCCTTTCGGTCGAGCGGCTGCCGGAAGGACGCCTGCGCATCGGCATCCACATCGCGGACGTCTCCCACTACGTGAAGACCGGCTCGCGCCTCGACACCGAGGCCCGCGAGCGCGGCAACTCCACCTACCTCGTCGGCACCGTCATCCCGATGCTACCGCACGCGCTCTCCAGCGGCCTGTGCTCGCTCGTCGAGGCCGAGGAACGCCTGGTGAAGTCGGTCATCTGCGAATTCGGGCCCGACGCGCGCCTGCTGAAGACGGAGTTCGCGAACTCGGTCATCCGCAGCCGCAAGCGCCTCACCTACAAGCAGGCCTACGCCTTCCTGAAGGGCGACGACAATGCCGCCCTGCGCGCGATGCCGGCGCCGCCGCCCCACCAGACCGGTTCCCCCGGCCGCCCGCTGGCCGAACTGACCGACGCCGAGCTGGATGACGTCCGCGGCATGATCGGGGATTTCTGGAAGGTCGGGAAGGTCCTGCGGGCCGAGCGCTTCCAGGCGGGGTCGCTCGATCTGGACATGAAGGAGATCAAGATCTACTGCGACAAGGACGGCTGGGCCGACCGCACCGAGATCGTCCAGCACGACGAGTCCCACCAGCTGATCGAGGAGTTCATGCTCCTGGCCAACGAGTGCGTGGCGAAGGCCCTGGACAAGGAGCGGATCCCGCACGTCTGCCGCGTGCATGACGACCCCGACCCGGAGAAGCTCGACGCCCTGCGCGAGGAGCTGGCCGGCGACGGCTTCAAGGTGGGCGACCTCACCCAGCGAGCGAACATGATCAAACTCCTGGCCGACCTCAAGTCGCGCGAGGACGGCTACACCATCCGCATCGCGCTACTGCGTTCGCTCAAGCAGGCCTGCTACCGCGCCTCGCCCGACGGCCACTTCGGCTTGGCGAAGCGCCACTACTCGCACTTCACCTCGCCCATCCGCCGCTACGCGGACCTACTCGAGCACCGCATCTTCGACGCCTTCATCGCCAAGCAGGGCGTGCGCTCGGCGCCAGCCGAGCCGCCGCGGTCCCCGGGCCTGGGCGAGCTGACCCGTTCCTGCGAGCACATCTCGATCACCGAGCGCAACAGCGCCGAGGCCGAGCGCGACTCCGTGAAGATCAAGTTGCTCGAGCTCTTCGAGCGCGAGGTCGAGCGCCCCGACAAGCGGCCCTTTGAGGCCACCATCACCGAGATCAAGCCGCACGGCCTCATGGTCGAGCTGACCGCCTCCAACGCCTTCGGCCTCGTCCACATGTCGACCCTGACGGACGACCACTACCGTCTCAACGACCGCGGGAACCTGCTGCGCGGGAGCCGCACCGGCCGGACCTTCATGGCGGGCGGCACGATCATGGTCACGGTCGACCGCGTGGACCGCTACAAGCGGCAGGTGGACTTCCGCCTGGCCGAGGAGACCCCGGTGCGCGCCCGCCCGACCGACCAGCGCCGGCGAGGCCAGCGCTGATCAGCGCGCGGCCAGCAACCGGACCCAAGCGCGGGCGTAATCACCGGCGGCCCGTCCGAGCCGGATGCGCCCGGCATCATCGTCCGTCCAGGCGACGGGGATCGTGGCGACCACCGCGCCGCGCCGCGCGGCGAGTTCGGCGCACTCGGCGCCATAGGCGAAACCGCCGGCGACCGGTGGCAGCACCTGCCAGGTCGAGCGGCGGAAAAGTTTGAGCCCGCAGCCCGGATCGCGCACGACGCCACCGGGCAGCAAACGCCAGGCTAACGCCAAGCCGCCGGACAGGAAACCTCGGCGCAAGGAACGACCGACGACGCGGGCGGCGCGGTGCCAGCGCGAACCCAGCACCACGTCGGCCTGCCCCTCGGCGATCAGGCGGAAGCCGCGGACCAATGCCTCCGGGTCCGTCGCCATGTCCACGTCGACGTAGGCCAGCACCGTGACCGCCGGCGAAGCCGCCGCCCAACCCGCCGCAATGGCCGCCCCTTTATCGCCCTGCTCGCAGGCGCGCAGGTAACGAACCCGCGGATCGCCGCTAGCCTGGGCGAGGGCCGCGGTGCCGTCGGTGGAGCCATTATCGGCCACGATTACCGCGTAGTCTTCGAAACCGCAGGCCCGGAGACGATCGGCCAACAGGGCGAGACCGGGGGCCAGGCGGGCCTCCTCATTGCGGACCGGGATGACGATCAACAAGGACACGTTACCTGACTTGTCCGATAAATATCCTTAAACATCAACTGTTTATGAACTAATGCGAGTTAGTTGAGAATGAGTCTCATATAGCATTTGACGAATGAGAGTGGGTCTCATTATCAAATATGCCTCCGCTTATGAAAGCCACCCTCCCTCTCGTGCTGCTGATCGCCGCCAACGGTAGCGCCCTGGCGCAGACGACCGCCGCACCAGCCCCCAAGGCCGCCCAACTGTCGCCGCTGACCGTGACCGGCATCGTACCCGACCTGTTCGAGTTGCCGGGCTCCGCCGCCGTGGTGGCCGGTGAGGACTTCCGCGCCCGCGGCTACACGAACCTCAAGCAGATCGCCGCGACGGCGCCCGGGGTCTTCGTGCGCGACGAGGACGGCTTCGGCAACTTCCCCAACATCTCCATCCGCGGCGTCGACGGCACCCGCAGCGCCAAGGTCACCCTGATGGAGGACGGCATCCTGACCGCGCCCTCGCCCTACTCCGCCCCGAACGCCTACTACTCGCCGAAGTCGGGCCGCATGGCGGGGATCGAATTCCTCAAGGGGTCGAGCCAAGTCATGTATGGACCGCACACCACCGGCGGCGTGGTTAACTTCCTGTCGACGCCGATCCCGACCGAGGAGCGTCGCTTCTTCTCGCGCCTGACCGCCGGCAGCTACGGCAACGTCTTCAACCAGACCTGGCTCGGCGGCGTCACGCAGACCGAGGCCGGCAAGGTCGGCGCGCTCGTCGAGCTGCACACCCAGCTCAGCGACGGCTTCCGGCAGATCGATGGCGTCGGCCGGCGCAGCGGTTACACGCTGACCGAACCGATGGTCAAGCTGTCATGGGAACCGAGCGGCGGCCTCCGCCAGCGCTTCGAGCTCAAGGTCGGCCAGACGGACTTCGACGCCGACGAATCGTACGCGGGGCTGAGCGAGGCCGACCTCCGCGCGCGGCCCGACCGCCGGTACGCGTCCAGCCGCTTCGACCACCACGTGGCCGAACAGTGGCGCACCTACCTCAAGTGGAGCGCCGAACCGGATAAGTCCCTGCGGCTCGACAGCGCGCTCTACTTCAACCGCTTCGACCGGATGTGGGACAAGCTCGACGGGATCACGCCGGCGCCTGGCCTGCTTTCGAACATCGGCGAGGCGCTCGTCCACGCGCCGTCCTTGGCGTTGCTGCGGGGCGACCGGGTCACCGGCAACGACGGCTCCTTCTACACCAACAAGGCGCTGCGCCAGCACGAGGCCTACGGCTGGCAAGGCGCCGTCACCAAGCGGCTCGAGGCGGGGGCCGTCCGGCACGAGCTCACCGCGGGGCTGCGGATCCACCGTGACGACGTCGGCGGCTCGAACCAGCGCATCACCTACGCCGTCGACGACGGCGTGATCGGGGCGGGCACGCCGGGCGCGGTCTCGTCGGCCGGCTACCAGCAGACCGTGGCCACGGCGTTCTTCATCGAGGACTCCATCCGGACCGGGGCGCTCACCCTCCGGCCCGGCCTGCGCTATGAGTACCTGAACATGGGCAGCACGTCCGCGGCCGGGGCCTACGCGCCGACGACCAACGCGATGGTGATGGGCGGGCTCGGCTTCACCTGCGCGCTGAACGCGGAGCATGCGCTCTTCGGCGGCGTCTACCGCGGTGGCTCGGCCGCGAACCCCGCCGGCTACGCCGCGGGCGCGCGCTCCGAAAGCAGCCTGGGTAAGGAACTCGGCTGGCGTGGACGGAAAGGCGCGACCAGCTGGGAACTGGTCGCCTTCCACACCGATTTCCACGACCTCATCGCTCCGGTCGTGGGCGTGGCCGGCGGCGGCCTGCTCGCCGTGACCAACGGCGGCGGCGCGGTCTCCTACGGACTCGAGGCGTTGCTGCGTCACGACCTCGCCGGGGGCGAGCGCGGCTACAAGATGCCCGTCTACGCGGGGCTCACCTGGACGCATGCGCGCTTCAAGGACATCGTCGGCAGCCGGCTGGGCAACAGCGCGGGCATCTTCGCCGGCGCGGAGGACGGCCATGACATCCCGTATATCCCGGAATGGAAACTCGCGGCGGGCGCCGGCCTGGAGTCCGGTCCTTACGCCGGGTCCCTCGACCTGAGCTACTACTCGTCGACGTGGGGTACCGGTTATAATGCAAACCCGCGTCTGGTCGATGGCACCAACGCCTTGGCCGACCCCTCGGCGATCGACGGGCGCGTCGACGGCCTGCTCACCGTGGACTTGAACCTCCGCTGGCAATGCACCCGGACCTTCCGGGTCGTCGGCGGGGTGCAAAACCTACTGGACCGCCGCGCGATCATCAGCCGGGCCCCGCTGGGGGGGCGGGCGAACGCCCCGCGGACCCTCTTCCTTGGGGGCGAGCTCGCCTTCTGACGCCGGACACGGCTTGCCACCCCCGGAACGCCGTCGCATCGTCCCACCCTGCCGCGCATGCGCTCCGCGACTGTCTCACCCGACTCCGCCCTTCTCGCCGACTACGTCGTCGCGGCGTTGGCCGTCGTGGCCCTGGCGGTATCGGTCGCCGGGTTGACGCGGACGCCGCCGCGGGTCGAGACCCCCGCACCCGCGGCCACGCGCCCCAAGCCGGCCCTGGTGAAACTCGACCCCACCCGCCTGCGCACCGCGCCCGCCGCTTCCCCCGAGGCCGCCGCGGCGCCGGAAGCCGCGCTCGCCCCCGCCCCGCTGGCGCCGATCACCTCCCTGCCCGACCTCCGCCTGCCGAACCTGCCGACCGTGCCGGCCGTGCGCGTGCGCCCGACGCCCGTCGCCGCCGTCCCCACGGCGACCCGCGGCCCTGCCCGCACCGTGGCGGCCGGGCCCATCGTGCTCGACGGCGCCCTGATGGCCGGACGCCAGCCCTGGCCCGAGTACCCCTACGAATGCCTTCGCCGCCGCGAAAGCGGCGTCGTACGCGTCGAGTTCGAGGTCGGCGAGAACGGGCTGGTGCGCCGGGCCCGGGCCGTCGGCTCCTCCGGCTGCGCGCGCCTCGACGAGGCGGCCACCGAGACCATCCTCCGCCGCTGGGAATTCCCCGCCGGCGACGTGCGCCTCTTCGAGATCTCCATCCAATTCCAACTCCAGTGACCATGCCCCTCGCCAACATCGTCGTCGAGACGTTCCTCAAGGGCGGCCCCATCATGTGGCCGATCCTCGCCTGCTTGGTCGTCGCCCTCGCGACCGTGGCGGAGCGCGCCCTCTATTGGCGCAAGGTCCGTCGGCTCCGCGCCGAACCCGCGTTCGCCGAAATCCTCGGGGACGTCCGGCTCGGCCGCTTCGGTCCCGTCTGGGAACGGACCCGGGACGCCGGGTCGCCGTTCCTCGTCGCGCTGCGCGCTGGGCTCGCGAACGGCCGCGCCGAACCGGTGACGGCGATGCAGCTGAGTGCCGAGGAGACCCTCGAGGAAGCCGGCGCCCGCCAGTGGCTGCTGAGCACGATCGTGACCCTCGCCCCGCTCCTCGGCCTGCTCGGCACGGTCATCGGCATCATGGGCAGTTTCCAGTTCATCGGCTCCGAGCAGCTCGCGGTGGCCAAGGTCAGCGGCGGCGTGGGCGAAGCCCTGATCGCGACGGCGGCGGGCCTCGGCATCGCGATCGTCTGCCTGATCCCGCACAACTATTTCCACCGCCGGGTGCAGGCGCTCCGCCACGACCTGGAACAGGCCGTCAATCAGGCCGAGGTCGCGCTCAAGGCCGCGGCCGCCGCCGGCCAGCCGGTGGGCGAATTCCAACCCGAAACCGCCGCCGGGCGGGCCCGCTGAGATGGCCGTCCGACTCCGCCGGCCGCCGGAAGAGGAGATGGGCGCACGCATCGAGGTCGTACCGCTCATCGACATCATGTTCTTCCTGCTCGCCACGTTCATCCTGGCGACCCTCGGCCTCACGCAGAGCCAGGCGCTCGCGCCCGTACGCCTGCCCACGTCGGCCGCGGCCACGGCCTCGGCCGAGCGTAACCTCGTGGTCGCGGTGGATGCCGCGGGCACCCTCTCGCTCGACGGCCGCGCCCTCGGCCGCAACGAACTCGTCGCCGAACTGCGCCGCCGCGCCGCCGCCGCGCCTGGCCGGCCCGCGCTCGTGCAGGGCGACGCCCGTACGCCGTTCGCCGCGATGACCCGCGCCCTCGAGGCCGTGGGCGAGGCCGGCATCACCGAAGTACGCTTCGCCGCCGAACCCGCCGAGAGCCGATGAGCCTGCGCGCCCTCCAGTTCACGCTGATCGGCCTGCTCATCGCCGTCGCCGGCTGGCAGTGGCGCCGGGACCTCGGGCTACGCGCGGACTACGCCGCGGAAGGCGCCACCCGCACGCGGCTCACCGCCGACCTCGCGTCGGCGCGGGCCGAAGGCGAAGGCCTGAAGCAGGACCTGACCGAACTCCGCCAGCAGCTCGACCGCACGCGGACGCAACGCACCGAGGCGGAGGCGGAGATCCGCCGGCAGGCCGCCGACTTCGTCGCCCGCACGCAGGACTGGCAGAAGGCCCTCCGCGGCTGGGAGGACGCCGTGAAGGCGCGCGATGCCCGCCTCGCCACGTTGCAGGAACGCGAGAAACAGATCCTGACCAAGCTCACGGAAGCCGTCCGCCACACCGAGGAAGCGACCGCGCGCGCCGAGGCGATGCGCGTCCGCCTCGAAGCCAAGGAAACGAAGGAAGCCGGCGAAGCAGCGAAGAAGTAGTGATTGGAAGGGCTAGGGCCGGGGCTAGGCAGGTTTCAGCGCGCGGCGACTTGCCCTGCTCCGACCGCCAACCGCTAACCCCCAACCGCTAATCCCGATGCTTCAGCCCAGTTTCGCCTTGATCGCGGCGAGCATCTGCGCCGGGGCGAGCCCGTGCGCGGCGCGGAGCGTCTTCACGTCGGTGGCGTGACCGACGAAGCGGTCGGGCCAGCCGAAGCGGAGGACGGGCGTCCGGACGCCATGTTCGGCGAGGACCTCGAGGGCGCCAGTACCGAAGCCGCCGGTGACCGCGCCATCTTCGAAAGTGACCAGAAGCCGGGCCGCCTTGGCCTGGGCGACGAGCAAAGTCTCGTCGAGGGGCTTGGCGAAGCGCGCGTTGACCACGCCGACGGACAGGCCCGTCTCGGCCGAGAGCTGCTCGGCCAGGACGCGGGCTTCCGCCACCATCGGACCGAGGGCCCAGAACTGGACGTCGACGCCGGCACGGAGAACCTCGGCGCGGCCGAGGGGGAGTAGCGCGGGCTGCGCCTTGATCGCCTGGCCGGCGGCGGCGCCGCGCGGGTAGCGGATGAACATGGGCGCGCCGGACTTGAGCGCGGTGTGGAGCATGTCGGCGAACTCGTCCTCATCCTTCGGCTGCATGAGCGTGAGGTTCGGTACGCAACGCAGGTAAGCGATGTCGAAGAGCCCGTGGTGCGTCGGGCCGTCGCTGGGCGAGACGCCGGCGCGGTCCATGCAGAAGGTCACCGGCAGGCGCTGCAGGCAGACGTCATGGATGACCATGTCGTAGGCGCGCTGCAGGAAGGTGGAGTAGATCGCGCAGACCGGGCGGAGGTCGCGGGCGGCGAGGCCGGCGGCGAAGAGCGCGGCGTGCTCCTCGGCGATGCCGACGTCGTGGTACTGGGCGGGCAGCGCCTGCTTGAGCTGGTTGAGGCCGGTGCCGGACGGCATCGCGGCGGTGATGCCCACGACCTTGGGGTCGGCCCGGGCCTCGCGCAGCAACAGGGCGCCGAAGACGTCCTGCCAGGCCTTGGGCGCGCCGGGGGCGCCCGACGCGAGGGAGTCGCCCGTCTCCGGGTCGAAGGCGCCCGTGCCGTGGAACTTCTCGGGATTGCGCAAGGCGGCGCCGAGGCCGCGGCCCTTCTCGGTGCGCACGTGCAGGATCACCGGGCCGGTGGCGTCGCGGCAGAAGGCGAGGTACTTCTCGAGCGCCGGCAGATCATGACCGTCGATCGGCCCGAGGTAGCGCACGCCGTACTGCTCGAACAACGAGGACTGGTGGGTGAACCAGTTCTTCACGTGCCGCTTGAAGCTACGGCCGAAGTCGAGGACCTTGCTGCCGACGCGCGTACGGCCCAGCAGGCGCTTGAGCCCCTGCTGCGAGCGGTTGTAGGGGCGCGTGACGATCAGGCGGCTGAGGATGTCGGCCACCGCGCCGACGTTGCGATCGATCGACCACTCGTTGTCGTTGAGCACGATCACCAGGCGCTTGGTGGACTTCGCCGCGTTGTTGAGGGCCTCCATCGTGACCCCGCAGGTGAGGGCCGCGTCGCCGATCAGGGCGACCACGTGCGCGTCCTCGCCGAGGCGGTCGCGCGCATTGGCTAGGCCGAC
>Ga0209107_10001875_pt1 | contig 11727 bp, 12 predicted proteins | sample LakErihyJuly2011_2_FD_187460 | JGI IMG/M metagenome (GOLD analysis project Ga0209107, IMG submission 187460) | Freshwater microbial communities from dead zone in Lake Erie, Canada - CCB hypolimnion July 2011 (SPAdes) (version 2) | ecosystem: Environmental > Aquatic > Freshwater > Lentic >... | reverse complement strand
ATAGGTTAATATATATATATATATATAAAAAATTTAAATAAAATTTAAATCTTAAATCTAATTTTTTAGTTATAATTAAAAATTTTTTTTATTAAAATAAAAATAATAAAATTTACAATTATATAATAAAAATATAAAAAATATTTTATTTGTATTTAAAAATTTAAATATTATTTACGAATTTTAAATTTTATTTATCTCTAACAAATTTATAAAATCATCTATTTTAATATCATTCAAAAAAATTAATATTCTATGATGTTTTTAAAAACAAAGATAAATACAAACGAAAATTCAGGTAAATTTATAATAAATATTTTCTTTAAGTGCTTTAAGTAGATAGAGAAATTAAATCATATGAAAATTTTAAAAAATTGATTTAATATTCCGAATTATCTCACACAGAGCATATGGAACATTATCGTTAGTAAAAAGTTAATAACTCGAAGCTTTTATATATACACGACAGTGTATAAAATAAAAATCCTAAATATACTTCTTTTCCAAGTGAAGAAATATCCGGAAATGAAATTACAAATTCTCAAATTATGATAAAAAAACGTTTCAGGAGTTTAATTTCATAAGAAGGGAATTCTTCGGCCAATCCTAAGCCTGAGAATATTTTCCCCCAAAATTATCTGCACATGATTAATGATTAAGCTTTTTTTTAAAAAGACTAGGTAAATATTTTTATTATATTTTTAGGATAATCCCTTTACTGAACAAAGTTCACAGTGCAAATAAAATAAAAAATAATAATTTCAATATGATAAACAACAAGAACTAATATAAAAATAAAAGAATAATCAAAATATTAATGATTAATTTATGCTCCACAAAATATATTATTACCTCGTAAATAATTAATTGCTTATTAAAATCCGAATTTTCTTTCTTGGTTCAATGCATAGTGAAAATGATCATGCAAGATAGCCTGATCAATTTAAAAACTCTAATCGATTTTAATAAGATGAGAGTTCAGAAGATAGGTATATTTTTTTACAATAATATTAGAGATTTTTTAATTATTGCACCTGATTCAGATTTTAGAGTCATCTGGGATGTATTATGTATGTTTTTGATAATATATGAAATGATTATGATTCCATTCAGACTGTCCTTTGAAGAAGAAAATAACGCTTTATTTTAGATATTAACTAAAATTGATCCAGTAATGGATTTTTTGTTTTTAAGTGATATTTTTTTTAATTTTAACACAGGTATTTATCACAAGGTATATATTATTTTTCTCATTATATAGGGAGTGCCTTGTTTTAAACGGAAAATCATTATAATATAATATTTAAAATTATGGTTCTGGCTTGATTTATTATCGTCTTTTCCTTATAATTTAGTTATAACAGGGATTCTAGCCTCTTAAAGTGATAGTGAAGATACAAATTCTAATGCTGAAAAAATTCAGGTAGGAGCTAAAATCCTCCGACTAATCAAATTCTTTCGTTTTATTAAGGTGCTACGGTTGCTCCGCGTTGCAAAATTAAGAATAATTGTAGAAAAAATTTTAGAATATTTAGCACTTTCCAACACCGTCATGGGACTTTTAGGATTTTTAAAACTATCTACCATAGTATTATTTATTGCTCACTGGATGGCTTGTTTATGGCATTTAGTTAGTACAGTCGGTATGTTATATTATTTAAAACCATAGATGATAGTAATAATTGGGTATTAAATTATGGTTTATATGATTAACCATGGGATGTAAGATATGTAACCTCAATTTATTGGGCTGTTACTACAATGATTACAGTTGGGTATGGAGATATCGTACCTATAAATAATAGTGAAAAAATTTTTGCTATTTTTACGATGCTTCTTTCATGTGGTGTGTTTGCTTATACAATGAATACTATGGGATCAGTATTACAATAAATGGAAGAATTCAATGAGTAATAAAAACTAGAAATATAGTAAGTTCAATTATATATGTAAGAAAACGATATTCCTAATAGTAAATTTATATATGAATTTAATACTAAGTAGATATGAAAAGAAGAATCATCAAATATATCTAATATATGCAAGAATGCAGCAATCAGGCTATGATAGACGAAAAAATAATTCTTGGAAAGTTGTCTAACAACCTTAGATCCGAGCTAATCGTAGAAGTTAATGGAAGAATGATAAAAAATTTTCCTTTATTTTCCAAGAATTATTTCTCTCATAAATTTGTTTTCGATGTTACTCTGATGTTGGCAGAGAAAATTATCCTTCCTGATGAAGAAATTATACATAAATAAGAGGATATATATCAAGATTACTGCTTATTTTTTGTTATACACGGATAAATAGAAATATATCATAGAAATTCAAGAACATTCATGGCAAAAATTACCGATGGGCAATATTTCGGAGAATTATAATTTTTTTCTGATCAATCTCCTATAGTATCGGCTAGAGCAGTAGATTTTTCTAATGTTTTCTTTATTAAAAGATCATAATTTATTTAAGTGTTAAATAGATTTCCAACGGATCTAGAAAAATTTCATATGATTAAAGATAAAATTAATTTATACAATAATTATGAGGATCTGAATCTTAAGTGTAATATTTGTCAAGATAAGGATCATGAGATGAATGATTGCCACAATCTATCTTTTAAATACCTTCACAATAATTTCAAAAAAAATATTATTATGAATTATCAAAAAAAAGATCCGTAAAGAAGGATGCATAAACAAAATGTTTTCAATTCTTACAAAAATTAGCAATTTTTAGTAGAGAAAATTTATAAATTACAATAAAATTTAACAGATTTTATTTAAAAATATATATTAATATATAAATTAGGTATTATTTACCCCCCTATTGCCCCCTCCCCCAATTAATTAATATAATAGATATTAGTCAAGAAAAATAGTTAGATTTTATCAATTTTCTGAAAAAAAAAAATTAAAAATCAAGTGTAAGTTTTGCTGATAATAAATGTGATAAATTATCATCTTAAAATATGAATGATGATAATAAATCATAAACAAACAAAACAAAATAAGTTGATAAAATTGAACATGAAACTAATTATTACAATTGGCTATTAGAATGTGATCAGGTGAAGAATTATTAAGATTATTTTATACATAATAATGCTTCCCGAATTTGTTAATAATATAATTCAAAACCCTTGACAGACAGTAAATAAATACCTAATGTTTCAGATATTATTAATAAAGAGGTTGATCCAATTAGTCAAAGGGATGTGAAAAAATTAATTAATGATGCATAAAATCATAGCAAAGATGAATAAAATATATAAAAATAAAACAAAAACTTAAGAATAGTCGAATAAAAAAGTACTTTGAATTTGAAACCTCAATAAGCTGTAATTCTAGTGAAAAATGGAATTTAAGGATCAAAATAACCAAACTTGGCTTTAGATAATAATATAGAACAAAGATTATGGAGCATTGAAGAAATTAATTCTAATAAAAGTCTTATTAATAAGGTCAATATATTATTTTTTATTTTTTAGAAAATAACATTTGGGAATATTGAAACGCCTAAATCATCAAATTAGGAAAGTTTTTTTCATAATTAAAAATTAAAAGAAAAAGAAATAAATTAGAAATTCACCAGGTATATAAATTATTTATAATTATAAAGTTCTATTCTAATAAAGAAAAATAGTTTGATTGAAATATAAGATGAACAAATATAATGGCCAGAAAATTTATCCAAAAATGATAACCCTTCAAATATAGTTTGAAAAGAGTTAAAATTATTATATTTATTTAATATAATTTTAGTATTTTTTTAATAAGTTTTATTGAAAATAATTTTTTTTTTTATTTTATTTTATTTTATTTTAAATAAAATAAAATTTAAAATATTTATAATAAAAGCAATTTATTTTTACAATATTTTTATATAGTCATTTAAAATAATTCAAAAAATAAATTCAAAATAATCAAATAAAAATAATTTCATATTTTAAATATTAAATAAATTGAAGAATATTTTCTTAATTTTTTCTTCATGAATTTAATGAAAGTAACGTAATAAAATAACCAATAATTTACTAAAGAATAATAAAACATGGATAAAATATAAACCCCAGGTACAATTTTAAACAATATATAATAAAGTCAAGAGTAATTAGAAAAATAATAAAAAATAAAATGAAGAAAATTAAATATTAGATGATGAATTAATATTAAATAATGACATAATATAAAGTATTTTATACTTTTATATATATATATCAAGCTCATATATAATAAAAGAAAATTTCAGAAAGAATTGAAAAAATTTGCTATCGCCCAGATAGAGAAGAATTTAAAGATTATAAAAAGCTATCGGAAGAAAAAAAAAACAATGATTTTGTATTTATAGTAGAATTAGACAATTTTGAAAAATTAAAATTGTATAAAGATGATTACCCCCTGATGGAATTAAGAATTAATATAATTTGGTTCAAATTATATGTCTCTTATATATGCACCTCAATCATTAAACATAAAGCTTTTGAGGCAGTTACACTAGTTATAATTATTCTTAATTCAGTAGAGTTGTGTTTTGAAGAACCTGACTAAGAGAGTCCTCTGATATCCCTATTAGAATAACTGTTTTTAATTTGCTACTCTATTGAAATGTGTCTCAAAATACTCAGTATGGGTCTCTATTTGAATAAAGTTTTTTTTTATTTTTTAAATTTTAGAATTCTTATCTTAAAGATTTATGGAACATATTGGATTTTATTATCGTTATTTCGGCTTATGTTTCAATGTTTCTTGAAGGCTAGTAAGTCGGATTTAATATCTCAGTATTAAGGGCCTTGAGGATATTAAGACCACTGAGAACAATTTCCAGTATAAAGTCCCTTAAAGTTTTAATACAGGCTTTTTTAGCCGCCCTACCTATGCTTTGTGATATATTTATGGTTCTAGTATTCGTATTTTTAATTTTTGCTATTGGTGGACTCTAATTATTTAGCGGAATTTTGAAAAAAAAATGTTTCGATTATACTACAGGTATACCTTTAATGGATACTTTAAGCGGAGAGGATAGACATTGTGGGCACATTGAATGTCCTTCAGGCTATATCTGTGGTAAAATGATTTCTAACCCTAATGGAAATATAATAAACTTTGATAACATCCTCTATTCTTTGCTGTAAGTCTTTTGGGTAACAACGCTTGAGGGATGGTCATTTACGTACGACCTATTGAGGATGGCTATTGGAGACTATGTCATAGCTTACTTTGTAATGCTGATTTTTATTGGGAATTTTTTTGTCATGAATATGATGCTGGCAGTAATAAAAGCTAAATTTTCTGAAGTACATGGTGAATAAGAATCAGATCCAAAATAAAAAATTAAAAAACATGAGGAGGAGGACGATAATGATGTCAAATTTTGTTATACAGTTAAAGAATTATCTGAATTCGCCAGATTTTACCAATTTTTTAGAAGAAAAAGATATTATAGACATTAAATAGCTGAATAATAAATTAAAGATGATCTTAAAAAATTGGATATGAAATAAGAAAAAAATGTCGATTTTTTTTCGTTTCAACCCGGTCCAATGGTGTAAAAATAACCCGAGGAATCTAAAATGATAGGGGATATTTCCGTAATTAATAATACTCAGGATATAATGATATAATAAGATCCTTTAACCAATAACTTCACGTTCACTTAAGTTGACAAATAATAAGATTCATACATAGAAATCGATAATGCAAAAAAAAAAAATATAAAAAAAAACAAATAAATTGAAATAAAATACACAAGAAATGATACACATTCCGAAGAATCATTAAACGAATAAAAATAAATAGAATAAATCTATGAAATTGACAATAATTTGGAATCTCTCAAGCCAGTTTAGATCCCAAACTCAGGCGAAATATTTAATGAGATTGATGATTATATAGAGGATGATTAAAAAGAATACTAATATATATAAGAAAAATTTAGTGATGATATTATGAATGTTTCTTAAGATAAATCGGAGCTAAATCAATATTTTAGTAAATAAAGTTTCAGCAAGTAGAGTTAGGAACATAGTATACAAGCAGATGAAGTGAAAAAAAATAACAAAAATTCTTCTATAGCATTTATTAAAGAAGAATTTATGTACAAATTATTTAGAAATCTACAAAAAAACATCTAAAATTGCATTAATAAAGTTCCCGACTTGAAATATTTGTAACAGATTGACGACCCAAACTTAAATGCAATTTAGAACCATTATTTTCCTTATGATAATGAGGAAAACGAGTCTCAAGCTAACACGAACAGATACAATCCATTTATATATAATAAAGACATCGAAAATAATAGTCAGTTGGAAGATCAGGGAGAAAAATCGTCAAAAATAAAACGATTAAGCACTATCAAGCTTGAACATCTAAAAAGTGAGGTAAAATTTGATATTCAATATGCGACAGATAATACAGATGATATTCTGGGCAATAGAAAAAAAGAATAAGATATAAAAATACAGTTGTAACATGAAAAAGAGGTAGAAGAAAAGTTGTATGATGTAATCTACAAATACTTGTAGGAAATTAAATTGGACCCTAATGATGAATAAGTGGTTTTAAATTAAAAAAACAAATCCATAAAAGAAGATATTGAATTGGATTTAATCTTTGAAACTGTATGGAAATAAAAAAATAAGGAACGAAAATTTTCAATCATCAATTCATTATACAAATCAAAGAAAAATGGAGATCTCAATAAAGTCTCTGAATAAAGTAACTCCGATGAAGAATTCGATGTGCTAGCCCCGATGCATATAAGAAGACAAATGATACTAGAAAATAAACATGTTATTGATCTAATCAATCAAGACCCTTTACTACTTTAAAATGAAAAATTATTCCCCTCTACTTAAGCTTAAAATGAAAACCTAAAGAAGGAAGTTCAATAAGTTACTCCATAGAATTTAAAACGACGGGGAACCATCAGCAAATCACTTGCATAGTTTAGAATTGAATCTAATAATTAAGTAGTTGTTAAGCCTAAATTAAATAAACAAAATACGCAAAAAATATTATAAAAACAAAGAACCATGTAGAAATTGAAAAAGTTTTAAATAAAAAAAGACTCATTATTTTATTTTGCAAGGAGTTTATCTATAATCCGCCCCCCAAAAAATAAAATTCAATAAGTTGTGCCAGTGCCAGCTAAACATAATAATTCTCATGAAATATCAAATTTAGATGATTTTAGTGATGAAGAAAATATCGTTATAACTAAATCAAAATAAGAATAAATTTTCCAAAAAATTGAAAAAATTTTAAAAAAACGTTAAAAAATAAAAAATATAATTTCATAAATAAAAGATAACCGAAAATTTGAAATAGTCCGTGAACAATAAATCAATGGGGGAGACATGACCTATCCTAAAGCTCGGACAATAATAAAAGAATAAATTATATAAGATCCAGATTAATAGATTACAGTATTCTAAGACGTTTATTTGTAAACTAGAAATGAAGAATTCAATACAGGTTTTATTACGAAAAAAAATCAATCTATTAAAAATGTACTTTAATCTTACAAAGAAAAAAATAAAATTCATATAAATAAAATTATAACATCTCTTAACGTCTAAGATTTGATTATAAACATAGCTGGAATGTATTTTATAATACCCCCTCTCCCGCACCACTCCCTATTACTTTATATTTATATATTATTATAGAAAAGGACTCATAATTGCATTCAGGAAAATGCTTAAAAAAATTATAGAAAATTCGTATTTTGAAAATTTAATCATGATTTCGGTATTTCTTAATACCTTTATATTGGCCATGGATGGTACCTTAACCGACAATCAATCTATCAAAGTTATGGAAGTGATGAATTATACTTTCACGATGTTGTTTACTGTGGAAATGGGTCTTAAACTTCTTGCGTACGGAATAAATAATTATCTTTAGGACACAATGAATATGTTTGATGGATCTATCGTCCTTGTATCATTAGTGGAGCTTATATTTTTATCAGGTGGAGCGAAAGCAGTATCAGCCTTTAGAAGTGTCAGAATTTTTAGAACTTTCAGAGTATTACGAGTAACCAAATTATTAAGATCGCTTGCATTTATGAAAGTTATTATAGGAGTATTGTCAAGATCATTATCCTCTTTTGTCTATATAGCCCTTCTCTTATTCCTATTTATATTTATATATGCATTGTTAGGAAGATAGATATTTGCTGGCAAGTTAAATATTCCCAAATTTCCTCTTAGATCTAATTTTGATTCGTTTGATCAAGCATTAGTCACTAGTTTTTAGCTATTGACAATTGAAAACTGGAATGACGTCCTCTTAACTGCTATGCAATCCTAAATTTCTTATGCAGTTTCAATTACATACTTAATTAGCTGGATTTTTGTCGGAAATTATTCACTTTTAAATTTATTTTTGGCCATTTTATTAGATGGGTTTACTAGCGATGACGCAGAACAAGATCTAATTGATGCTGAGGATGAAATGGATGGGGTAGATAGAACTAAAAAGCCAGCTAAAGTTATTGATGAGTTTAATCATATTAATGAGTCTTTCAATATGTCGGATATTGAAGAACACGTCCAATAATTCAATAAAGAACAATTAAATAAAAATAAAATAAACAAAATTTATAAAGCCCTAGGTTGTTACTAAAGCTTGTTCATATTCAGTAAAAAAATGAAATTTAGAAAAATTTGTTTCAAAATAGTGCAGTGGGGGCATTTCGAATCTATAATTTTAGTACTGATCGTTCTTAGTTCTATCAAACTTGCAGTTGACACATATTTTATAGAAGATCCTACTACAGATTTGGAACTTTCATATTCAGAATTTTCTACAATTTTAGATTATGTATTCAATATAAGCTTTTTAATTGAGTGCGTTCTTAAAATAATCTCATATGGCTTCATATTAGATGAAAATACGTATATAAGAGGTAATAATTATATCCCAAACCCAACCCCAACCCCAACCCTTTTAAGACTCTTGGAATCAAATGGATTTCTTGATTGTTATGTCAAGTATAGTTGATATGTCTGTTTCAACTATTGATCTTTAAGCAGTAAAAATACTCAGAATGATGCGTACATTGAGACCACTAAGATTTGTCTCTCATAATGTCAATATGAAAATTGTAGTAACTGCCTTACTTTCCTCGGGTGGAGCAATAACAAACGTCTTTATAGTTGTTTTTCTTGTATATCTAATGTTCGCTATTCTTGGAATGTCTCTAATGCAAGGGAAATTAGGCTATTGCGATATAAACGATTATTACGGGGTAAATAGAGATTAATGCATTTAGAGGGGCTATCAATGGAAAATACATTAAACTAACTTTGATAATGTAGGGTCTGCGATGATTACCTTGTTTGTACTTGGAACGCTTGAAAGCTGGCCAATAATTATGTATAACGCACTTGATGGAGATGATGAAAAATTAGGTCCCTCCTATAATACTAACTTTATTCAGTGCTTGTATTTTATTAGTTTTATTTTTATTGGATCATTCTTCTTTTTAAATCTTTTCGTAGGAGCTATTTGCTATCACTTTGACAAATGTCATAAGAATGAAAAATGTTCTATGTTTGATCTATTAACTGAGGAACAAATTAAATGGATCGAGATGTAAAAAATGATTATAAAAGCTTAGCCTGACCTTCATATTTTCTTTATTCCAAAGTCTAAGTGCAGATTGATACTTTATCATGTTATTAATTCAATGGTATTTGATATTGTTATCATGATTTGTATCCTCCTCAATATACTATCAATGGCTTTAAATTATGAGGCATCTTCACAAAGCTATAACAGTATACTAGATGGAATCAACTATTTCTTTACAACAATTTTCTTTTTAGAATCATCACTTAAAATTATAGCATTGGGTTTCAAAGGATACTGGGTATCTGGTTGGAATTAATTTGACTTTTTTGTGGTTCTATCAAGCCTGATTGATATAGTAATTGGACTGGTTACATCGGGTGGAAGCGGAGCTTCTTTTTTAAGAATTGGCCCACAATTGATAAGAGTAGTAAGAGTCTTAAGAGTATCAAGGCTACTGAAATTAGTTAAAAGTTTCTAAGGGCTTTAATAAATCCTATAAACTATGAAAATATCTCTTCCAAGTCTCTTGAATGTAGGTGCGCTCACACTTTTAGTATTGTTCATATATAGTACATTAGGAGTTTTCCTCTTCGAAGGTGTTAAGTAAGGCATCGTAATAACACCTTTTAATAATTTTTGGAATTTCCATGGGGCAATGATAACTTTATTTAGATGCACTACAGGAGAAGATTGGCATCGAATAATGTTCGATCTCAGCATTACTACAAATTGTACAGAGGGAGTCAATTGCGGATCATGTAATTTATATTTATAATAATAAAAGCATTTTCAACTTTATTTTTCTTAACTTATATAATGTTGACAACGATAATCATGTTGAATCTCTTTATACTCATAATTCTAAATGATTTCGAAGAATTTAATCTTAAGGAGGATAACTCAATTGATCAATTCAAAGTTAATCTTGATAAATTTATTTTATCTTGGAATTAATTTACTCATGAATTTAAAGGCTCCAAAATTAAAGAAAGGGATTTAGTTCCTTTTTTTATGTCTATGAATCTCCCATTAGGTTTTGGAAACAATTCTGAGAAGACTGAAGTTGCCAAAAAGGTGGTGAAAATGAATCTTCACGGGTAAAAATAATATTTAATATTATAGTGATATCGACGGTTGTGTCTATTTTAATGAATTATTATTTGCAGCAATGAAAAGAAGTTATGGTAAATTAATTTTATTTACATTATAGGTAAAAGGATTGCCGAAGCGACTACTAAGGAGATAATAACATATATAGCATTCGAAGAATCTCTTATAATATAGAAATTACAAGATCAATCAAATAAGAAGGTATAGTTTCCCTACCCCCCTCCCCCCAACCCTATATAAATAAATAAATTAAAGGCAAGTCAAGAATTAGATATTAAATAAATATACGGAATAAATAGAGAAGAAGTTTTAAAAAAATTATAAAATGTAAACCTCAACCCTTTTATACTTGTTATTTTTGTACGAATGAGTTTTTGTAGCTGGTTAAGATATACTGGTTATATCAAAGAATAATAAGAATTCCCAGGTGATCGAAAGCCTATTTATAATTTTTAATATCCTACCATCACCGGATAAATGTCATCATCCGATTCCGAGGAATAACCTAAACCAAAACTAAAACAAAAAATATTACAGGTTGTAGTAGAGGAGGATGACGCCGAAGATTAGTTTTACGCATTAGATATGTAATTTCAAAAATTTCCTGAAATTGAAGTTGATGTAGAATAATAATAAGATGATAAAAGTGAGCCTGATCCCGAAGATTTTTCGATGTTTAATAATATAGAATAAGTTTAAACACCTGCACGGAATTCCAAATGGATTCCCCTAACTATCCCGGAATCCATTTTGGATTCTCATATTGATAGAAAATATTGATTGAAAATTAATACTATGTTTGTATTTATATTAAAATTTTAAAATTTGTAAAAAAATATTATAATTTTATGAAAATAAAAATTTATCATTAAATTTTTAATTTAAAATTTTATTTTTTTAAATTATTTAATTTATTTATTTAATAATTTTATCATTTTTTTATTTATAAAAATTTTTATTATTTGAAATTATTTTTATATTGAATTGAATAATCATATATGAAAAAAAATAATATAAAAATATAAATAAAATA
>Ga0209107_10001867_pt1 | contig 11756 bp, 8 predicted proteins | sample LakErihyJuly2011_2_FD_187460 | JGI IMG/M metagenome (GOLD analysis project Ga0209107, IMG submission 187460) | Freshwater microbial communities from dead zone in Lake Erie, Canada - CCB hypolimnion July 2011 (SPAdes) (version 2) | ecosystem: Environmental > Aquatic > Freshwater > Lentic >... | reverse complement strand
TTTTTCAAGGGCAATAAATTATATAGATAACAAAAATTTTAATTATTAGAAGATTTATTTTACAAATAATAATCAAACGATAACCTTACACTTGATGATTAAAAAGATCCTTGTATTAATCCAAAATGTTTATTAATTTATACTTTAATAATAATTTTAACAATAATAATCATATGCATTTATCATAATAGATCTAAAATTATTCTTTTACTTGAATTTATCGTCGGAATGGTAAAATTCAATTTTAATTTTATTATTTTTAGATAGAGGATCATCCATATAAAATGAGTGTGATTACGATTTTTGTATACGCTATTTGCTCAATAATATTTATACCTCCTATTTTAGTATAATTATCAGCTGGGTTCGCTTATTTTAAAGTGATTAAAGATGTTCCAATCACATTGGGAATAGTTACATTTATTTGTTTTTCAGGGGCGTTAATTGGAGGTACATCAGCCATGCTACTTGGTAGATATATATTTCGGTAGAAAGTAATGAATTAAATAAAAAAATACCCCATGATGATAGGAATTGATAAGATAATACAATAAAAAGGTTGGAGAATGCTGATTTTAGTAAGAACTTGTCCATTTATTCCTTTTTCTATTTTCAATTATTTACTAGGCGTAACAAGTATCAATGTTAAAGATTTTATTATAGCTATGTTTGGTATACTTCCAGAGAAAATGATGATTATTTATGTAGGTTTGACTCTTGAAAATATAGCTGAATATGACAGTCACAATAGTAATTTATAGATATACATAGCAATATTTGGGTGTATTTCATTAGTAGTTATAATAATTTATGTAACTCATACAATATAAAAAATGTTATTAGAACAAATTGATATTGAAAATCAAATTGAAATGGTAGAAATATGAAATAAAAATTAAATAAATAAATAATTTTTTTTATTTTTTATATTATATGTTTAAATGATAAAAATATTAATAAAATAAAAATTCTTTTTAATAATTGAAAATTTAATTAATGAAAAAATGATTAAATAAATAATAATAAATTAAATAATAAAAATTTATTATATGTTTAAATGAAATTATAATATAACATAAGATTTCATATTAATTAGTCTTTTTCCATCTATTATTCTTTCGTAATTGATAATTCTATTTCTTTGGCCTTTGTTACTAATTAAGTTTATTCGTCTAAATATTTTATTATTCCTTCTATAGATTAATTAAATTCATTTAATTCTAATAAGTTCTCAGTGATTTTTTCTGATAGATCTTTATTTTTTATTTTGGTTTATATTATTGAATTAACTATATTCTTATATATTGAATTGAGTGTAGATTAATCATATTATTAAAATATTTATAAATCTTATTTTATGGATTCAACATTAGGAAAGAGGAAAATAGGCGTCAATTCCTAATAATAAAGGCATATTAGTTTTAATGAAGTGACAACACATTCTTTGATTTGATTAATAACTATTTCATTCAATAAATCTATAAAACTTAAATTATTATTACAGAAAATTATCCAATTTTGAGGTCGTTATTCAGCATTCTTATTTATTTTTTCTAAATATTTAACTAAAAGTAAGAGATTGTCGTAGTTTATGTCACTAAAATGATTAGTTTATTATTCTAATTGTTGAATTAATTCAAACATGATCTTATAAGCTGTTTAATCCTTTAATTAATTAAATTTATTTTCACTTCCCATAATATCCTGGATTAATTTTTTCGCACTATATTTTACTATGTTTTTGGTTTATGAATCAAGCAACACTTTACATAAAAATAATGTATATTTATCTGAAAAAATATGAATTTTAAACTCCAATAAACTACTTACCAATTTAATTAAAAAATTAAAAATAACTTGATCGCAATATTGAGTTATTTTAGCAAACTTAGTCGAAAACTCTTCTGGCTTTTTGAATGCTATAGCAATGACTTCTCCAATTTTCAAAAGGTTAATCTAGTTCTTTGGATCTTGTTATTCAATTTTCATTATTTATGATTTTCCAGTTATAAATCTTTAATATTATTTTTCCAATATTTCAAAAATATAATCTGTCAAATAAATTTTGCGAGATTCTTCAAATTATTTCAAATATTTTGATAAAGACTATGTAAACTCTTTGAAACTTGATTTTTTATCACTTTTCACTCTCAGAATCTCCTAAATTATGTAAAGGTATATCATCAGAACTTTTTTATCTGAATTTTATTGATCTTGGCTAAATTTATCCAACAGCTAAATCAGACTATTAAAAATAATTTCGGTTATTTCTTCATCGTAGGCAGCTTGGAGTTTAATGCTGACTTGCGATTGAGTTTTGACTATTCTTAAAAGAAGATACACATTGACAATTATGTATTCATTCATCAAATTTTTGCCGTTCACTAAAATTTCAACAATTTTTCTTAAAAGATCTTTAGTCATATCGAAAATGAAAATTTAAACCTATTATTGTTTTGGTCTGGGTTTTTATTCAACTTTTTTTGATTTATTCGAAACTAGTGATATCTGTTTTGATTCTTCGTCTTTATGTGATTCTTCGTCCATTTTTTCGATTGGTGCTTAAAATTATTGTGAATTTTTCTCAAGTTATTAATCGTTTAAGCTCATCTCTATTGCAAGTTTCATCATTTCTTCATCATCAAGTTTTTCTTAGTAACCCATTTCCATTTATTCGAATACTTGTTAAATTATTGGCAATTCCTGAATTTTTGGTTCAAATTTTTCCTATTTTTAATTAAAAAATATAATTACTTCTACAATTATTTGATCTTAAATAGAAGAAGGAAGATCTAAATTATCAGAATTATTCAAATCTGCATAAATTTTATAACTGTAATCATAAAATCTGGGTACATTTTGCTATAATTCATAAGAATACAATAAAAATTCATTTTTGATATTTTCTAGCATAATGGTCACAATTTTTTTTAGCAATTACATAAGTTCTTATTTTTGATTATTTATATTTTAAAAAATGTAGTCAATTGAAATAAATGCTTCTTATTGAAATTTATTCTAATTTTTTATATCTTTCATTTTAAAGCTATTCAATTCTTGCTATGGAATTTAGATGTACAATATATTGTTATTAATGTAGTGATATTCCATAATTACTAGTCTTATTATTATTCTCAAAATAGGTTCTACTTTAGCCTCCTCTAAGGCTTGCAAGTCTGAAGCTTTTCCTTTTTGATTGACGATGGCAAAAAATGTCTTACAAATTGATATGACTAGATTAGGATAAAGAGTAAATATATAAAATAATTGAGGAAGTCTTTTATTTAAGATTTTTTCTATTTTTTTTAAATTTATCTCTAATTCATGGAAACTTTCTATTTTGTTTGAATTCAAATTTTCGTCAAAATTTTTACAACGAGCCATATCTTTAAAAGTTTGGTAGTCCAGAGGATGCCCCAAAATAATTACTTCTTCTGAAATAGCTTTAAGTGTCTAAAGTCCCCATTTGAGACATCTTTTTACAGAAAAATATATCAATGGTTCCCCTTCATACATGATAAAAGCTCTCAGAGAGAAACAAAATTATTCAAGTATTTCATAATTAATATTTTATTAATATAAAATATCCTGTTACTATTAATTGGAAAGAATCAAAATGAAGCTCAATATATCAAGCGAATTAATAAGATCTATGACCTATTTCTCCTAAACATTATCTTTTAAAAATTAATTTCTTTTATTGAAATCTACTGACTTTATATCCTTTGAATCATAAAAATATTATTCTAATTCTTTTTTTGTCTGCTCGTCGTATTCCACAACCTCCTCCATTTTAAGGTTTAAAAATTTAGTTAAGTGAGATATTTTTTTATCGATTTAGTATGTATCTACGTTTTACCCGTAAACTTCGATCTGATTCAATCGAATTGGGTGGTCCTTTGGATTGGTAGTTTGAATAATTAATTACATGCTACCTTGTAAATGTATAAAAATAATTTCAACTTAACTTAATGGGATGTCCACAAATCTTTTATTATCATTTCTAGAATTAAGTAATTTTAATTCTCTGTTGAAATATTTTATTTTATAAATGTTTAGGCCAAGATTAGAGGCCATCTCCATGGTAAGCCGGACTCCCATGATAAGTTGTCTTTTGTTTACATTTTTGATACTAATTTCCATTGAGGGTTTGTTATCTATCACTTGACCACTTCCAAATACTATTTTTTAAATCTTTTCATTCGATTACCCATGAATATCTACTACTAATTCTTCGGGTCGCATAGGATGCGAGTTTTCTTTAAAATCAATAAATAATTAAGTTTATGAAGGTAGATCTTCGAATTTCAAAGATTATTTTAGTTTAGTCTCCAAAGTATGTTCCTTGGCGTCCTTATCAGAGAATCTACCGAAAGATAATTTTTAAGGCACTTATTTAACTATTTTAAAATGATCTATCTAAGGTTGTAACGAATCTTCCTCTTGGTAATAGGCAAAAACATTTACTGAGCCATCATCTAGCAACGAAACTACGTAAAATACATCGTTTATGCTTTTTATGACGCAATATCCTTCAGTTTTTCTTTCTTCTTTTTGGTATGCATTAGTTGAGATTGTTAAAAGTGGTTGATAAATAATTTTATTTTTTTATACTTAAATTGCACATAATTGGCCTTGCTGCATACTGTAGTCATTTTAACTTTTTTCGCTTTTTAAATTTGCAATTAGAGTAAATTAATCGGAATTCGCAAATGCCTCTTCAACGTTCACCATGATCTCACCGGATTTCTCAAATATGTTTTTATTAAAAATATGTTATTTGTTTTATTAAGAAGGCTTTAATTTTATATAATTGGATAAGGTATGTGTTGTAAGGTCGAGTATTCCCACTATATTGGTTCCATTTTTATAAGAAATAAACAATCCTTGTGTCAAGTGCGAGTAATTTATGGCTTATGCCACCACACTACTTTTTCCGATTAAATCTACTGGAATATTAATTCTATCGATGAGTATTAATACGTCCTTTTAGGTAAGGTTGAAATATTGATAGTAAACGTATCCATCAGCGCAAGCAACCAACAAAAGGAACTCATCATTCTGAGTCTCACTGATACAGAAATCCCTAATAATACCACTTTCTTCATTAGCGTTGAATTTTAAAATTGAAGAAACTTTGCCTTCAACTGCAATATTCACAATATTTATGCTTCGGCTCGTCATGATGGCAAGAAAACTGTCTGAATGGGGTACCCAATAAATTTTATTAATATATTCTCCGTAAAATTTATGGTTTGGATTATGAATTTTTGTGACTTTTCCATCCTATGCCAAATAAATTACAGATAATTGTATTAATCCGGAAACTATGCACACAAATGGATTTTTTGGAGAAAATAAAACATTTGTTATACTAAATCCGAGCGACGAACTTTCATGCATGGCGAAATCAGCCAAATTCTCATCTTTATTCAACGATTTAAGTATTAATTTATTCTTTTCTACAAAAATAACCTTAACTCCAGATGATATAGCTATTAAATTATCCTAATTATAACTGATGGGTCTTCTTATTATCATAGGAGCTGTTGGGTTACCCTGATAAGGCAGCAAAGAATCCTCGCCAATTTTCTAAATTTTCATGTCAATAAATCCGATTTTAAAAATTTTGAAACAAAAATGAATAATTTTTTCATATTTTTATTCGAAATTAGACATTAAAATAGGAGTTATATCAATTTTTATTTCAATTTCCATTTATTCTTCAGTCTCTATCTTATTGGCGTTTTTGTGTTCTTAAATATCAAGTACTAAATTGACTTTTTCTGTGACATTTTCAATCAATTATTCAATTAATTTAAAATCTTTATTTTCGGTAATTAATTTTTTGAAGACTTCACTCTATCTATTTAAACACAGTTTATTTTTATTGGATTATTGACCTTCAATTGCATACATGGGGGTTTCAACAATCATGGAGCAAGAATCCTCTAGGCTCTTTTCGTCTATAACATCTTGGTTTTCATTGTAGGGGTTATCAATTTACATACTATCCTATTCATCGGATATCACGCTTTCGGGCTACTAAAAAGAAATATTTTATAGGGGTTTATTTTATAATTGATCTCTGAATCGTTGATAACCGTATAACATATCTGTTTTAAATTTCCTATCAAGTGGGTTTTTTTCTTTTTCAAGGTAAGTTCTTTTCAAGCTCTAGGGGAAATTACTTCCGCGGAATTGACGTTCGAAAATGTAATGCGGTATCTCTATCTCCCTATCAGAACCACTTGAACCCTCTTTTAAATCATTCTTCTCCTCTTCGTCGATGTCATCGCTCCCACTGTCGGATTTCTCGTGGTGGCTTACTAAAAAATTATCGCGCATCCACGGATCGTCTTTGTAACTATCCATAAATTGATTAGGAACAAAATTTTTTATTATGTGTTCAAATGTATTGCCTGATTTGCTACTGAAAATACTATTATGTGTCAAATTAATTTCTTTTTTTGCACTTTTGCGGAGCTTGCATAAAGGCACACCTCTTTCCATTTTTTCAGCGCAGTTACAATTACCCTTCCCCTTATGTGAATATATTAAGTCATGACCATTGTGACAATGCCAGGCACATGCCGTACATATGTAACTTGTATCAGTGGCCAGTTAACAAGAATGGCACTTATAAAAGTGTTAATCAACTACTTTTTTAAGTTTATTCACGTAGCACTAACACCCTACCTCCTCGGGGACCTAATTATCAAAATTTTTAAGATCTTTGTTTTATAAATTAGAACCAAGATTGAATACATTCTTCTCATCCTGCTCCTCAATAATGGGCATTAATTGTTTCTAATTGGAAATATTTTTTTCAGAATCCTATTATCTGATCAAAAAAGCCGAAATTAATAAAAATTCCATTTTAAGAGTTTACAATATATTTTTGCTTTTTTTATTAACAATTTTTTTCATTTCTGTCAATTTTTGAATTAATTTGAAAACATTGCTTATAAGGGTTTGAAAAGTAATCACATCGATTTAATAGACCTTACTACTTTGATACTGTATCATTAAAAGTTCTATTATTTATTTACATCTAATTTCTAAGATGAAAGACTATATCTGATTTTCGTCAAAATTTTGTATCATTTCACAAAGAAATATTATAATGTTGGTAAATATTTCATAAAATTTCTATCTTATATGAATCTAGTCATTATGAATGAAAAAGTTGTTTATAAATTTAATTGTACGGTCGAACGGAATTTTCAGAATTTCTTGGAAGTTTATCTCAGTTTATTTTTCTGCTGGGGGGGAGTTTAAACTAGCACTTCTTTGACTGTGCATAGGAGAAGATATTTTTTAGTATTTATATTCTTCATATTAGGTGAAAGAAATAGCTGGTTATAAAATTTTCTCGATAAGCATTTTTTAGATAATATCATTATCAGTTTATAGCAAAATTTCTATAAAATTTAATTCTAGCTATTTTAATAACTCTCGGTGTTAAGTAAGAGGTGACTCAATTTCCTGTAATAAAAGTTCCTGAATTTCTTTTAGACTTTTTCTGCGTTTACTTTATCTGGAAAGTTTAGGATGTTTCTTTATAACGACCTCGCTTACCTCCTCCATAAGCCATTTTTGGTGAAAGATGTTCTCAATCATTTCATAAATAATAATAAAGGTTTTTTTTTCCAAAATTTTGTTAAGAGATTTTTTTGAATTAAAAATATCTTCTACTCTAACTTAACTGACAAACGAATTTTTAAACAACAAATCAAAAATTAATTGATTACCTTTTTATTGATACTTAAGTTCAAAATTCGGCAATATTTAAGGTAGCAGAATAGTCTACTTAGTTGTAAAAAAAATTTAATCGCTTACAATTTTGTTGAAAAGAATAACTGATATTAATGAAAAATTAATGATCTTTTAAGATGATAATTGAGAATTCAATTTATAGATTAGTTTCCTCATTACTAAATGTACAAAAAATTACTCATTATTTTCCATTTTTACGTTATTTATTAAATATGAATACAATTTTTCAAAACAAATAAAGCGGTTTATGTTATTTAAAAGACTATAAACTTCATATTTTTCTGTTTCAGAATTATCAAAGAGGACTGTTTTAAACTTTTTTAGTTGGTTCTCCATATTGCTGCCTTCATTGAAAATAAGATTTGAATATTCAAAATAAATGTAAAAGAGTTTTATTTTTACAGGTTAAGAGAGATTTTCGAAAATGTCTTTATTATTTTCACATAGAATATCAAGAAAATCTATATTTTTTTTAAGCAGAAGTTTATAAAAAATTAGTTAATTAATTTATTCTATCATAGAAATATCGAAAGTATTTTAAGGGTATATTAATCTAATTGGTGAATAATAAATAGCCAGCATGTCAATTAAAAAGACTTCTGTATTATTTTTCTTCAGATTCTCTATATGTTCTTTGTCGCTGACAGAGGCAATACGACTGTTCATGTTTGTCATAATTTCTCCTATCTAGTTGAAATCGTTAGGTAAATTCTCGAACTACTTTTATTTAATTTAAAATTAAAGATCTAAAAATTTTCCCAAATATATCATAAAATCCATGAAATTTTTACTTGAATTTTTATACAATTATTTTTCTATCGATGCCTATAGTAATGGTATTTTAGAGTGATAATATTCAATATTACCAACAATTTAATTTAAAATTATTTCATCTGAAATATTGTTCTGATTGTTCTCAATTAACATTTCGTTTTCATTTTTTTTGAATGTCAATAAAGTTTTAGTTTAATAAAAATTAATTATTTTTATTATTATACAGTATTATTGAATAAAAATATGATCTAATTGATCATTTTCAGGAAATTCTTTAGTTATTTTTAGATATTTGAAATAAGATAGAGCCACTTCAATGCTATTTGATTAACTCATTTGTGAGATTTTTTCTATCAGGGTTATTATGTGAGATTTCTCCATTTTTCTATCAATTTGCAAAGCGATATTATTTATCTAGATAACTATGTTAAAAAATTGTGGGAGATAGGCGAGTATTTTTTATTGACATATTTCTAAATTATTATTTAAAATGATTGTGTGGTTAATGAAAATTTATTTCAAATTTTCTGCGATAAAAGTTATCACTTAATTGTGTTTTTTCTTTCTTTATTGTTTTAAAGTAAAATTTATGGGGTTGAATTGTCCTTCTAAACTTATATCACTATTCAATGATATTATATTTATTATTAACGACGTTAGTTTTTAGTCGAACTCTTCATAATTTAAAAAGAATAAAATTATTAATAAATTAGCTATCAATTTGCTATTTGAAAACAATGGAATTCTTTATTCTTGAAGAGTTTCTTGAAGATATTATTGAAAAATATTTTCTTTGAATTATTATGGACACTCTCTTAGCATAATCAAAAAGAAAAAAACTTAAAAATTTTTCAATTCTTGACCTAAAGTTTCGACATTAAGAAAAATTTTTTAGCTAATTTCTTGGATAATATCCTGGTATTACTTTATTTATTGACTATCCTCAATTAATAGTTTAGATATGATAGAATATGATATTTTGCTCCTAATAATTATTTCTTATGCCAAAATCATTGAAATATATTCTTAAAAAGATGAACAAAATTCTAATTAATTTGCCTTCTACGGAAATACTAAGAACAAATATAGGATTTTGGCAATATGGGTTTAAATATTTATTGTATCCTCCGAATAGTCTGATAGTTCTTCTATTATTTCAATATATTTTTTGATCAAATTAAAATTTATTCGTTTACTAATATTTTGTAAAAATTATTATTTCTGAGATATATTTTTCTATAAATATAAAAAAAAATTTAATTTACAATTCCTTAAAATAGCTTCTCAAAAATCGTTGAAATAGATTGATTGGATAATTAATTATTTTTTATCTCATTTTATACGATTCTTGGGTATTAGATGACAGATAGTTCCATTTTCAAAGATTTATGCTCTTGTTTTATTAAAAAGTTACTCGCTACTTCAAAACTTTGGTCTTATAAAATAAATTTATCACGAGTTTTATTGAAAGGCTCCTCTCCAAAAAATTTTAAATTTACAGAGGAGTCTTTAGATTTTTATTGAATTTAATTTGCATTTAATTCTCCTTCCATCATTAAGGAACTCATTTCAAAAATATCTGGATTTAGATTCGAATTTTCATCTGATTTGCACGAAAGCTAATTATCAGCCACTCTTCCTCCGTCTGAATTAGATGCGTGGTCATTTTCCTAAACTTATTATTTATATAAAAAATTTTCTTGTTTAAAAAAATAATAAACTGATAATATTATTTCTGGCAGTTCCTCGTAGTTTTGGTTTTCAAATTGTATAAAATTAGATGTAAGGTAAATTTTAAATTCATTGATAATATTTTTAAATAACTCGATAAAGGAAGTTTCTTCGATTTATTAGTTATTTCTTGTATTTAGGGAGAGTATGGATTTAATTGCAAGAATATAAATGTTAAAAAGATTAGGGACTATTGATTTTATTTATTGGTTGGTGAATATAAAAAGAATGAGCTCTATATTCCTTTGATTATGAGAGTTAATTAGTTGAGGGATAATTTTTTCCAAAAATTCTATCAAATATTTCGAGCTAATCTTCTCGTTCATACCTACGAAATTTATGTGCATTTAAATATAGTCTTGAATTAATAATTCCTTAGTTTTAAAATTAATCAATTTGAAAACGATCTATTCTGATTCCGACATAATATTTGTCAAATCCACAAGAAAACAATCATTTAAAATGTTTAATCCAATCTCCTCAAAGAAAATCCTACGAATAAAAAATTTTAAAATTACATATTGCTTGAAAATTGCTGGAGAAGATTTTTAACATAAGGATCGCCCATATACTAAAGAGATTTATCTTCTTCTTCCCTTGTTATTGATATACTCTCAAGATACTGGGAGTCTTTTATTTTTGCATTTAGTTTTTCAAATCTGATGATGTCTTGAATCGGCAATTATAGCAGACCGATATTTAGAATTTTAATTATTTAGTTCCAAATTTCACATTGTTCATTATTAAATTCCTGATTAAAATATAAAAAATAAATACATATTCTTGGGCCTCTTTTAAGTATGATCTTATCAAATTTATTTGATTCTTTATTACTGAATATCCAGCCACCCAATTTTCTTATATTATTATATGAGTATATTGTACCATTGTTTTCGAAAATGCTTTTTATATTTTTTAGGAAATATAAAAAAATATCAAACATCAAACTGAAATCTTCTTTTTTTAATTTTTATTGACAGCCTAAAAAATTTAAATTAATATTTTTTACTTTTAAATATCAAAGATGAATATCTAAGTAAAGCTTATTTGGATATTTTATTGCTATTTTTACTATTTTTAGCGCTAAAAGATTATATAAATTATTTGATAGAATTTTCTTTTTTATCTGCGCCCCCCTATTATTTTATTATTTAAAAATTACTTTAATTGATTATTGTAATGCGAGTGCTAATAATAAGTTTTAATCTACTTATTAGTTTATATTTTCTTCGTACATTATGATATTTTAAATTTATCTAGAAATTATAAAATTTAAATTATTATCTTTTGATTAAATAGTATTTTTTAGAATATAAAATATTGTAAAATTTTTTTTTTATTTTAATTGTAAATATTATATTTTAATTAATATATTATTTGAATTTAGAAAAATATTAAAAAAATTGTATATATAATTTTTATTCATAAGATTTTTAAAATTTTATAGAATTCTTAATAAACAAAATAATTTT
>Ga0209107_10001866_pt1 | contig 11757 bp, 6 predicted proteins | sample LakErihyJuly2011_2_FD_187460 | JGI IMG/M metagenome (GOLD analysis project Ga0209107, IMG submission 187460) | Freshwater microbial communities from dead zone in Lake Erie, Canada - CCB hypolimnion July 2011 (SPAdes) (version 2) | ecosystem: Environmental > Aquatic > Freshwater > Lentic >... | reverse complement strand
AGTGCAATTGTTAGTGGAAGCATTGGTCTTGCCTCGCTTGCTTTGCTTGCCTTGGGCGGGGGAGGGGCAAATGGCGGGGCGGATTTAGCCCAAGCAGGAATTTTAGCCGCTGGGCAAGTTTTTAACCGCACATTGCTTTCCTTCACGCGAACCCAAGAGCGAGAGGCCGATGCCTACGCCCTACAAAGCCTTAAAAAACTAGGTATTGGCACAGATGGAATTGTTGAGCTATTTACAAAGCTAAAAAAAATGCAATCAAAATATGTTGGCACCATTGATAAATACAGTGTAACTCACCCCCTGAGCGATGAGCGGATAGATTTTTTTAAGCAAAACGAGCTACAAAATTTGCGAAGCAAATCCCTTAGCGAGCTAAACTTACGCCATTGCCTTATTAGTGCAAAAATTAACGGATTTTTTGGGGTGCGGCCAAATTTTTTGTCAAATCGCAATTTTTTGCAAAATGCTAGATGTAATTTATACTACAAAATTTTCACTCAAATTGGCAAAAAACAATGGAGGGACGCACTGGCTTTTGCAACTACTTACAAAAACGAATATATTAATGGCAAAAATACAAATTTAGATTCTTTTTTTTACGAAACCCTTGGCGATATAAACTTTGGGCTAAAAAACTTTAATATTGCGGCCGCAAATTACAATATTGCCTATCAAAACTATCAACATGAGGACTTTTTGCTTAAACACTACCAATCTCGCCTAATGTTTGAAACAAATGCCGCACACAAAAATATTACTGAAATTAAAAATATTATCAAGGGTTTTGAGCAAATTTTAGGGCAAACAGAGTCCCTCGCTGGATCGCGCGGAGGGCGGCAAAAGGCTCATATTATAATTAATCAGCTTATTTCGGCTTATCGCCAGCTTGCAGCAATTGATTACGCCGGCAATCAACACCAAATTTCGGCAAATTTGTATCTTGCCCTCTATTACAACAAAATTGGCAAGGTGGAGCTTTCAAAGCAAATTTTTGAAAACGAAAAACTCAAAATTTCCACCCAAAAACTCACCCCCAACCAAACAAACACCTTTTTGCTAACATTAATGCCGATGTAGGGGGTAAAAACAATAGACCTCTCCTAAAACCTCTTTTTACAAGATATTTTTTTAAAACATTTTTATGATCCGATGCACTTTATCTTCGTAAAACTCGCAAAGCGAAGAAAAAATTTTATAAAAAGATAAAGTAAAAAGTGGGTTATAGGAGAGGTCTAATTTATTTTTTACGGCCGAAGGCTTTGTTGTAGGCTTCAATGTAGGCAGTGAGCTGGGTGGTGTTGAGGTCGTTAAGGATAATGTGCAAATTTTGCGGGGATTGAATGCTTTTTTCGCCCGAGGGGCTAAGTGTGTTGCTCGAGGCGATGAACGGGGATCCGCTGGCACTAAATGCCAAAAATAGAGGGATAAATCGCTCGCCAGATCCAAAATTTATTGCATTGAGGGCGGTTTTGCCAACTATATTGCATTTTTTGTCAAAAAGAGAATAATTTGCATTAACCGAAGTGGTGGTGAGGTTAGATTTTACAAAAGTATCCACAAAGCTAACAAGCCTTGCATTTACAACCATTTTGCCCTGCAAAATTGAGTAGTAATTTTTTGAGCCATTTGTTATGCTAGATTTTATAACGGCAGGATCGGCCAAAATTTGCATCTCTTTTTTTGTTGGCTTTAACATGCTAAGGGCAATGGAATTTACATCAAAATTTGTAATTTTAGGGTTAAAAATTTTAAAGTTAATATCGGAAGATAAATTTTTGATAAAATCGTCAAAATGATACCCACTAGAAACAATTCGCCCTGAGCTATCTAGCCGCCCAGATATTGCATTTGGCAGGGCGGCAAAAGTTGTAAATATATCGTTAGCTTCGGCATTTTGCACCGCAAACGAAAGGCTGTAAATGGGAGCAGCCTGCAGCGATATTGTACCTTCGGTAACTATTGTAAATGGGTTGTTGTTATTTGTATTTAAGCCACTAACATTTGCATTTGTTATGTTTAGCACTCCGTTAGAAATATCTGCGGCAAAAATAAAGTTATCAAGTGTGTAGTTTTTATTTTTAATGTAGGATGCCTGAATATCAACCAGCCCAAAAAATTGATTAATACTAGGCAAAACAAGAGTTTTATTTTTATTTGCAATAAATGTTAAAAAGGAGTTTAGCGAAAAATTATCATCAAAAACAAGTTTGCTAATGTTAGATTTAATTTCAAGGCTAGGCACGCCCAAGGCAATTTCGGCGTTAAAATCGAGCCCGAAGGATAGATGAGGTGATGCTGCCTCAATAATTGCAAATTTTAATCCAGAGTTGTTAATATCAAGCGAAAAAGTGAAGGTTTCAAATGTATTGTTAAAAATAGTGCAAGTTTTGCAATTAACAAAAATGTTAATATCCTGCAAAATAGACTTCAAAACCAACATTTTGTTTAACAACATAGACTTTCCAGCAAAAATGTTAAGTTTTGCAATGTCCTCAAAATTGGGGTTAAAAATTAAATTTTGTATATCAAAAGTGTAAAGCTGGGACGACTTATTGCCATTGCCCGCCTTGGACGAAATTTGAATTTTAGAATCAATATTTAGCCTATCCTTGCCAAAGTTAAGTTTAAGGCCATCAACAATTGTAAGGTCGCGGTCTTTTATTAGCGAAAAAGATATTTCAACTGGGTCGCTTGTTGTTTCATTTTTTATGAAGTTTTTAATATTAACAAATTTTTTTGCCTCAAGCATTTCGTAAATACTTTGCATTGAAGAAAGATTAATATCAAAATTTAGCATCGTTTTTTTTACTCCGCTAGATATATCATCAATTGAGCCTGCACCATTAATTGTGGAGGTCTTGCCATTCTTTGTTAATTTTATACTGGAGCCATTTTTTAATGCAAGCCCGTAATGAGAGGCCGACATATAAACCTGCCCTTCCAAAATAGTGTCCTCAATTTTAACAGAATTAAACTTAAAGGCAAAATTAACGGGGGTTTGGGGCAAAAAATCAACAATGCTAAATACCGAAAGCTTGTCCTTTACAACACTTTGTAGAGTGGTTTGTATTTGGTCCTGAGAAAGGTCAGACCACGATTTTAACAAGGATGCTGTGTTTTTTTCGCCCAAAAAGCCAATGTCGTCGTTATCATATGACATAATTTCTTTATAGTTGTTTTTAACCTGCTGCGACCTAACATCCTGCGAGGATTTTGTTATGTTGATGTTGTTAAGGGAAAATTCCAAAAGATTATCCACTAATTTTATATCCGCAATTTTTTTGCCATCCTGATTAACAACGCCAGAGGAGGATGTAAATGCCAGAGTTTTTGTGTTGTATTCAAAGTTTGTATCAATTGTTAGGTTTTCAATATCCTGCAAAAAATTGTTTGGATTTACAAGCGAGCCACCATTTTGCGTATCAATGCCAAAGAGTGCATATTTTAAGGTTTTTATGCTTGTATTTAGCTTTGCTTTTAAAACATTGGCACCGAAGGTTCCTTCAAAATTTGCAGTAAAAAATGGTGAGGAGACCGCAAGTTTTATATCATCACCGCCTGCTTTGGCTTCGGTGAAGGTTTCGTTATTTTTGTGGTAGTCGTATTTTATATTATATAAGGTTTTGTCCACCAAAATTTTGCCGTAAATTTTTGTAATACTGGGCGATTGCTTAAATATTACATCGGCAATGTTTAGCCCCCTAACGATAAATTCATTATCGTTTATTGTTAAAACAGAGAGATTTTTTATTGAAATTTTTCTCGCCACAGAACCCCTGTTGAAGGACGAATTAAGTATAAAATCTACAACATCGCTAGATTTTAACTGCTGATTTGGCTGCACCTTAAAGCTTATGGAGCTGTTTTTTAGGGTTAGGTTATCTAGCTGGGCTTTTTTTATTGAAAATAAGCTGCCAAATCCGCCGTAAAAAGAGGCACTTTTTACTTTTATTGCAAAAGACCCAGACTTGCTCTCATTGTTAAAAGAAACATCTTCAAAGTAAAATTTGGGAAATGGCCTTAAATAAAGCCTTGCATTTTGGGCTGTGAAGTTTTTTACGCCAAAGTTTGTTTCAATTGTTTTTTGCGCAGCAGAAATGTTAATTTGCTTTCCAAAAATTACCAAATAAAATAATGGCAAAAGCGAAAATACCGCAATAAAAACGGCAATACCAAATAGCGATCTATCGCTATTTATAACAATTTCCTCCTTATTTTGAAATGTGTTTTGAGATTTATTTGTGGATGCGGATGATTTTTTGCTAGACTGCGATGTTTCATCCTCATCGTCCAGCATTCCACCTCCTCCTTGTGACATGTGAAATTAGTCAATATCAACTGTTTTTAAATCTCCGTCTAGTTTTTTAACAACATCTGTTGTGATGTCAATTTTTGAGGAGGAGTAAAAAACCGAATTTGAGGCAACAACTAAATTTGCATCCTTTTTAGATGCAATTTGGGAGGCAATTTCCTTAACTTTATCAACAATAACTTGACTAGCTTTTTGTTGCTTTTTTTGTAGCTCCTCAATATCCTCCTGAAATTTGGCATCAAGAACCATTATTTCGTTTTGCAAATTGTTTGCCTTTTCCTCAAATTCCGCTGGTGGCATTTTAGCTTTTTTTTCCTGCAATTGTTGAGCTTTTTTTGTTAATTCGGTTTTTTTCTCCTCAATTTGTGCTTGAATTTTATTTTGCTTTTTTTGAATCTTTGCCTGCATATCCTTGCCTGCGAGGGACTCGTTAGCAATTTTTTCAATATCAATCACCAAAATTTGGCTCTCCCCTTTTGCAAAACACGGAGCAAAACACGGAGCAAAACAAACCGAAGAAAATAACGCAAAAACGCAGCTATAAAAAACGGCAATAAAACTTTTCATCATAATATTATAAACATAAATATATTAGTATATAAATTAACTCTCAAAATTTACAAGCTTTTTTTTATTTTTTTTGTGCTAGCTATATACAAAACGGCAGCATCCTTCCTCCTCGTCATTCCCACGCCTTATTTTGTCATTCCAGCGCAGGCGGGAGCCTAGTAAAACATTACAAATTTTTACAAAGCAACATTTCTTCCGCTATTTTATTATCAATTTGTAGCTCTGCATATATTTTACCAAATGCTACTAAGTTATTAATTTTGTCCATATTTTTCTCCGCAGTAACCAACTTAATCCATTGTCAAAAACTTTTTTGGTATTAATTGTAAGCTCTAAGATGGTGTTATTATCATACAATTCTATGTGTTGCTTCATTAACTTACCATTTGATTTGCTCTTTGATTCAGTATCTTTCTTATTGTTTCTGTCCTTTTGTTTGTCGGCATTATTAATAAAGCGGAAAACTAGGGGTGCAAGAGTGTTTAATATTAAAAATACTAAGAACGATCGTTCTCCAGTCTTGGTTTCGGTAATTTTATCCCCGAAATAATTAGTAGCTGCCATCCAAATAAATTCACACTCTTAATTGTCAACAAAAAAAACAAAATAATTTGGCACCGCCTAAACAATATTGATATTCCACAGAATGGAGCTTAAATAACATTCAAGATAAAAATCTGCGGGGTGGTTTGCACTACCCCAAGTGCCCAATTTTAAAGAGGAGGAAGGAGATGGAGCCAAATTTTACTTCGGGGGAGAACAAGGGGCCCTTTATTGTGTAGGTTATGGATCCGGCCCCTTCTTCGCGGTTAAGGGAAATTGCCTTAAAGGCAAGATTCAACAAAGGAGCATTTTGCACATTGTAGCTAAAAGATGGCGCATAGCTAATTTTAGCTACAATTGTTAAGTTTTGCAGGTTAATTTCCGCCTGACCAAACAATGTGTGATAAGCATTAAAAAGTTTAAAATTTGTTATTTGCATATTGTCCGTTTGGCTGATAGTTTTTGCCTCCACCCCCTGAACTTGCAAAGCCCCTTGAATTTGCCAAGCATTTACTAGCTTTAAAATGGTCTCATAGCCTCCGTTAAATGTATTGGCATTTTTGCCGCCTTCCTCAACTACTTGCAAATTGTTAACTTTGTTATTAATAACAAAGTTGTCGTTTTTTATAAAAGAATCAACCTCCACTTCGCCATTTGTTACTAAAAGATCCTTCCCCACTTTTTTCACCCCCAAAACACCAAGCAAATTTGCAACATTTTGTATTTTGCCGCTAAGCAAATTGTTTTGATTAAAACTAAAATTCAAAATATCTTTCATCTGCAAAGTAAAGCTTTTTACATTTGCAATATTAACCGCCCCGCCTTCGCCTTCGGCAAAGGGTTGTAAATTAAATAAAATATTTGACCCGCTAGCTCCCCCGCTAATAATTTGAGAAATATCTACCGAAATTGTAGGCAATTTTGCATTAAGCAGCTTTGTTAGATATGCCCCCCCTTGTGCACTTTGAGCAGTAGATTTATAATGTTGCATATTTTTTATAATATCCTCAAAGCTAATAAATTTGCCGTTAATTGTTAGGGCTTGCTTTTCTGCATCAAAAATAGTTGTAAAATTATTGCTTTGCGTATTAATTTGCACCCGCATATTTTTTAGTGTATTTTGATTATTCTGCCCAACACCAAGCAAAAATATGGCTTTTGCAAACTGGCAAGAATCATCATCGCAGATGTAATTTTGCTCACTTGTTTCCTGCGTGTGCAAATTTGCAATACTTTTGTTTTTTGCAATAATTTTAGTAATATTTGCAATGCCATTTTGTATAGTGCTTTGTATAGTATTTGTTAGCCCGTTAACCGCATAAACATTAATTTGCGTTATATCTGGCGAAGGGCTTTGTATTGTTGCAAGTGCATTAAATTTGCTAAATGTAAATAGGGGAGTGATTGTTTGCCCCTCGCTTTTTGCAATAATTGAAATGTTTTCGCTTTTTGCATCCTTTTTTACGGCAAGGCTAAGCGGCAAAACAGAGCTTATAAATGGAGTGGAAATTACATTAAAATTAACATTTGCAAACAATGTAAGATCCTTAAAAACATCGCTATTTTTATTGTTATTTTTGTAAATAGGAAGCTGCATATTAAATGTTGCATCGGCTATGTTGTTATAAAGCAATTGCAACATTGCCTTATTTGCAAAAACAAAACCCAAATTTACAAGCCCAGCCAAATTGCCCTTTATAGACGATTTTGTGGATGATTGTATATCTAAAATTCCTTCGTTAAAATTAAGGGAGAGCCTTGTGTTTTGTGTTTTAATGGCGGGGGTAATACTTGCATTAATAGGGTTATCAAGTTGTTTATTTACAAAAAACACTTCTGTGCCATCGCTTGGCACAATTACAAGTTGCTGCGGGGTAATGTTTAGCAAAACAGCGGATGATTTTGCAATAATAATACCATCCAGCACCTCGCTTTTCCACTGGGTATTGGCGGAAGTAAGCTGAAAGCCGTAGTTTGCAAGACATTTTTTTCCTATATCAATATTAAAAACGGCATTTGTAACATTAACATCAACAAGGGAATCTTTTAGCCACGCAAAGGCGGCAACTTGCGGTAGTGTAATTTTGTCAAATAACTTTACAAGTTGCATCTTGCTAATTGCCTCGGTAGAATTTACATTTTGAGGGATAATTTTTACCCCCACAAGAACATCGCAGTTTTCGTCTTGTGTGTTATGGGTTATTTGCGTTATTTTGAGTATCTTTTTTAGCAATGAAGTATAAACATTGCTAGAAGTGTAATTAATTAAATTTTCAAACTTAATGTGCGTTTTTAGCTCAACTAGGTCGTCCACCACGGCATTAATGTGTAAATTAAAATTGCTTGTTGTGACTTGTATTTTAGCAATAACAAATGACTCATAAAATTTTGTTTTTGCAAAGCTTATTTTATCGGCAGATAAACTAATTTGCGGCGGGGTAGAATAATTTGTATCAAAAACAATGTTTGAGACAATATTTTGCCCCTCAAACACATTATTAATATTTATGTTTTTTATGGAAAGCTCTATTGTGCAGGCATTTTTTTGGTTATTTTTTTGATTACTTTCCCTACACAAAATTGCAACATTTTTGTTATTGTCAATAACAAGTTTTTGCCCTTGTAAAATGTTCAGTTCTAGTGCAAAATTGTTATGAGTATCGTTATACTTTTTTTGCAAATTAAAATTTATGGCCGATAAAAATCCATCAATATCTATTTGGCCTTTAAATACAATATTTTGTTTTATTGGCAAGTGAGTAGCCAGCAAAAAATTAATAATGGACGGCAATTGCATAAGACCTTCCTTAATACTAAAATTTGCCTGCGGCTCTGGGGTTATTTGTATTGTTTTGCTTTCAACAAAAATATTAATTGCCTTAAAAGTTGCCAAAGGCAAAAGTTCTAGCTTAATTTGTAAATTGGGTATTGTTATGTTTTTGTATTGAATGGATTGAAACGAAAAAACCGCAAAACCATCCTGCTTTGAGGCCCTTGGCTCAGTAAGAACAATATCATTATGGCTAAATATATTAAAAGTTCTTACCGCAACATTTGTAAATTTGGCAAAATTTACACTTGGCCAAAACGAAAAACAAACAACAGCAAGCGAAAGAACCCACACGCAAATTACTATTGGATAGGCAAACAGCTTAACAATAAAATAAATAAATTTTGCAAGCATTATTCCAAGCGTGGCTGCAAATGTTACCGCAAAAGCCAACACCCCACCCCCAAAACTTTTTATCCAACTTCTAATTTTTTGAATCATATTAATTTTACAGAATCGTATTTAATGTATATTGCATATCAAAAAAAATCAACAAAATTATTAGAATGGTTTTGGTGATTTTTTTATATACAACAGAACTTTCATTTTCTAACCAATTCACTCCCGCACCCTTCTGTCATTCCCGCGAAGGCGGGAATCTAGATTAAATTAATACTTATTAACATCCCGCTAAAGGGGGTGTTGAATTGGGTCTTTGAAAAAACAATGCAATAGACCTCTTAGATAACCACCATTCTAGCTTTATTTTACAAGCATTTTTATCTTTTAATTTTGTTTTAGCTGAAAAATTTTGCGTTGTTGGTATCATTTTTTATCGCTTACGACAAAAAATGTTTTCCCTCGCCCTCGCCCCGCCTGCGCGGGAATGACATAGGAAGGGCGGGAATAAAAAAAAGTTGAAATGGTAAAAAAATGCAATAATACAATCGGAGGCTATTCCAATCCACAAGCCAAAAAGGCTAGACTAGATGATATGAAGGTAAGTTTTAGGTTGGCGGCTTCGGAGGAGTTTTCGGTAAACATTGAAACAAAATTGCCAAGATTTACAAATTTTGCACCGGGGGCGTTGAGGCTATTGTTGGTGTCCTTATCTGGGTGATAGCGGTAAAAAAAGTCGCAAGGGGTAAGGTTAAAGCCATAGGCAACAAGTTCTGCGGGGCTGTTTTCAATATTTACAATGGACGGCACGCCTTCCTGCACCAAAAAGCTGGTGTTTTTTACTCCGGCCTTTATTGAGTCTAGCTTTGCACGGGCATGTTTGTTAAGGCTCATAACTTCCTCGGCATTGTTTAGCATCATAACGCCCATTCCGTAAGTGCCGGCATTTGCCTTTATGTAGGTTTTTGCCTCGGCGGATATACCGTATTGCTTGTATTTTTCGGCAGTTAATTTAGTTATTTGCTCAACAGAATTTGCTAAATTTTCAAGGCCTGTGCCTTCCTTAATATCCACCCCTTCGCAGGTTGTAAAATTTGCGTTAAATAGCCATGGATCAATGTTAAAATTGGTGGCAAATTGCTCAACAATTTGCTGATATTTTGTAAAATGCCCTGCTTTTTTGCGGCTATGCCATCCAAGATCCACCGCAGGAAAGGTTGAAATATCCGCCCCTTGCAAAACAGCCGGCCTGCCTGCGGTCATATCGTTGTTTATAACAATAAAATCGGCCACAAATGGCAATTTACCATTTTTAATTATTGCAATTGGCTTGCCGGTTTCGGGGCAGGTTTCAAAAATTACTTCCCCATCGGAGGCTTTAGCAACTAGGTCGTTTGTTTGTTGATTTTTATAGCCTTCGCATTCCAAAATTAATTTGCCATCTTTTTGTAGCAATTTATGCACCTCAATAACTTGCCCGCCAAATTTTACTTTAAATTTTTTGAGGTCAAAAGTTGCAAGACGCACAACACAGCCAGCTTGTTCAAAAATATTACTTAGCTTTAAAACTCCGTGCAGGTAAGGAATGTTTCGCGTATGGCTTTCGCTTACAATAATTACATTTTTTGCCTCATTTTTTAAGATATTATTTTGTTTTTTTGTGTTAATAAATTTTTTTAGCTTCTCAATGCTGCGGGCAACGCCGTCTTCACTAATATTTTTAAAGCCAGCGGGAAATAAATTGCAATCAACATTTGCAATTTTAAAGCCCGAATATCTAATATCGCAGGAGTTGTATATATTACTAGCATTTGGCGAAATTGTTTTGTGCTTGTCCTCAAGCCAAGTTAAAATATTTTTCCAGTTTGTATTTGCAAAATTTTGCAAAAAAGTTGAGTTGCTCATAAAAATAGCGAAAATAAAAATAGATTAATTTTTGTGTAGCAAACTTAAAGAAGTTAAAATTAAAATTTTAGCAAACTCAGGCGTTGTGTTGTAGGTAAGATGTTTTCCGCAATGCTCGTTAATTTGCTCAATAATTTGGCATATAAGTTCGGTATTAGCCTGATTTTGCAAGGCAAAGTTTTTTAGTGCAAACTCGCAAATGTAGCAAAAAGTTGTAATATCGTTTATTTGCTCCATTTTAATGGAGGTTTTGTTATTTATAAAATTGTTAACAGACTGTAAAATTTGCTCAAATTTTGCCTCCACCAAAATTTTTGCCAAAAAGGGCGAAAAAGCCGAAATTTGGTACAAGCTAGAAACATCCGAGCAGGCAATATTTTGCACAGATAAAATTTTGTCAAAATCGCTCACACTAGGCGGCTTTACAAAAAATACCACCCCACGGGAGCGAATTGTTTTTAAAAGCTTGTTAATATCGTGGCAAATTGCAATAACATAAAGGCTGCCATCGGCCTCCTCCAAAGTTTTTAGCAAGGCATTTGCAACGGGCTTGGATAGGTTGTCAATAAAATCTAGCACAATAAATTTGTTATCGCCCATCAGCGGAGTTTTTGTTACAAACGAGCGCAAATTGCCTTCTATGTGGTCTTTTAGCGAGATAGAATTTTTGTTCAAATTTTTTAACTCATCCTTTCCGTCCTTGTTTTTTGAAACATTTTTAATATACAAAACATCGGGGTTTTGGTCTTGATTTTTCTCCTCCGTTAAATTGCAAACAAAGCCCCGTTTTGCAAAAATTTGCGAAATTGCAACATTTACACCAAATGCCTTGCCAATGCCTGCCTTGCCAGAAATTATTGTAAAACGGGGCAACTTACATTGCTCAAAAAGGCTAACAATTTTGGCGTAAAACTCACAATCTCCAAACATTTGATAGCTAGGCAAGCTAGCCACAAATTGCTCTTGGTTTTCTATATCATCCCCGCTTTCCTCATCAGCATCTTCCTTGGTGGATAGTGTTTTTTTGCGTAGTTTTGTTTGTAGCTGCGTTTTAAGTGCTTCGCCAAGCTCGTCCTCAAGCTCCCCGCGAAATTCGTTTGCAAATTCGTCTTTTTTACTCAAATTTTGCCCTAAATCCTCGTCGTCAAACATTTTGTATTAATTAATTACCTACTTACCCTCAAAACATATAACACGCAAAACATATTTTGCAAGTTTTTAGTTTATTTTTGTTTTGTTATTTAGCAGATGAATTCTC
>Ga0209107_10001864_pt1 | contig 11766 bp, 32 predicted proteins | sample LakErihyJuly2011_2_FD_187460 | JGI IMG/M metagenome (GOLD analysis project Ga0209107, IMG submission 187460) | Freshwater microbial communities from dead zone in Lake Erie, Canada - CCB hypolimnion July 2011 (SPAdes) (version 2) | ecosystem: Environmental > Aquatic > Freshwater > Lentic >... | reverse complement strand
ACCGCCAACAGCCTGCTGTCCCCCACCGACTGGATCATCATCCGCGAGGCCGATAACGGCAAAGCCGCCGACCCCGTGCTGAAGACCTGGCGCGAAGAAATCCGCTTGGCTGCTGGCAGCAAGGTCTACGAAATCGGTCAAACCGCCGACACCGACGCACTGGCTGCTTACATCACTGGCGCCGATTACCCCGCTTGGCCTGTGGATCCTTACGCCCCCGTGCCTGTTGTTGAAGACGAGGTAGCTGAGTAATGGCCGTCAAGTCCAAGACCGGCACCGCTCGTATCGAGCATCAGCCCGGTCCCCCGAAGACCACACGCCAAGGGTACGGCCAACAGTCCCGCCCACGGCGCCGCGGCCGCAAGCCGCTCAGAGGGCAAGGCCGCTAATGGATCGCGATACGCTCGAGAATTGGCGCAAGATTCGCGACCACCTCGAGCGTGTCGGGAAGACGGACAATCATTACTATCGCCGTGCGGTGGTCATCCTGCAGGGGAGGCCGGACCCGTTCGATCGCTACGATGGATGGGATGGAAGTCGCCACAGCGATGGCTGAAGAACCACAGAGCGTAGGTGGCGTCTTCTCCGCCTCGCTGCCCACCGTCTTAGCTACTGGCATGATCGCCATCGGTGGTCTGCTGATCTCGATGCAGATCCAGTCCGCACGGATCGAGGCCACTGTGGTGCAGATGGCCAAATCGATTGAAGAGCTGAAGATTGACGCACGCAACGAACTGTCCGACCTGGACAAACGCGTGCGCGCACTGGAGCTTCAGCAGTAACTTAGAGATTCAGGCACTGCTGCTATGTCCCCTGAAACCATTGCGATCATCGCGATCATCGTGGCCGCCGGCTCCGAGATCATCGCCGTCTCCCCGCTGAAATCCAATAGCTGGATCCAGCTCCTCCTTCAAGCGCTGCGTGTTCTGTTCCCTAAGCGCCGCTGATCATGGCCAACACGGCGCCGATCACACTGCAGACTCTGTTCCGGTACTACAAGGGACTCCCCCATCAGGCCGCGGCGATCAGCTTGCTCGAGCAAGACCTTGCCGCCAATGGCTACCAGGAGGCAATGCGGCGTGATCGGCCGTGGTTCGAGGCTTGGTCGCAGGATGGCAAGCAGGTCGATCTATCGGCTGGCATCAACCTGATCAAGCAGTTCGAGGGTGTGCATCTCTCCGCCTACCCTGACCCGCTCAGCGGTGGTGAGCCCTGGACGATCGGCTGGGGCACCACGCGCTACACCGATGGCCGGCCCGTTCGCAAAGGCGACCAAACCAACGCGGTGGAAGCTGACATGCTCCTGCGGCTGGCGGTGGACAAGATTGCGGACAAGCTGCGCGCCACCGTGCCGTACTGGGTGGAGATGAGCGACCAGCAGAAGTGCGCGCTGATCAGCTTCGCCTATAACCTCGGCTCAGGTTTCTACGGCGCCAAGGGCTTTGAGACCATCAGCAAGCGCCTGCGCGAGAAAGACTGGGCCGGCGTGCCTGATGCCCTGCTGCTGTACCGCAATCCCGGCAGCAACGTGGAGGCTGGCCTGAAGCGCCGCCGGATCGCTGAAGGTGATCTCTGGGGCCGTGAACGGCAGACCACCGGACCCATCGAGGCGATGTTCACGCCCGAGAGCCCCTTCAGCCACAAAATCACCCCGCACGTCACCTACGGCGAGTTTGCGCTGAACCAGGAGGCGCGGCGCTTCGATCATCAGTACCAGTGCGATACGGCGCTGAAGCTGGCCCAGTTCCTGGAGAAGGCCCGCGCGCAGTTCGGCGGCAAGCCGGTGGTGATTACAAGCGGATACCGGCCCACGGCCATCAACAAGCTGGTGGGCGGTGCCAGCAGTTCCGAGCACCTCTACGACGGCATCGGCGTCGGTGCGGTGGACTTTTTCATCGACGGCGCCGACATCCACGCGGTGCAGGACTGGTGCGATAAGACCTGGCCGCACAGCCTCGGGTACGGTGCCCAGCGTGGCTTCGTGCATCTAGGCATCCGCAAAGGCGGGCCTAGGGTGCGCTGGGACTACTGAACCTGCGTGATCCTTCCTGACCATGAGATCCGTCGCCTGTGCGAGCAGCACGCGATGGTCAACCCTTTCAACCCCGATCTGATCAACCCTGCCAGCCTGGATCTGACGCTGGGCGATCGGATCATGATCGAGGTGGCCGAGCACCCTGAGCTGCAGATCGTCGGCATCACGGGCCACACCGCCGAGGACCCCTACTGGCTGCAGCCCGGTGAGTTCTGCCTGGCAGAGACCCGCGAGATCTTCTGCATGCCCGATCACGTCTGCGGGCTGTTCTTCCTCAAGTCCAGCCGCGCGCGCGAGGGCTATGAGCACAGCCACGCGGGCTTTGCTGATTGCGGCTGGTACGGCTCGCGGTTGACGCTGGAGTTGAAGAACGCGCGGCGCCTGCACCCGCTACCGCTGTGGCCGAACATGAAGATCGGCCAGATGCTGTTCATCTGCACCGCTGGGCTACCGGAGCGCAGCTATGCCGAAGTTGGCCGTTACAACGCGGATCTCGCCGTAACCGCCAGCAAGGGCTAACCTGCCACCGTGGAGAGCCCGAGCCCCGGTCTGTCAGCCAGCCGGGGCTTTTTATTTGCGCTCCATCGGATGCTTCAGCGGAGCCATCCGTTGCCGGCGGACCATACCAGGAGCTTCGGCAGGATCATCGACCGGGATGAGGGTGTAGTCATCGCACCCATGAGTTTCGGCAAAGTGCTGGGCGCTGATGTGTGTGGTGAACGGCCCGACGTGCCACGGGCCGATGCGCAAGATGTAGGTCATTCGGTGATGTTTTCGTCGAGGTAGCTGATCATGTGCCAGGCCATTTCTTCGATGACCTCGTACTGGCGGGCACGCACACGCTCGATGATGTCAGCGGCGTCGTCAAAAGACCAGTGGTCGGGGTCGGTGAACTCAGCGCGGCTGGGCACCTCAGCCACCCAGCTGAGCAGCCGGCTGTTGTAGACATCGGCCAGGCGGTCGGCTACTTCGCCGGCAACATCCTGGAACTCGATGGCGGTCCAGGTGGTGTCGGGGGCTTCCTCGGCGCACTCCAGGAAGCTGTGGGCCAGGGCGCAGGTGGTCTCGAAGCGCCAGTCGTTCGGCAGCTCCTCATCGTGGAGCACGCGGATCAGGTCCTGCCAGCGCTCGACGTTGCACTTGCGGCCATCAGGGCTGAAGCTGGCGGCCAGCTGCTGGAGGCCTGCGGTGATGGTGGAGTAGGTCATGGTGGAGAGATGTGAGGTGGGCCGGCGGCCCGGATCAGCAGTAATCGACGATCACAACTTTGGCGCCCCAGTTTTTGAGATCGGAGCTGATCTGGGCGCAGCGGCGGAAAGGTACTTCCTCGCGGACTTGAACCTCAAAATCCATGCTGGTGATGCCGCCCATAGAAAACAGGGTGAAGCCGGCGGGGAAGTGAACCGTGAAGCGGGCCTCGACCAGGTCGCGGGTGGTGCCGTGGACAGCGAAGGTGGTCATGGATCGGAGAGCGGTGGGAGCGGCGCCCCCGGTGAACTAAGTATGCACCACCGGCGGTGCTATCGGGGGATGTGCCGTTGTATTTCTCAACCCTGGTTGCCGTCGCTACCGTGAGCCAAGCGGCGGCCAGCCCATGCGGGCGTTCTACCTAGAGATCTCCGCCAAGCTCATCATCCGATCCGACACCGACCCCGACGACCTGCCAGCTGACATCTACGCACACCTGGCTGAGTTCATCCCCTCCGATGAAGACATCCTCGACATCGAGGTGAACGCCGTCCCCCTGCCGCCGGATCTCAGTGGATCAAACCCACATTGACGAGACGCGCCTGGTCACCCGCCGGACCGCACGCGATCAGATCCACCTCGCCTGGAACTACCAGTGCGCCTACTGCGGCGACAGCCTGGGCCGCAGCCCCACCCTCGATCATGTGGTGCCCAAAGTCCATGGCGGCCTGACCGTCCGCGAGAACCTGGTCAGCTGTTGCCTGATGTGCAACAGCCAGAAAGGCCACAAGCCCTGGGTGGACTGGTACCGCCAGCAGCCGTTCTGGTCGGCCCTGGGTGAATGGGCCATCGCCAGGTGGATCACCGGCGGTTCAGAACATCGTCATCCAGATGGTGGCGAGCAGCATGCCGCCTAACCAGGTGAGCCCGAAGATCACGACCGGGGGATACTTCATGGCTGCAGCATCTGGTTCAGGTAGATCTCAGCCTGGAACAAGTCCGAGCTGTACCGGCAGATCCCACCAACGCAGCTGCGGTAATACACCTCACCCTTCACCGGCAGCAGCACCTCGATGTAGCCGCCATCGCGGTCGGTGCGGCTGATCACTTCAGGTCCGAACATCACCGCCCCTCCTGCTGGTGGATCCAGGTCTTGAGCCCTTTCACATACTCGCGCAGCACCTGCGCTTGCTGGAGGTGCCAGCGGTCACCGGAGCTGATCCACAGCATGTTGTGGCGATCTATGCCCTGCAACGCCTGGTGGATCAGCGGGCACCAGTCGGCCCGAACAGGCGTGCTCCACTCCCGTTTCGACACGGCACCCTGGCGGCCACCTTCAGTTTGCCGAGCGGATCGCCGGCTCGAACATTTCGCACCGTGGCGCGTATCGCCCGCCACTGCGCTTCGCCTCTGGCAGGTTCAACGCGCAGCTCTGCACGCGCATGTCCCACTGCAGGCAGTCCCAGCACATCCGGCTGCTGTCTGGCCGCAGCTGCACCACCGCGGCCCGGAAAATCGACTGGGCCCGCAGCAGCGCCTCCTGCAGTTGCACCGTGCCGGTGTCAGCTTCCAGCTGGTGCTCAGCCCGTGGGCCAAGCACCACACGCGCGTGCCAGGTTCGATCAGCTCGGCTGCACACCAGCAACAGTCGGCCGGCGTACAGGCTGATCATTCTTCCTCGCCGTAGCTCGGCTGGTGGTAGATCCGCTCCAGCTGCATCGAAGCCGGTTCCGGCTGGCCATCGGTGACAAAGCCTGCCGTGGCATCGCTCGGATCAGCGGCGACAAACACCGCCGGGAAGTCGCGCTCCTTCACCACCACCAAGCTGGTGCGTGGGCTGCGGCACAAGATCCGCAGCGCCAGCCGCTCGATCAGTGTCAGTCCTGGGAGGTAAAACATTGCTCCAGTTTGGCGATAAGTCGGTTCAGATACCACTCCGCCTTGCGGGCATCTTCGAGCGCGTTGCCCTTGAGCCACATGCGGATCATGTATTTGAGCGCCTGGCCTTGCAGGTAGGCCAAGGTCATGTGGGGCGCATCGGTGATCACCGACTCGATAAAGTCGATGGCCTCGACGGTGCCGGCTTGATAGTGCGGGGGATGGTTGATCAGGTCAGACACGGGATGGTGCTCCTCTCTTAGGTGTGCGTTCAAGGTCGGCAGCCATCTCAGCAGCTGCTCGCAACATGGTGCTGAGCGGGATGCCGCTGATAGAACGATCGGCCATCCAGCGGATAGCCAAGCGGTAGCCATGGCTGGCGTTGCCGTTGCCGATCTTCCTAGCCATAGCTATTTCCTCGTCCGTCACGCGGATGTTGAGCGTCCGGTTACGGATTCTGGCGGCTATGACCATTTGTCCCCCAGCAGCTGCTGGCGGCAAACCTCAATGGCCTGCTGCGCTTGTTTCTCGGTCATTATCGATTCGGTCTCATCCATCGCCTTCACCACCCGCTTGAAGATCTCCTCATAACTGGTGTCGCGGAAATTGCTGGCCATGTCACGAGCGAACTCCTGCCACAGTCCCGTCACAGTGCCACGCAGTGGATGGCCATACGGCAACTCCTGACGGCCACTGCGTTGATACAGCGCCTCCATCATGTCGGCGCGCTGCTGGTCGAGTTTGACGCGGTTCAGCATGGGTCGAGGGCTTGGCGGATCCTGAGCAGTTCAGCGCACACGGCGCTCACCTGCGGCACGGTAGGGCCGCTGCGCAGTCCATCAATGCGGCAGTCAATCAGGAGCTGCAGCCGCCGGCGCTCCTCGAGCTGGCCGGCGTTGAACATGCTCGAGTCCGAGATCAGCTGCTCGAGCTTGGCGCGGATGTGGTCGGTCATTGGCCGCCCTCCAGCTCGGCGGCGATGGCGAGGAGACGCTGGCGGGTTAGCCGGCGCTCGTGTTGTCGAAAGTGCCCAAGATCAGGCGCAATGGGAGGCAGATCCATTTCTGTCGGCACCACCTGATCCGCAGCAGCGCGGAGGGCGCCGGCAATAGACGGCCCATCCATAAGAGTTGGCACAGCGCGAAACCCATCCAGCACAGCTTGCGCGGCGGGGGAGAGGTCAGCCACGGTCGGCCTCCCGCGTCAGCATCCAGGCGGCATCACCGCCGGTGTTTTCGTCCAACCACGCCGCCACCTCGCGGATCGCGGCGCGGGCCATGTCGGTCTCGACTGCATCCCTTGCCTCCGGCCAGTAATGCTCTTCATCCACCAGAGCAATCGCTGTTGCTATCCGCTCTACCAACGAACTATCTGGTTTGGCCGGATAGTTACGTCGCGGCTCTGGCGCAAGGAGATCCCTGACCTGTTGCGCCTGCTCGGGTGTCAACTTCAGCGGTTCATTGATCTCGTAGACCTTCGACGCTGGACGCTTGCTGGCTTCCAGCGCCTCAACTCGGCTTGCCAAGGCCAAAATGTTGGCACTGGTTTCGACAATGTGCTTGTGAGCTGCAGCCTCCAGCATTTCGACCCTAGCGCGAAGCTCTAAGAGGCAGGCGTGGCTGGTGCCATTATTGGCGGCCCAATCTTCAACATCTGCCCACTGTGCGGGCGTTGCCTTGTGGTCAATCATCGCCCACCCTCCAGTTGCCAGTAGCGAGCGCGGCGGACGGCGGCCTGAGCAACCCAAGCCACGTCGTCAGTCCAGGCAGCAATCGACCAGCCGTAACGGCTCCACCGGCACGTCCCAAAGAAACAGACCGGCCAGATCGAACCGTCTTCCTGAGGCATGGCCAGTTCCACGCCTGCAGGGTCGCCAAAGGTCCAGCTGATGTTTCCGATTTGGCCGCCGTGTCGATCGACGCGAATGAAGTCCTGGCGAGCCTTCAGCGTCGGGCTGAGGCCAGCTGGCTTGTCGGGATAGCGTTCAGTCATCGCAGGCTCGGGTTCCGCTCTGCAGCGGTTAGTGATGGGTGATCGTCGTCGTCGGTCCACTCGGGCTCCAGCTCGATGCCGAGCACCTGCTGGCCTGGGTACAGCTCCATCGCGCTCAGCGCAGCGGTGGCGGCGTTCGGCGCCAGCAGCTCGACCTGGTCGGTCGCCAGGGTGACGCGGTAGCAGTTCACGCCACCTCCACCGTGGCGTTCGGCCAGCGGTTCTCGGCGTACCGGATCGCGTGGCGCTTGCTCTCGGCCTGCGTGGTCCACGTCATGGGCTTGGCGCCCTGCGGATAGACGATCAGGCGATACTCGCGGGTGCGCGCCTTGGGCCGCGGCCGGCTGATGCCGTCGCCGTGTTGGCTGGTTGGCCCATCCTCTGCCCACTGCCAGGGCAGCATTGAACCGGCTGGTAGATCATGCATGGACGTTCGGGTCAGAGGTGGACTCGGGATTCAGCCATTCCAGTTCGTTCCACCAAGGAAGCCAGTGATCGGCGGCGATCAGTTTGGCCTCCGTCAGGCTGTGGGCCAACACGCATTCACAAACGTTTGCGGACTTGATCGTGAAGTAGAAGCGGCGTGGAGTGGTCACCGGCGCACCTCCAGCTGAGTGCCGCTGTGAGTCATGCCGGGCTGGTTGCCAGCTTCGAGGCCGATCATGGCGAACACAGCCGCGACGACCAGGAAGCAAATGGCGTTGTTGATGCGGTTGATCACTGGGTCACCTCGGTGTCGTTGGCGGGCTTGAGGGTCTGTTCCGGCTCAGGCCAGAACCGCTGCTGGCGGAGATCGGCAACGACGCTGCCGAGCAGGTCAACAGCGTCTTCGATCTCAGAGAGGAACGCACAGAGTTCGTCGCTGTGGTTCTCCTGCTCATGGATCTCGTCAAACGTGCTGTACCACTTGTCGATCAGCACGGACTGGCAGAGCTGAAGGGCGTTGCGGTTCTTGAGGAGCCAGTCGCCAGCGTTCTGGCGCATCTGGGCGTGGCGCCGCTCAAAGGCGGCGTGGGCGTCGGAGGGTGAAGTCATGGTGGTGAAGGTAGGTGGAGAGCCCCGGAGGGCTCAGGCGAGCACCTCAAGGGCGTGCTCGTTGAGCCAGGCCGGCACTTCGCACTGGAGGGTCAGGCCATCGCGCAGCATGGCGGCGATCAGCTGAGCAGCCTGCCAGGGAGTGGAGCGGCGCAGCGCCATGGCCACGGTGCCGGTGGTGCGGCCGGTGGTGTCGGCGTAGAAGACGCCCTGGGCCAGCAGCGACACGGTGAAATCGCTGCTGATGTTGCCCAAGAAGCCGAGCTGAGTCATGCCACGCTCGGCCTCCTTGCGAGGCATCCGGGCGAGAGCCGGGATGGTGCTGAGAACCGCGGTGGGGGTGGTCATGTTCAGCGCAGCCTCTGGGCTGCCGGGTGGGGCGCTCGGCCCCGGTGAGCTAAGTATGCAGCACCACCGGCGGTGCCGGCAATGAGGGCGTTAACTTTTCTCAACGCCCAGGTCCACCGCCAGCTTCACCACCGCGTCCTCACGCACCTGGGGCTTGCCGCTCGTACCATGCCCAACCCGCTGCCAATACAGCGCATAGGGCGTCACCTGCAGCTCCACCGTGAACCAGCGATGGCCGCATTCCGTGCACTCACGCTGGCGCACAATCCGCTCAGGATCCAGGCTGTTCACCTGGCGGATTCGGTGAATGTCGTAACTGCACTTCGGACATTGCATGGGCATCATGGGGCTGTCCGCCCCAGAACAATGGATTTCGGTCAATGGATGGCGGTCGAAATACCGCCTGAAAAACAGTTCCTCATCGAGAAACAATGCCGTGACATCCAGCGGCACCCTGATCTCGGCCCGCTAGCTGCCAAGCTCCTCAAGCAGTGTTACCACCAGCAGGAGATGCTCCAGGCAGCGGTCAATGAGATCGCCCGCCTGGAGCTGGAGCTGATGTAACTCAAAACATCAGCTTGGGCATCGGCGTGATGGCTGGTGTCTTGAAGATCTTCAGCGGCGTGCCGCTCAGATACAAGTTGAACAGCCGCAGCCAGCAGGCCAGCCACACTTGAGAGCCGCGGCCGCCGCCGCTCGGTGCCCAGCCGTTGATCAGCTGCTGGCGGAATGTCATCCGAGCATCGCCTTTCGCCAGGTTGGCGCCGCTGGCCACGCTCATCACGAACTCCTCGACCTCGGTGTGCTTCAAGCCGCTGTTGCCGCTTTCGTCGAGCGCCAGGAACGCGAACGCCGCGGTGGCTGACTTGAGGCTCAGCGCGTTGAAGTCCTTGCGCGCCCGGTGCGCCAGCCGCACGGCCCACAGGTAGAGGTCAGGATTGCGCTGGTGCTCCGCCAGCAGCAGCGACGACGACAGGCGGGACACCTCGCCCGTCCAGGTCACATTCGGCGCGTTGCGGTACAGGTACACCAGCTTGGCGGTGGCTGCGATGGTCGCTTCGTGCTGGCTGACGGCGCCGGCTGTGCGCAGCACATCAGCGGTAGTGCGGGCCGAGCCGGTGTCGATCACCGTGAACAGCTCAGGGTCGCAGTCGAAACTGACGTTGATTAGCGCCGAGATGTCAGCCTCGATGATGGCGTTGAGCCGGTGCTGGCCATCCAGCAGCGTGCCATCGGTGGCGACGGCAACGCCCTGGTGGGTCAGGCGCCAACGGCCCGATCTCAGCTCGGTGGCCAGGTAGCGGACGTTGCTGCGGCGTAAGCTGCGGTTGCGTGGGTTCTTCTGGAGCATCTCGCGCGCCATCGCAGGCGTGACGAGAACGGTCTGGGTCCTCATGGCTTAAGTTGGTTCAGTGGAGTGTTGGGGGGCAGTGTCAGCTGCCCCCTTTTTGTTGTCAGAAGACGTCGTCTTCCAACTCAGAGACAGCACCGCCGGTAGCGGCAGCTAAATTATGCACTGCCTGGTCGATGTAGTCACGCGGTGGCTGTGCCACGGCGCTCACATAGGCCAGGCCGCTCTTGCTGGTCTTCTTCCAACCAGTGATCGGCACCTGAACGCTGCCGTACTGGTCCGGGGTCTGACTGATCACATAGCGGCAGAGCGCATCAAGCTCCTCCACCTTGATGTTCATCATTCCGGAGAAGTCGATTTTCGACTCAGGCTTGGTGCTCTTGAAAATGCTCAGGTTCAGCTTGAAGCTCATGGTCTCGGTTGGTTAGGAGGTGTGTTGGGCATCCCGCGCAGGTTTCGAAGCTCGTAGGCTTCAACCTCTGCAACGGGATAAAGGACGCGGCCGCCAATCTTGACGAAACGCGGTCCACGGTTCTGGCTGCGCCAGTTGTCGAGCGTGCTCAGCGTGACGACACCGCGCCAACGCTCAGCAAGCTCACGCGGCTGGAGATAACCAGCCTCAGAAGATTTCGTCATCAAACACTACCTCCTCCACTACTTCTTGTTTGGCCAGTTGAGCAGCCGGCTTCTGCTTCGTAATCTTCTCGTTCAGGTCCTGCACGCTCGCGGCTGGTGTCTCGCTGATCGTCACCGGCTCCACGTCCAGCACCTCCTCCTGCGTCTGGATGCCCACCAGCAGCTCGGGGATGTAAAGACGCCCCCAGAAGGCCGCGGCCCGGTATCGGATCATCAGCCCGGGCATCGTCTGCCACTTGCTGCCGCTCTTGGTCGCCCATCCTTCCTTCTTGGCCATCGCCATGCTCACGGTCGGACCCTTCAGGTCTTTGCCGCTCGCCAGCTCCGTGGCCTCGCAGTAGCAGGCCAGGCTGTCACCGCTGCCGCTGATCTCGTACCGCAGCGGGCTGAAGCGCCCGCAGCCGTTGATCAGGCCGATGATGAACTGGCTGCTCCAACTGGGCCGCCCGTGGATGATGTGCAGGTTCTGCATCACCTGGAACGGGCTCATCCGCATCCGGTTGGCGATCTCCAGCGCTACCAGGCAGTTGGCGAACCCGTTTTGACCTTGGAATTGCGGCGGGATCAGCGTGCTGCTGGCGAGCGCCTTGGCAATGCGCTGGGCATCCTCGAACGCCTGGATGCCGCTGAACACCGAGCCGCCTGGGCTGGTGGTCGTGAGTGCTGTGCTCTCGGTCATGTCAGAAGGTCTCGATCTCGGGTGGATTGTGAGGTGTGGTGCCATCAGGCCGCGGCCGCATCCACGGCGGCAGGCTGATGGTCTCGATCTGATCGCTGTACCCCGGCCACGCATCAGCGGCCTTGCAGATCGCCAAGGTGTCGAGGTCCAGCCGCGCCTGGGTGGCGCCGGCAGCAATCATGTCTGCATCAGCGGCGTAGACAGCCACCGCATAGGGCGGCTTCTTCTCCACCACGATGAATATGAACTGATCCGGCCTGGTGCCGCTGGCGCGCTCGATGCCGTCGAGATACCAGCTGCTCTGAACGTGGTAGCGCCAGGCTGCCACGGACTTCTGGAAGCCCTTGGGGCTGGCGTCCTCGGTGGTCTTGAGATCCACGATCAGCCGGTGGTCATCGGTCAGCCAGTCCGGCCGGCACTTGCACTCCAGGCCGCTGGCCTCATCGGTCCACATCCAGGTGGTCTCAGCCTTGCCGGCCAACCCCAGCAGCATCGCTGCCGCCGGGTGCTCGAACACCGAGCGCGCCATCCGCATCACGGTGTCGGCATCGGCCTTGCTGATCACGGTGCGGCCGGTGGCAGCCACGCTGAAGGCTTCCCATTCCGCTTTGCCCTGCTTCGTGC
>Ga0209107_10001861_pt1 | contig 11787 bp, 10 predicted proteins | sample LakErihyJuly2011_2_FD_187460 | JGI IMG/M metagenome (GOLD analysis project Ga0209107, IMG submission 187460) | Freshwater microbial communities from dead zone in Lake Erie, Canada - CCB hypolimnion July 2011 (SPAdes) (version 2) | ecosystem: Environmental > Aquatic > Freshwater > Lentic >... | reverse complement strand
TTGTTATTTTAAAGTATGTCAGCTTTATCTACACCGGTTACTGTTATTTATGGGGATGGAATTGGGCCTGAAATTACAAAGGCTTGCCTTAAAATTATTGAAAAGGCAGGGGCGAAAATTGATATAAAACCAATTTACGAAGTTGGTGAAAAAAGTTATTTGGCGGGTCATACTTCGGGCATTGCCCCAAGCGACTGGGAGAGTATTTTATCTACAAGGGCAATTTTAAAGGCTCCAATTACAACTCCGCAGGGTGGTGGCTACAAAAGCCTTAATGTTAGCATTCGTAAAAGTTTGGGATTGTTTTGCAATTTGCGTCCGTGCAAAAGTTATCATCCTTATGTAAAAACAAATTTTCCGGGTATTGATGTTGTTATTTTTCGCGAAAACGAGGAGGATTTGTATGCAGGTATAGAGCACCGCGAAGGGGTTGATGCCTTTATTTCAACAAAAATTATTAGTAAAACTGGTAGCAGTAAAATTATCCGCGAGGCATTTGAATATGCTGTGAAAAACGGCCGCAAAAAAGTTACTTGCATGACCAAGGACAACATTATGAAAATTGCCGATGGTCTATTTCACAAAACATTTGTTGAAATAGGGTCGGAGTATCCGCAAATTAAGCAAGAACACATGATTATTGACATTGGCACAGCTCGCCTTGCTGATAACCCAGTTTATTTTGATATTGTTGTTACACTAAACCTTTATGGGGATATAATATCGGATGTTGTTGCCGAAGTATCAGGCTCGGTTGGTTTTGCTGGCAGTGCAAATATTGGTAAAACTTATGCTATGTTTGAAGCGATTCACGGCTCGGCGCCGCTTATTGCTGGGCAAAATAAGGCAAATCCGTGCGGAATGTTAAACGGGGCAATTTTGTTATTATGCTACATTGGGCAAGGCTCGGTTGCCAGCAAAATAGAAAATGCAATGCTAAAAACCATTGAGGACGGCTATGTAACCAAGGATTTATACCAAGAAGGCCTTTCAAAAAAGCTATGCACCACGGATGAATTTGCCGATTGTGTTGTTGCTAATTTGGGTCAAAAGCCGTCTAAAATTCCGCAGGCTATACAATATCCCGATTTTGTTTTTGATAATAACACAAAAACTGAGCTTGAAAATGCGGTTTATAACACAAACACAAAAAAACAAATTGTAGGCTTTGATGTATTTGTTGATAAACTTTGCCTAACGAAGGATCTAGTGGAGCAAACCCGTAAAATTGCGGCGGGGGGGCTTTCGCTAAAAACAATTTCTTCTCGCGGGCTTTTGGTTTATTCAAAGGACAACATTAAGGAAATTAGGGCCAGCCACTGGAGGCTTCGCTTTTTAGCTTCCACCGAAAGCAATTTTGCCGAAGGTGGCGAGCTATTTGCCTTGCTTGCAAAATCGGGGCTTGATGTTTGCCGTTTTAGCACCCTATACAACTACACCCTTGATGGAAAAACCGAAAAAGGCTACACATTGGAACAGGCGGAGTAATGGTATGGGGTTGGAGTGAGGGGTTTGAAAAATTGTAATATTTTACTAAATTCCCGTCTACGGGATTGGTGATACATTGGGAATGACCAAAGAAGTTGTAAAAATGAGTGGTTAACCTACCATGTTATCCCGTTCTTGACACGGGATCTAATAAAAAATACAATTTAACAAGATACTGACTTTCGTCAGGATGACATGGGGTGGATATCGGGATGGCGGGGTGTGAGTTGTCATTCCCGCACCACTCTTGTCATTCCCGCGAAAGCCGGAATCCAGTGAAAATAAAGGTAGCCCTAAACTAATTTGTAAAAAGAGTTTTATTAAAAATATTTATGTTCATAATTGTTGAAGGAATCTTGACGGCAATTTTTGCTTATTTGCTGGGGGCGGTGCCGTTTTCGTTAATTTTGCCAAAAGTTTTTTGCGGGGTGGATGTTCGTAAAGTTGGGTCGCAAAATGTTGGAGCAACCAATGTTTATCGTGCCTGCGGAATAAAAATAGCAATCGCCTGCTTTTTGCTTGATGGGCTAAAGGGATTGCTTGCGGTTGTGGTTGCACAAAATTTGTTGCATTTTTATCACGCTCAGCTTTATATTTTTGGTTTTGCTGCAATTTTGGGGCATGTCTACCCTGTTTTTTTAAAATTTAAGGGCGGAAAAGGCGTTGCAACTTCAATTTTTATAGTGCTAGCGCTAGACCCACTCTATGCACTTTTATTTGCAATGGTGTGGCTTTTGGTTTTTGCGGCAAAAAAAGTCTCCTCCATTTCGGCTTTTGCTGGTTTTGCCGTCTTGGTAATTGCCTCCTTATTTGATGTAAGTTTTGCAGGAAAAGTATTTTACATATCATTGCTGTGTTTTATACTATTTACCCATCGTAAAAACATTAAACGCCTAATATACGGGGCAGAACTAAAATTATAACTTTGCTATGAAAATCTTTGAAACAAACAAAATTGCTATCTCGCTTTTATCGCCATTTTTTTTTACCTTTGCAATTTATCTTCATTTAAATGGCGAAGTTAGCCCCGGCGGTGGCTTTGGGGCTGGGGTTTTGTTTGCCAGCATTTTTATTATTCGCCATTTTTGCGGCGTTGGCGAGTGGTTTTCGCACTCCTTTGTAAATAAAATATCCTTCGGTGGCATTTGCGGATACTTTGCCATTGCCCTGCTATCGCTTTTAATAAATGGCTCGTTTTTAGATTATTCCTTTATAAGCACAATTTTCAACACCCCAGCTTCACTATCCCAGCAAATTGGCATCTTTGCCGTTGAAACCTGCATCCTAGCCACCGTTTTCGCCTCCTGCTACAAAATCTTTCTCACATTTTATCAAACAACCTCCTTTGTAGATAGTTTTTAGATTAGCCCCCTAAAACCAACCTACTTATAAAAATTTATGAATTTATTTTTGTGACTATATACAAAAAGGTAGCGTCCCCCAGTTGTCATTCCCGTGCAGGCGGGAATCTAGTAAAACATTGCAATATTGTTTCAAACCCCTCACCCCCTCGTCTTTTTCAAAGACGAGGGCGCCATCTCCCGCATTGGGAGAGGGGCAAGAAGTATAATAAAGGCCTAGATTCCCGCCTTCGCGGGAATGACAAGAATAATGTGCTGGAATGACAAAAGGAAGTTGGAATGACATTACTTGCCCTTAGTAGTGTTTGTAGCCAGCACCATGAATAGCAATTAAAAAAACTTTAACACTATTGTTTACCTTGGTCCTTTGATTTAGTTTTCATTTTATCACTTAAATTAGCAGCGAAGGTTTTTAATTCTCCATTAGTGACGCCATCGTGAATTTCAAGAGTAAATTTTGCACTTTTAAAACAACCTTGAAGATTTTGAACTTTTAGATTTATTCTATCACTACCTTCACTAACAATGACAGTGGCAGTTTTACTTAAAAAGCACCCTTCGTATTCGTAAGTTGTTTTGTCCGTTGCGGCTGCAATTTGGTTTTTTTTGCATTTTTGCTCTTGCAAATTAACATCCCAAATCCAGCAATGGGTTGAAAGTGCGTTGTTTATTTGTTTTAAAATCTTTTCCTTAAAGCTATTGTCCGCTATAGTGAGGTCGGCTCTAGCAATTAATTCATCTATCTCCTTTTTTATTTCCTCCTCGTTTATATTCCTTTTCTTAAAGTTCTTTTCCACTGTATTGGGTCTGATATTTATCTCTTTTTCTATTTTTTCATCTTTTATTAAATTATTTACTATTAAATCATCTATTATACCTTTTATTATACCTTTTATTATACCTTTTATTATATTTTTTGTGTCCTTTAAAAATGCTTTTTTTTGATCTTTAATTTTTTGATTATCTTTAATCATCTCAGATAATATACCAGTAGATTTGTCCCTTTGCTCTTTAAGTTGGTTTTTATCTAATTTTAAATTGATAGCAGGAGGGTTCTTAATAGCATTATTGAGTTCAGTCTTTATACCCATATGAACATCTTTATTTCTGTTATTTTCTGCAATCTGTTTATCAAAAGATAAAACTGCATTATTTACCTTAGTGTCAATGAAGGGTATCAGCTTGCTGAGAGTTAGATATATGTTGTAAGTTGTTTTATAATGTTCTCTTTTTTCCTCCAAATTAAGCTCCTTTTTAAGTGAGGCAGTATTTATATTCGTTTGTAATGACAAATATAGGTCTTGCACTGGCGAAAAAAGTGTGTTCTGCGCAAGTATATTGATAAAAATAGTGTCATTATCAACAATTGTTTTTTGTTCGCTAATTTTTGCAACCGCTGCATTTAAAGTGCTCTCACCTTCCGCCTCTGCCGCCTCTTTAAGTGCATCCAAAAACTCCTGATTTATTCTTGCTGGTTCTTTTTGCCCTTGAGCTTTTTGCATAAAAAAATCAAATATATTATAATCTATATTATAATCTATATTTTAATAAATGTCTACAAAATTATTTTTATTTTTTATCCAGCGTAAAGTAGGGGAGGGCGGATGAGGTGGAGGATTTTTCCATGATGATAACATCGTTGTTTTTAACAACTTGCTCCATGGTTTCAATGTAGAGGCGTTTTTTGGTGATGTTTTTAGAGTATTGATATTGCTTGTAAATTTCGCTAAATCGCTGTGCCTTTCCTTCGGCTTCGGCCAATACAACGCTTTTGTAGGCATTTGCTTGCTCAATAATTTTTTCAGCCTCGCCCTTTGCCTTGGGAACGATGGAATTTTGATAGGCAATTGCCTGATTTATTTTGTCCTCCTTATCGGCCTTTGCGGTTTGAACATCTCTAAAAGCATCAATTACTTGGTGAGGAGGGTCAACACGAAGCATTTGCACCAAAACAATTTCAATGCCGCCGTTGTATTCGTCCAAAATTTTTTGGATGGTTTTTTTAACATCTTGCTCAATGTTGTATCGCCCTGTGGACAAAGTTTGTTGAATTTTATTGCGACCAACAACTTCTCGCATTGCACTTTCTGCAACCGAAAAAATGGTTTTTACCGGCTCAGATAAATTAAACAAAAATTTTTGTGGGTCGTTAATACGCCATTGCACCTCAAAATTTACATCAACAATGTTTTCGTCCCCAGTTAAAATAAGGTTTGCGTTGTTTTGTGCAATTTGCATTTTTTGAATGGTGGTAGTTTGCACCTTAGTTAGCTTTTCAACGGGGTAGAACATTTTAAAGCCAAGCCCGGGGGTTGCAATGCGAACATATTTTCCAAAGCGAGTTATAACTCCTTGCTCGTTTTGATTAATAACAAAAATACCGCTAGATAGCCACAAAACGCAAATACCAATTAAAACCGCAAAAATTGCCGATTTTTCCCCATTAAACAAATTATTAAAAAAGTTGTTTAAATTAAATCCACCCCCACCCCCACCTTGTTTTTCTGAAATGGGTTTTGCTATTTTTATTTTTGGTTGGCTGCCAGCATCCCAAGGATTATATTGTAAAAGTTTTATTTTCATTTATTTATATAGAACTAATGAGAGTTAATTTGGTTGCAAATTTTGTTTAAGTCCTGCATTCTTTTATCAACATGATTTTTTGCATTTTTCCCAAGTTCTTTGTAAAGTGTAGTGTTTTGAAAGATTGTTACAAATTTCATGGAAAGCTCATCACTCATTTGCTCTGGGCTTGCGGGTTTTAGTTTTACAATTGCTCCGTCATTTACCATGTTGCTAACAATGTTTTCAAAGTTTTCATTGTAGGGGCCGGTAATTGTTGGTTTGCCAAAGCAGGCAGGCTCCAAAATATTGTGCCCTCCAATGCCGTCCACAAGGCTGCCGGCAACAAATACAACTTTTGAAATTAACAAAAAATTTGCTACTAGCCCTAGCTTATCAGCAATTAGGATGGCGGTTTCCTCGTCAATTACATCATTTGCCGACATTAAGGCATATTTTAAGCCAGTTTTTTTTACCGAGGCAATAACGTCGGCAAGCCTGTGAGGGTGGCGAGGCATTAAAAACAAAAATGTTTTTGCAAGTTTTTTGCGAGCCTGAACAAATGCCGAAAGCACAATATCCTCCTCACCGGCGTGAGTGCTAAGTGCCAAAATGGTATTTTTTGCATCCAAATTTACACCTTCCGCAACATTTAAAACAGGATTTTGTGGTTGAAAGCTATTAATTGTGTAGTATTTAAGGCTTGTAATTGGCTGGCAAGCAACACCAATACTTTCAAGCATTTTTTCGGTTGCTGTGGATGAAGCCATTATATTTTTGTCAAAACATTTTAAAAGAAAAATAAACACTTTTTTGTATTTTAACCATTTTGCCGCCGATTTTTCTGAAAACTTTGCATTTAAAAAATACGATTTTTTGCAATATTTTGTTGCCATCTGAACAAGATTTGGCCAAAATTCTTCCTCAACAAGCACAAATGTATCTGGCTTAAAATGATTCAAAAAACGCTTTATAATAACAGGATTATCTACAGGATTAAAAACATGCACCGCCCCCTGTGGCAATTTTTGCCCCAGCAAATTTGCCGAAGTTAGGGTTCCGGTTGAAAGCACAACTTTGCAGCCATCCTCGCACAATTTATTAATAAGCGGCAAAACCGAGAGAGACTCCCCAACGCTTGCAGCAAAAAACCAAATTACTTTTTTGCCTTCGTTGTTAAATGGCTTGTAGTCTTTGCCTAGTTTTTCGGTGTATCTGGTTGGGTCTTCTTTACCTTTTTTTACTCGTTTTTTTAGCAAAAATGGCAAAAATGGCAATAACAAAACGGAGAGAAATTTGTAAATTGCAAGCATATTCGGGCAGAAAAATATCAATTTTTAAAAATTCAACAAAAATCTATTGTATTTATTTTTGTTGTCAATGATAATTTATAAATATTATATTATTTGTTGTGTGATAGCGGTATTTTCTGCGTTTTTTTTGGCGTTGTTTGTTGCTAATGCTGCTCTTGCAAGTGAAGCAAAGGCAGAAGCAAAGGCAAAAACCTGCCAAATTGAAAAAGTTACAATAAACGGACTAAAACGCACAAATGTTAAGGTTTTTGAGGATAAAATTACTGCCCTAAAATCAATCAAAAACGCCACCGAGCTTGATGTTTCTAGTTTTGTAAAGGACCTGTACAAATCGGTAGGGCTTGAAAACATTACTGCAACCCTAACCCCCAATTGCTTTTTAATTGTTAATGTTACCGAGCGGGCAATTGTGGAAAAAATATTGTTTGATGGCAACAAAAAAATTAATAGCGAAAATCTTTCAAGCGAAATGCTAACAAAAGAAAAGCAACCCCTTTCAATGAATGATTTGTTCTTTGATTTTCAGCGGCTAAAAACCGTCTATTCCAAAAGCGGATTTTTGGATAGTCAGATAAAAATCTACAAAAAAAACAACGAAAAGGACACCACAAAAACCGAAATTTTTGTTCGTGTCAACGAAGGCAAAAGCGGCAAAATTGCAAAAATAATTTTTAATGGCAACAAAGTTTTTGGCAAAAACAAACTCACCGAGCAGCTTAGCATTAGGGAAAAGAGTATTTTTAAAATGTTTTCCTCAAAAACTCGTTTCGACGAGCAAACCGTTTTACTGAGCGATGAGGCACTTCGCAAATTTTACGCCGAATTTGGATACATTGATTATAACACCTTGGGGATACAATCAATTTTCAACGAGCAAGATACTAGTTTTAATGTATATATTAATTTAAGCGAGGGAGATAAATACAAAATTAGCGATGCTGTAATTACTGGTGGAAACAAGGAAACCGCCAAAATTGCCGAGCAAAAAGAAATTATTAAACTAATAAAAAAGTTAAAAAAATTGCCATTCTACCAAGAAAGCGAAGTGGCAAATTTAAAAAAAGCCATTGAAATCAAGCTTTCTGTTTTAGGATATACCATTGCAATTGTTGAAAAAAGCTTTGAGCGTGACGAGAGCATTAAGGATGTAAAGTCAAATAAACTACGAGAAGTTAAAATAATTTTTACAATTAAAAATGCGGATAAAATTTACATAAATAAAATTCGCATAACGGGCAATGCAAAAACAAACGATAATGTAATTCGCCGCGAAATTTTACTTGCCGAGGGCGACTTATACAACAGCGAGCTTATTCGTACATCTACGCAGTATATTCGCTACTTGGGGTATATTAAAAATGTTGAAGTGGAGGAGATTCCTGTTGATGAGTCCAAAAACCTCATAGACCTTGAATTTAAAGTGGAGGAGGGGCCTACGGGGTCTATTAATTTTTCGGCGGGGTATTCTAGCCTTGATAGGGCAATTGCAATGATAGGGTATAATCAGCAAAATTTGCTCGGCAGGGGGTATGATGGTTCAATAAATATTGAAAAATCTCGTTTTCGCCAAACTTTTGCAACTTCCATAACAAATCCACGAATGTTTGACACCTTTTTGCTAGGGGGTGTTTCGTTTGTTTCAATGCAAACCGATAGCTTTCAATTGCAGGATTTCAAACAACAATCTAACTCCGGCTCACTAACAATGGGTTACAATCTTTCGCAGCGTCTTCGCCATTTATGGACATACTCCTACCGAGACGACCGCATTTTAATTGCCGATGCCTCAAGAATTTCCCCAACTTTAAGCGAAAACTTTGGCTCGTTTCAAACATCTATTATTTCTCACAGCCTTGTTTATGATAAGCGAAACAATCAAATGATGCCAACAAAAGGGTTTATGTTTAGGTTTAATCAGGGCTATGCGGGGATAGGAGGAAATATTGCTTATATGTCGCAGGAGCTTATGCTTAGTCAGCACATTAATTTGTATAAGGAAATGTTTGTTTTTTCGGCGCTTTTTAAGGCGGGGCAAATTCGCGGAACGCAGGGCCAATCGGTTAATATTAAGGACAGATTTTTGTTTGGAATGACCGAGATGCGAGGCTTTGAATTTAACGGAATTGGCCCCCGCGGAGCAACAATTGATGCAAATGGCAAAGTTACCAACTACGAGCAAATTGGTTTGCGTGGTAATAATTACGAATATTTATCCTTTGAGCAAACTTTTCCAAACTTTATACCGCGAGATTTGGGTTTTAGAACATACTTTTTTTACGATATTGGGCGTGTCTACGGTATTGACACGGTTGTTAAGCCATCCACCGGCTACGCAATTATAGATAGCCGCTCGTTTAGAACCTCCTACGGAGTTGGCCTTGCATGGCAATCGCCAATGGGGGTTATTGGGTTCGACTACGGCCTTGCGAAATCCTACGAAGCCTTCGATCAAAAACGCTCCTTTCGCCTAAACATCGGTGCGCAGAGGTATATGTAGGTGCCATAAAAGTTTTTTATCGTAAAAAAATCCACAAAAAACTTGATAAAAAAGCAAATAAATATTATTTAACAACCTAACTATGAGAATGGAAGAAAATCTATATTCTGAAAATTGCAAATCTAATTCCCCAACTGTGGCGGACCCTCATGATATACATTGTTCGTGGCAAAATAATTAAAGCCGCAGATGTTGCTGAGAGGTCAAAATTAAATAATGCAATGTTGCCTAGTTCAGCTGGGAGGTTTGATATAAAGAATTCGTTGCCACAAAATGCTGTGGGTGTTATTAACAAAAAAACGATGTTTCAGGACATTATTACAAAAGGTGCTGTGCAAAATTATAACGGAATTTAAGTTAGTAACAAACATAAAAAGTAATCTTCAAACAATCTACCTACATCCCGAAGTTAAGGTTTGTATAATTTGGTCGAAGCGGGTGGTGTCGAAGTTTTCTACCGAGTAGGTTTGGTTTGCGTAGGTGGCACGGGCGGCTAGCTTTGTAGATTTTGTAATTAGGTCCACAACATTTTCGTCAAATTCGTTGGTTTCAAAAAAAGCGAAGTCTTCAAAAGTTTGCATCTCAAATTGCTCGTTTTCAATATTCATAAAAACCTTGCTATTTGTTGCAAGTTTTTGCGAAAAATGAATTGTAAATTTATAGACCGATTTGCCAAGATAGTCAATATCTATGTAGCTTTTAGCTTCTTTTTTTAAATCTGCATTGCCAAAGGTTTTGTAGCTAAAATTTATTGCATAGCATATTTTTTTGCCATTTGCTAGGGCGCTTAGGGAGGTCCACTGGTTATTTTTTGATAAAATCTTTTTTTGCTCCACAGAAGCATTTGCAGTAGCACAGGCAAGCAGTAACGCAATAATTAGTATTATTTTTCTCATTGTTTTACAAAATTAATATAAGTAATATTATTCATTATAACACTTTTTTTATAAAAAAGCAAATAAATATTGACACAAAAAAAAATAATTTTACAATAGGTGATATAAAATTATTACACAAATTATGTCAACAGTATTGGATTCTACAGCAGGAGGCTTAAAAATAATTACCGATGAAATGAGGGATGTGCAAACCGTAACAATTGCAATTGGCACAAACATTGGGGCGCGAAACGAAAACGAGCAGCAAAACGGAATCTCCCACTTTTTGGAGCATATGGCTTTTAAGGGCACGGCAAAACGCAGCTATCTTGACATTGCACAAGCAATTGAGGACATTGGGGGGTATATGAACGCATTTACATCCAAGGAAAGCACGGTGTATTATGTTAAAGTTTTAAAGGAGCATCTTGAAACGGGCATTGACCTTTTGTCCGATATTATGCAAAACTCGGTTTTTCCTGAGGAAGAAATTGAAAAAGAACGCGGGGTTATACTACAGGAATACGCAGCCTCGCTTGACACTCCAGACGATATGATATACAACTACTACATGCAAACCGCCTACCAAAACAAGCCGCTAGGCCGCATGATTTTGGGCACGGAGGACAGCATAAAACGCTTCACAAAAGCTGAGTTTGAAAGCTATATTGCAACAAAATATAATGCCTCTAATATGGTGCTTTCGGTTGCGGGCAATGTTTTGGCTTCGGATGTTAAAAATTTGGCGGAAAAATACTTTAACAAAATTCGCCCTGCAAGCATTGTAAAACCTGATGATGCTGGCTATGTTGGTGGCAGCCTATATAAGCAAAACGATGCCATTTCGCAGGTGCAATTTATGATGGGCTTTAAGGCAATGGGCTACTACGAGGACTCTCGCTTTGCTTTGGATGTTATGATGGATATTTTACTTGGTGGAATGTCCTCTCGCTTGTTTCAGGAGGTTCGCGAAAAGCTAGGGCTAGTTTATACAATTGCCGATTTTACCCAAATGTTTAGCGATTGCGGGCTTATGGGCATTTATGCCGGCACCTCTCCGGAAAATCTTGAGCTTTTAACCAGCACAATAGCAAAGGAGCTAAAACGAGCAACTACTGATATTACAACGGATGAGCTTTCAAAAACCATTACAAAAATTAAGGCACATCGTTTGATGAGCCTTGAGTCTACAACTTCTCGCTCGCATTCTAATTTGTCAAATGTTTTAACCTACGGGCGAGATGTTAGCTTTGCCGAAACCCTTGAAAAATACAACAAAGTAAGCATTGACGAGATGCAAACCTTGCTAAAGCAAATCATCTCTCGTAAAGATATCACAATTTCCACATACGGCCAAGTTGCACAAATGCCAACCCTTGAAAAAGTTCTAGATATGTTGAGTTAGTGGTGGGCAGTAGTATTGCAATTCCTTCGGTGGGCGACAATCCACCCCATAACATGTCATCCCGTGCTTGACACGGGATCTAATTAAAATTTTATTGTTTTATAAGATTCTGACTTTCGTCAGGATGACATGGTTGTTAGTGTTGTCATTCACGCTCGGGCGACAATCCGCCCCCCAATGCCATTCCCGCGAAGGCGGGAATCCAGTTAAATACATTAATATAATTTATAATTTACAATGCGTAAAAAATCGCTGCATAAATATGCAAGGCATTTAAGCGAGC
>Ga0209107_10001859_pt1 | contig 11799 bp, 8 predicted proteins | sample LakErihyJuly2011_2_FD_187460 | JGI IMG/M metagenome (GOLD analysis project Ga0209107, IMG submission 187460) | Freshwater microbial communities from dead zone in Lake Erie, Canada - CCB hypolimnion July 2011 (SPAdes) (version 2) | ecosystem: Environmental > Aquatic > Freshwater > Lentic >... | reverse complement strand
ACGCAAGAAACTCCAGCGCCGTCAAGAAGTGACTTGATCTGAGCATCGACAACTAGGTGTTCAATGTTGTTGTCGGCCATGGTCTTTTGTAACCCTGCGACGTACTCGAGTATGTCTTGGCCTCTATGCGGAAGCGGCAGTGACGCGGCGACACCACCGCATAAGACAGCACCAACAGCGGTCGCAACAGACTCGTGGGTGTTGGCTAACACACACGCAACACGACCGCCGTGAGCCCCTACCCAGCCGGCAGCGCGTTGCACCAGAACCCACTGCTCCGCCCAGTTCAGGCTTTTGTGCTCCGTTCGGAAGTGTCGGCCGTTTGCTGTCTTGGCTAGCTTGTCAAGGAAATTGTCCATGCTCAGAACGTGTCGTAAGTATCTCTGGCGTCTATGAGGTGGAGCTACGCAGCGTCTGTAGAGCGCGGCTCGATGCCTCGCAGCTTCAGCTGGCTGGAGAGCCAGCCGTCGTTTGCGTCAAGGAGTCCCACTCTAGAAAAGAGTGGCCGCAGGTGCGAGGACCGCTGTGTGTTGAAGTTGTGCCGTTGCGGGCTCATCGAGAACATGCGCCTCATCTCGCGAGCATCGAGCCCAAACTCCTCAGAGACCAACTCGGCATCATTCATCTCATTTATCTTGTCCAAACACCAGATAACAAGCTCTGAGCGCTCCTGTAGCTCTGCTGCGGAGAGTTCGCTATGTACGTTCGTAAGCACGTGGATGTCGAACGCTACGTGCCGCGCCTCGTCAGACAGGATGAGACTCAGGATCTGCTTCAGAACAGGGTCAGCTGTCAGGCTCTGAGTCATGGAGTACGCACTGAGAGCCATGCCTTCGATGACTGTGCTCATTAACAGTTGCGACTTATCCCACTCAGGTGATGAGGTAACGACGTCAATGATCTCCCGCAACGGGGTTCCGCAAGCTCCCACCCCACCCAGACGGTCGAGATACATACGGAACACGTCAGCATGTCGAGCCTCGTCGGCTGTTTGCGACACAGCAAACATGCGCAGATCCCAGTTATCAGAGCGCGTAGCGATGTTTGACCCGATAAACACTCCAAGCTGTTCAGCGTAGAAGCTATGCGAGAGGGTGTAGCGAAGTATGGCAAGATCGTACTCCTGCCAAGCGTCGAGGTCCCAGTTAGCCCATGGGTGAAACCTCGGCACTCGCGGACACTTCGCGCGTCTTGGAACTATCAAGTCCGTACTCGTCGCCGTGTCCCAGCAGACGTCGTCTACAGACCAGCTCGACTGTTGAGCTTGAGTGTATAATTTGCGCAGAAATCCGTCCGTCTCAATAGAGCTACCCTCCATGAGGCCGCCGAGCCCGGCACCGCTTACGTCTTTCAGCTGTCTATCTGGTGATGATTCCACAGCTACAACCGTGCGCTGAGCGCGTCACCTGGCCAGCAGCAACGGCTTACTAGCCCTCTATGAAGCGCCCGCTACGCCTCAGTAGCTCACACGCTGACTCAATAACAGAGCGGATCGTAAACGTAGAGGCAAAGTTCTGCTCTTCGCTCGCAGACCCCAGCTTCTGCTCAAGCATAAAAGCAACGTCATAACCGTCGAGGCTATCTATACCCAGGTCGTCAAACAGGTGTACGTGCTCTGCGTCACGCCCTGGAACCCACTCAAGACCGACAATGAGCAAGGTCTCCGAAACGAGCACAGCTACGGCGTGTCTCGTGTACATCTTCTCGGAATTCCCTGCCGCCTGGTCGCTGTTCACAACTTTTCACCGTGCGTAGCGAAACCAGAGCGTCCTGTAGGTGGGAAGGCTACTCTCGCGATTTTAAGGCAAACAGTACTGGAAGCTGGCCGTCGGCAAGCCTCAGGCCGATCTCGCGCCGTTTCAGTTTCCCAGAAGGTGTCTTTAGTAAAGACCCCCGCTCCACTACTGCTACAACGCTGGAGGAAACACCTGTACCCTGCGAAACAACTTTACGGACCTGGGTCGCAACTGATTTATGGTCAAGGGAATCTGACTCTATCACGAGAGCGAGACCACCATTACCGTCAGCCACCGCGGCAGCGTTGCCGGCTCTAACGAACGCCTCGCAAAGCAGCTCAAGGTCGTGAGGGTAAAGATTGCGCCCTCTCACTACGATGACTTCGTCAGCTCGGCCGGCCAAACACACCTCGCCTTCGACGACAACACCAACGTCTTTAGAGTTAAAGGCGCCGGTATGTGGAGCCTCCCCTGTGTAGCCGCTGAATACGCTCGGTCCGTCGATCTGAAGCACGCCATGAGCGTTAGGGGTGACCGAGAATCCGTGCATAGGTTCTCCGTTTGAGACGAGCTCTACAAAACCTGGAGGAGTTGCACCGCGATCTTTACCGTACTCAAGTCCGCCGTGCGGCTCTAAAACACCACTGTACATGGATTCACTATTCACATAGACAGACTTCCACTGCGTCCCGAACTCGGTGTGGCAAACAGCAAGCACAGCCTCGGCCATACCGTACCCGGGGCAGAGCACCCCGTCACGCAGACCACGCGTGGTAAGCCGTTCCTGAAATCTCCGCAGTGTGTTTGGGCGCACCATCTCTCCCCCTATCGCAATCATTCGAAGAGAGTCCAGCGATCCACTGAACGTAGTGTCTATGTCTAAACGCTTTACAGCCATGTCAAGCGCGAAGCTTGGGACAGTGGTATTCACCGACTGGTGATCGTGGATGTCACGCAACCAAAGTAGAGGATCTCGAACAAACTCCTGCGGGGTGCGGAGTAGCAGGTGCTCGCCCTTGCTCCATGGGAGGAGAAGAGCTCCGATCAGGCCGAAGTCATGCGACATCGGCAACCATGAAGACCACGGCCCGTCGGGTATGCCGTCTCCGGTACTGAGCACGTTTGCTCCAATATGCTCGCACGAGAGCTTTATCCCTTTAGGAGCTCCCGTAGCACCAGAGGAGTACTGAATGAGACTCCCGCCACCGTCACTGCACGCACCACCAGTGAAGCTGCACACCTCGAGGCTCGACACAACACGAATCTGCGAACCTTCCAAGACGGCCACCATCTCAGGCTCTACTATTAAGAACTCAGCACCGCAGACTTGCATTGTTGCAGTGAGATACTTCATGTACTGTTCGATACTCTGCCCACGGTGCGGTGTCTGTAAGGAGATTACACTCCCACCAGACAGTAACCCGCCAACGATTACAGCTGCAGATTCGTGATCGTTTGACGTCACGATAGCTACGACTCGCCCGTGCCCGGCTATCCAACCAGCTGCCCGCGACGCCATAGTCAGTATCTCACTCCACGGTCTCGCACCTGCGCTGGTGCGCATCTCGGCTCTACCGCCTGAGTTTTGGAGCATCTCTAGAATGTTCGGCATGTTCTAGCACTGTGCGCCTCGCAGGACATGTGTCTAGTCGGCAACTATCCCGCCGCCTGCTAGGACATCGTGGATATACTGCACAACCAGTTCGGCGCCGTCTCGAGTGAGGTGTACTCCGTCGCGCTCTCTGACTCTCACTCTTCTACCCTGCGGGGTAACAATGTGAGACGAGAAGCCACCTACAGAGCTCATGATCGCAGGTGACGTGTCAAGCGTTGTGAGACGCGGCTCTACGCGTGCCGCTTCTCGTAACGCCTCGCGGCGACTGTAGCGCCCTTCTTCGTAAGTACTATTTGCGGTGATAGGTCTCTCGAGCCACACAACACGCTCAGCGCCAGCGTCCAGGACAGACTCCACCAGGTCGAGAGCTTTACTGGAATACTCGGCCTCATTAGAGGCCTCTACGTCAGCGATGATCACGACCACGTCGACTTTGTTGGCACGCACAAGGTCTGCCATGTCGTTGTCCCACTCGACAAACGGATCGCCGACTTTACTGCCGCGCTGGACGTACGTTGCGACAACAGGCCATCGCGTGGCCACCTGAGACCATGAGGCTATGACGTTCTCCATCACAGAGTCCCCAGCCAGCATGAAACGCACTTCACCTGATTTAGACGTAGATATGCCCGTGCTGTCGCCGCGCGACCATCTCGCAAACCGAGAAACCGCATCCCGAGCGTCAAGGATACCAAGCTCTCTTTGCGCAAGCACCGCCACGTCGAGCACTGGGTTTGTGAGCGGCTTCAACACACCTGGAGTCGTGCGCTCCGCAACGCGGGCAACCCCGTTTGCGTTCATGACCAGCGCCAGGAGCGCAAACACTACAATTCCAACCAGTGTGCGTCTCATCCGAGCCTCGAATACAGAAAGCTTGGTATGCCACCGACAGCAAACACCCGAGCGACGGAAACTCCAACCGCGCACAAGAGTGCGACTGCAATAACTGGTAGACGTTTAAACATAGCAAGGATTAAATCGTGCAGCCATCCAAATAGCCCTGCACCTATCATCCAACCGCACAAGATGCAGCCAACAACCCACCATGACGCAATTTGTGTTGCGAACATAGGGTTCGCTAGTGTCTTAACACTTTGCCATGCGACCCGAACCCCAGTGCCGTGCACGAGCTGACCAATTGACGAGAGGTACAGAAGGATCAACACAGCTCGAGACCATCTCGCGACACCTGTACGCTCCTGTCGTTTGTGTCTCCCGGTCTTGAGAGCTCTTCTACGACCCATCTCTTGCTCTACAGCCATTGGGACTGCTATCAGTAAGCCCCACAACAAGATCCCTGGGGAGGCTATGTGCCACAGGTCGAGAAGAAGGATGCTCACTATCACTGCGGCCGCCTGTCGCCACGGGTTATTACTGCGTCCACGCAGAGGCGCTGCCACGTAGTCTCTGAAGAAACCAGCGACACTCATGTGCCATCGTCGCCAGACCTCAGACGGTGTCCACCCTGAGAAAGGTGCATTGAAGTTCTCTGGAAGTTTCACTCCGCACAGCAGCCCTGCGGCAAGCGCGATGTCGGTGTAGGCAGATACGTCTACAACAAACGCTACGAAGCCTGCGAGAAGATGCCAGAACGTATCCCACGCGCCGAGACGGTCGCCTGACCCGAGTGCTATACCGTCAAAGGCGAGCAAGGTTTCAACAAGCACATACTTCTTGAAGCAACCGCTGAGAACACGTACCGCTATTTTCTCAATCTCGTACTCACCGTGAAACGGTCGCTCCAGCTGGTCTGAGAACGAAGCAGTCCTCACCAGAGGGCCTGCGAACGCTTTCGGGAAAAAACCGCACACTACGAGCACTACGTTAAACGGCTTCACAGAGCTGTCGTCGCGGTAGACGTCTACTATGTATGAAACTGCTTGCAAGCCGAGCATCGCAATCCCGATAGGCTGCCACCACCTATCGAACAGGCTGTCAGCCCCGCGCACTTCAGCGATGTAGCTACCAACTTCAGGAAGAGTCTTGAACAACAACAAGGGCGCTAGAGCTCCTACGACACCAACACCACACCAACGCTTTCTCGACAGGCTGCGCTTTGGCGCTCCTGAAACTTTGTGGGCTACCAAGAAGCACCACGCGGAGACCGTCAGCAAGACGACTGCTCCTCGGTAATCAACCCAACCCCAGAACAGTACGCTCAAGAACCCGAGAGCAGCAATGCGCCTACTCGGCTGGGTACGGAAAACCCACGCCACAAGACCACCTAGGACGGCGAAACAGAAGAATGTAGCGCTTAGCGGACTCACTTGGTCTATAGTCTCGGTCTGGCTGGATAATCAAGCATCCCGCGTGCTTAGGCCCATCGTTTCGAGCACCTTGGGCAGTATGAACGCTGTAGATGTCCTCGTAGACAAGTCAGGACACCTCGGTCCTCTTTCGTACAGCGTTCCGCCAGAGTTATCTGTTTCTGTAGGCGACGCTGTAGAAGTACCTTTTGGAAGACAGATCAAGTACGGCGTCGTAGTAGGCCCAGCGACGAACATGAGCATCCAACTCAAAGACATTCACGCCTCATACGGCCCTCGTGCAGACTCAAGAGAGGTGCAAGTCGCCGCAATTTTAGCGGAGCGACATTTCACAGAGTCTCGACACATGCACGCACGTTTAGCACCTAACTCCGCCAAAGGAGCTCCTCCTTTAGCGGCCGGACCAGTGCAGATCCGAAGTATCCCGCAGGTCACGTTCTCCACAGCCCCAGAGTCGCGAGCGTTCGTAGCTCGAGCTGCAGCTCTGAGCCCCGAGCACCTTGCCTTGAACCTTGTTGCTCTCGCAGTACAACAAGACCCAACAGGGCAGATTCTCGTCTTGTGCCCAAGTGTCCCTCTTGTCGAGTCAGTACTTGAAGGGTTCGTCTCTGGCGCGGCACGTCTTGACGCTGCAGCTTCACGTGGAGCATGGCGTGGCTTTCTCGACGGAACAGTTCAAGTTGGCGTAGGCACGCGTGCTGCTGCGCTGTACTCCGCAAAGCGGCTTTCTTGTATCATCGTCTTAGAAGCAGATCACCCCGGACACACAGCAGTAAAGATTCCGTACGTGAGCTCAGTGGAGATTGCTTCAGAGCGCTCTGTCGCGCACGACGCGTCTTTGTATCTGACCGGTCTTGTACCAAAAGCTCAGTACATCGCAACAACAAAACTTACGTACGCCACGGCGTCCGGGGTAGCTCCTTGCACAACGTCGTTGATATCTCGTTTCGGCACCTCTCCGCGCAGGTTGGTACCGCCGGCTGCAGTTTTACGTATTGAGCAGGCCCGCAGAAATGGCAAGCGTGTTGTAGTAGTTGCACCACAAGACACAGTGAAGCGTAGGTGTCAGTCCTGCAGAGACGTATGGGAGACGACGTCCGTCTCGTGTGTTCGGTGTGGGTCAACGTCATGGAAAGCTACTGGCTGGGACAAAGCGCGTCTTGGTGAGTTCTTCAAAGACCGCGTAAAGGTCTGCTCTCCCGCAGAGACGGCGAAGCTCAAAGACGTAGACCTACTTGTACTCACTGGGACGGACGCCGCGTTAAGCCGTGCTTCGCTACAACTTGAATGGGAGTTCGCACGTTACTGCGCGTCATTGACGACTTGCCTCTCTCCAGCTGGAGAGCTACTACTGCTCTCAGATGACGACGGATCTACCCCGGTCATTAAAGCAGTGACTTCGAATAACCCCCGTGCCGTAGCTCGCGTGGTCTGGGCAGCTGCCAAGACGGCGGCACTTCCACCATTTGGCGCGGTCGTGGAGATCGAGCTCAACGGCCGCAAGTCTTCTCCAGATGTACGCAACCTCCCTGGTCGCGTCCTTGGTCCTCAGCGTGTAGATGCAGATAGCTGGCGCGTTGTGTGCGTCATCCAAGAGTCAGACCGCAAAGCACTGCGGACAGCACTCCAGAAGTGGCGCTCTCTGTACAAGATACGAGTCACCGTAGCAAGCTAACGCAGTCAGTGCGCACCATTGCGCCTGCACCTCTACGTAGCGTCCCTTGGCGATCCCCTGCGTGCTCCAACGGTAGAAGGCTCACAAACAAGCGTGCCATTTACTTGTAAGCACGCGCCAAACGTCAGGGAAACCTGGCGAACCCTGAAGGGGGACCATGAAAACCAAAAAAGCACTTTGCGGTGTCGTGTTCGGTGTCATCACCGTACTCGCCACATCATCTGCAGCATTGGCAGACACATCTGGAGGAAGCTCCGGACGGTGCCTACCAGCACCAGCAGTGTGTACGCCGGCTACTACAGCGCCAGCCACGACCGTTGCACCAGCACCGGCCACGACCGTTGCACCAGCACCGGCCACAACTGTCGCACCAGCACCAGCACCAGCACCGGCTACAACCGTTGCACCCGCACCAGCTCCAACTGCTGCGCCAGCACCGGCTACAACCGTTGCGCCTGCACCTGTTGCGACCGTAGCTCCGACAACGACTGTTACACCAGCCTCCGAGGCTGTTGTTCCAGTGGGAGTCCCACAGCAGCAAGGACCAACACCCGGAGGAGACCCTGGTTCAACACCAGTCGACCCAACGGTTCCGTCGGATCCATCGTTGCAAGTGACCCCTGCCGGCCAACCGAAGGCAACACCTAAGGTGACACCAAGGGTAACACCACAGGTAACACCACAGGTAACGCCAGTCGTGACGCCAGTCGTGACGCCGTTGGCATTGGTTGCTCCGGCTCCACTGACTTCGTCGTCAAGCTTTCCGTGGGTTCGTCTCATGGAAGGTCTAGGCATCGCAGGGCTTATCGCACTGCGCGCTCGTGCTGTTTCGAAAGAACGTGCCCGCGGTGAAGAAGCTACCTCTGAGCTCGATTCGATGCTTGGAGAAACAGAGAGCGTCAAACCAGACGTCCTCTCACACCCGGTGTTCGGCCATCGAACCCGGGTTTCCTAAAAACCACAAGAACGAGCCGAGAACATAATGTTTCTCGGCTCGCTCATATACAGCAAGCCTTCAGGCGGCACCCTTGCAATCACATCTGCCGCGCGGACAGTAATTATTACAAACCAGTACGGGAAGCTCTCACACCTTCCTCTCCAGAGTCTCTCTGAAAAATCTCCGCCACACGGCAACTGTTGAGTGCAAACTCCAGACCTGCTGAGCGACGAACCTTCCGGACCTGTTCCTCGGTCTTGAAGACAGAAGTGTGAATCAATCAACTTCTCCCCCCGAAGGTTAAAACCTTCGACTGATGACCCCGAGTGTTGCGCCTATTTGGACGATCACTGGTTCGGTTGAGATCCTGCTGCTTTATGCGCAGACGTCTCCCTAACCCGTGTCCTCCCCCTAGGACACGCGTGGGGTCATCATGTTTATACAGCCTCTTTTCGACTACCTCGCACAACTACCGAGACGACTCGCGTGTTAATGCGCACTCTTACAGACATGAGTTCTACGCTGCCTGCCCAGACACAGATGAGACTTGAGTGCCCGCTGAGCAGTTGGCTCGGCGACACTGGGTGTTGCCAGTGGTGCAACGAAACCATCACTGACCCTCGCCGTCGTAGTTGGTGCTCGAAGCGTTGTGCAGTGTCGTGGGATAGGGAGCACGTGTGGCGCTACGCACGTTCGTCAGCTAAAAGGAAAGCTGACTACAGATGTCAGCGACCAGGCTGTGCGTCTCCCAGGCGAGACTGTGAAGTGAATCACATTGAGCCCAGAAACGGCGGCGGGTATCTACCGGGTTGCCACAACCACGCCCGGCCTGACAAGAGCGGCATCGGTGGCTTAGAAGTGCTCTGCCACGCTCACCACGTTGAGGTTACGTCAGCTCAAGCCACGTCAAGAGCAGCGTCGCGCAGAGCTCAGAAACTGCAAACACGCTGACTCTCTCGCGTGCCTACAGCATGGCCTGCGAGCACAGTCACACCAGGTGCTTTCAGTGCGTCCTGCAGCGCCCAGAGTGACCTCTCGCCACGTACGCAACTATTAGGAGGAACTTCCATGACTAACAACGGTCTCACCATTACTCGCCGCTACACCACCAGCGGTATGGACCCTTTCAAAGGGGTCCAGTTCACAACCCGAGCCTCAAGAATCGGCAGCGCTGACGGTACTGCCGTTTTCGAGATGGCCGGCGTTGAGGTACCAGAAAGTTGGGACCAGGTAGCAACAGACATTCTCGCATCGAAGTACTTCCGCAAGGCCGGCGTACCGCAGACGAAAGCAGACGGTACTCTCATCCTCGACGAGCATGGCAACGTTGTACTCGGAGCCGAGACAAGCGTCAAGCAGGTAGCGCTACGTCTCGCTAACGCGTGGCGTATCTGGGGTGTCCGTGGCGGTTACTTCGCATCCGACGCCGATGCCGACGCGTACCGCGACGAGATGGCGTACATGATCGTCACACAGATGGCAGCTCCAAACTCACCACAGTGGTTCAACACCGGCCTATCAGAGGCATACAACATCGTCTCTGATCCGGACGGCTCATGGTACTACGACGAAGAATCTGGTGAGGTGAAAGAGTCCGCCCACCGCTACGAGCGCTCTGCAGCGTCTGCGTGCTACATCTCTCTCGTTGAGGACAAGCTCATTGGCGCAGGCTCCATTTTTGAGTTCGCAACACGCGAAGCTCGCCTGTTCTCCCAAGGGTCAGGATCCGGCGCAAACTTCTCACACATTAGAGCTACAGGAGAGAAGCTTTCGGGCGGCGGAACATCTTCTGGCGTGATGAGCTTTCTGAGCTTTCTAGATCGTGCGGCTGGAGCCATCAAGTCAGGCGGCACAACTCGCCGCGCTGCCAAGATGGTGATCCTAGACGCGGACCACCCAGAGATCGAGTCGTTCATCTGGTCAAAGGTACGCGAAGAAGAGAAGGTGAAAGCGTTGCGCGACGGCGGCTTCGATGCTTCATACGAAGGAGAGGCGTATCAGACGGTCGCGTATCAGAACGCAAACCACTCGGTACGCATACCGCGTGACTTCATGAACCAGGTCGCAACAGACGGCCCGTGGCAACTCAAGAACCGCACCGACGGCAAGGTACGCAAAGAGATGAAGGCTCGTGATCTATGGAGCCAGCTCGCTGAAGCAGCCTGGCGCTGCGCCGACCCGGGCGTGCAGTTCGACGACACCCTCAACGACTGGAACACAGCAGCAGACACGGAGCCACTACGCGGCTCGAACCCATGCTCAGAGTACACCCACGTCGATAACACGGCCTGCAACCTCGCAAGCCTCAACCTCGGGAAGTTCTTCAGCCACGACAAGCAAGAGTTCGACACAGACAGTTTCGCACACGCAGTGCGCCTATGGACGCTCACGCTCGAAATCACAGTCTCGATGGCCCATTACCCAGACCCACTGATCGCAGCTCGTTCATACGAGCACCGCACGCTCGGTCTCGGATACGCTAACATGGGAGCAATGCTCATGCGCGCAGGTCTCGCATACGACTCCGCGGAAGCACGTGCTGTAGTCGGTGCCGTAACGTCACTCATGCACAACCTGTCGTACTCAACCTCAGCCGAGGTCGCACAAGCTGTAGGCGCGTGTAAAGCTTTCGAACAAAACCGCAGCTCTACGCTTCGCGTTCTACGCAATCATCGCCGTGCAGCATACGGCTCGCTAGCAGACCGTCGTGGTGTGGCTCCGTACGAGAATCTGACAGTGCTACCTGGCGGCATCGACCACATGGTGCTCGCTCACACTGTGTTCGCCGATCTCAGCGACCGCGTCACCACTGCAGCCGATAAGGCAGTGGAGATGGCGAGCATGAACGGTTTACGCAACATGCAAGTCACGGTGCTCGCCCCTACAGGCACCATCGGTCTTGTTATGTCATGTGACACCACAGGTATCGAGCCTGACTTCGCACTCGTGAAGATGAAGAAGCTCGCGGGCGGCGGCTACATGCAGATCACGAACTCCTCGGTCCTTCACGGCCTGCGCGCGCTCGGCTACAAGCAGTCTCGGATCGATTCCATCGAAGAGTGGATGCTCGGAACGAAAACTCTCGACGGACGAACTGCGGTTTCTCGCGCTTCACTCGTCGAGGTCGGTTTCACCGACACCGAGGTGGACGCCGCCGCTGCAGCCGTGTCGGCTATGTCAGATCTGACCTGGGCTTTTGCTGCACACGTTATAGGTGAAGAGGCATACACCCGCATGAAGCTCGACCCAACAGTTGGCGGCTCGACGCTGCTGAAGACTGCAGGCTTTTCGTACGACGAGATAACAGCATCGTCAAAGACGATCTGCGGTCATCTCACAGTAGAGGGCGCCCCTGACATGAAGCCTGAACACTTAGCCGTGTTTGACTGCGCAGTTGAGTGCGGCGACGGTACGCGAGTGATTCACTGGTCAGGTCACGTACGTGCGCTCGGCGCAGCGTCACCTCACCTGTCTGGTGCGATCTCAAAGACCATCAACATGCCGAACTCAGTCTCAGTAGATGAGGTGCAGCAGGCGTACGAGCTAGCATACCAGTACGGCGTTAAAGC
>Ga0209107_10001857_pt1 | contig 11803 bp, 14 predicted proteins | sample LakErihyJuly2011_2_FD_187460 | JGI IMG/M metagenome (GOLD analysis project Ga0209107, IMG submission 187460) | Freshwater microbial communities from dead zone in Lake Erie, Canada - CCB hypolimnion July 2011 (SPAdes) (version 2) | ecosystem: Environmental > Aquatic > Freshwater > Lentic >... | reverse complement strand
AAATGGAAGGGTTGGCCTATCTGGTTGTCATAATCTTTTCGATTGCCCTGTTTTCAGGACCATTTGCAATTGCTTTGACCTCACACAGATTAGTGAAATTCTTGAATTCCAAGGAAGGTGTCTTGTGGGCAATAGTTAATGTACTTCGAAAAATTATTCATCTACTAGCAATTACAATCGGGCTTTTCCTTGGCTTATCCCTAGTGGCGGTGGACGTTACAATCTCAAAGATTATTGGTGCATACGCAATTGTGCTTGCATATATTGCATTACGTCGCGAGTACTTCCCTGATTTTCACCTATTAGCAACCATAGGAAATAAATTAGGCATACGAAAAGTTGGACCTGGTGATCATGGGCCTGCGATTAAGTGGAAGAGAAATGGCCGCTCATCCGGTGACGATGGACATGGACCTGGCGGACAACACTAGAAATTTCTTGATCGTTACCCCTTCCATTCGATAGAAAAATCTGTTTTGCTTACCCATCTAACGAAAGGAATAGCAATGGGTAAGCGTGTATTTGTTAATTACTATTTTCAAGTAAAATTTGGACAGGGTGTTAAGGCATCTAAGTATTTTGAAGAGATAAAAGCTGAGGCTTTAAAGCTTGGAATCTCAGATGTTCACATGGGCAACGTTGAGATTGGCACTAATGCACTATCGACATACTTCTCATTGATTTTTGAAAATGCAGATGCATTTGGCCGTCAATGGGGTGGGGGCTCTGAATACCAAGTAAAGAGTGCGGAATGGAAAGCGCTCTTTAAGAGAATTAGTGAAGAACCGTCACAAGTCTATGAGCGTGTTGGTGCGGACTTAATTTACGAGCAGTAACGCTATATTCATTCTTTTTTATCTCTTTTGCTAGACCCATCTTTAGCAAAATAGAAAATGACCAAAATCGCTAGCGCAGCAAGTATGCCTTCCATAGGAAAAGCATACAGAAGCTCACTTATTGGTGGAGGTGCCGGGAATCGAACCCGGGTCCTTCGGTATTAAAACAGGGCTTCTACGGGCGTAGTGTGATTAACGCTTTCTCAGTCCCGAAGTTTTTACACACATTTCTTCGACGAACTCAGTTGCAAAAATGTTCTCCTTCATAGTCTGCAACACCAATGAAGTGAAAAGCCCCCTAGTCGACGCTAGATTCCAGGTCGAGAGCGGCACCTGGGCTAACGGAATCGAATAGCTTATGCAGCTAGTTCGAATTCAGACTTTTTAAGGTCTGCAGTTATTTTTTGCACGGATTATTGGTTTACGAGATCATTCCGGCTTCCTCGGCCCGCTTCCCCTGCCTCAACATCCAAAGTCGAGACCGTTCACCCCCAAGATTTAAAGTGCTTTCACACTTACAACTTGGAGAAAAAGAAACGTATTTCTTATCCCCTATTTAATTGTTAATTTCGTTCGCCGTCGCAGCGTTGCCTCAAAAATTGAGGTATCGAAGCGGCGGTGAACTAAGTGTAAATCAGGAAAGCGAGAAGGTGTTAATCCTCGTATTTTGATGCGGCGCGACTTGCTTTGCCGCTCAATGTACGCGAGACAACCCGTGAAACTTCACGATCCGCCTCACGTTCTCTCAGCGCCTCACGCTTATCATGGGCCTTCTTGCCCTTAGCAACTGCAATCTCCACCTTAGCTTTTCCATCTTTGAAGTACAGCTGCAATGGGACAAGGGTTGTTCCAGAATCCTTCAACTTACCAATAAGTTTATTGAGCTCATTTTTGTGAACAAGAAGTTTGCGATCACGTCGAGGAGTGTGATTAGTCCATGTGCCCTCGGTGTATTCAGGGATGTGAACACCCATCAACCACAGTTCTCCGTTATTGACCATGGCGAAGCCATCAATTAGCGATGCGCGGCCAGCACGAAGAGATTTAACTTCAGTACCAGTAAGCACCAATCCGCACTCAAGCACATCAGAGATTGAATAATCGTGACGTGCTTTCTTATTTTGGGCAATGACCTTGCGGCCTACCTCTTTAACCATGCCGCATCACCGCCCTCATTCATTGCATCCAAATATTGGATTGCAGGGCTCAATTCTCTCATTACCTATCAATGAGAGCCGCCAAGTTGGTGCGAATTAGACCTTCAGATAACGGCGAAGGGTGATTACCGAAGCCAGGATTGAAACAACTAAGCCTGTGGCTAGTAGATAACCCGATGCAATCCAGACCTCTCCCCAACCAAAGAACTTGGTAAAGGTTAGAAGCGGAGCAACGTTGGAATCGATTACTGTCTTTAATCCAGCAAGTAATCCTGTCGCCAATCCCCAACCAATAATTGCAGAGATGACACCTTCCAATAAGAATGGAAGCTGGATTGACCAAGAAGATGCGCCAACAAGTTTCATCACTCCAGTTTCACGGCGGCGGTTAAATGCCGCAATGCGCAAAGTATTAGAAATCAATAGTGCCGCTGTTAAGACCGATGCAAGTCCAACGGCTAATGCACCATTTCGAAGCACACCTAACAATCTAAAGAATTTTTCAAGAATCGTTCGCTGATCTTGAACAACATCAACTCCTGGTCGACCACTGAAGGCGCTAACAATTACTGAAAATTGAGTGGGATCCTTTAATTTAACTCGGAATGATTCTGGCAATTGATCTGCAGTCACGTTTTGCGCAATTGCTGAATCCTTAAATCGCTCTTGAAAACGTGTGAACGCTTCTGATTGTGATTCGTAGAAGACGCTATCGACAACGCTCATCTCTTGAAGATCCTGCTGAATTGTTAATCGCTGTGCAGCTGTCACTACTCCATTTGCACATGAAGGAGAATCTGAAAGATTTCCGCAAAGGAAAACAGATACTTCGATCTTGTCATACCAATAATCCTTCATTGCACCGACTTGAGCGTTAGACAGAAGGCCTATGCCAAGCAATGACAATGAGATCGCTGTTGTGACAACAACGGCAAAGGTCATAGTTAAGTTACGACGAAGTCCGATCCGAACTTCACTAAGAAGAAACCGTGCGCGCATTTGTTATCCCGTCCTTAACCCGTGTACCCATAAACGCCACGAACCTGATCGCGGATTACATTTCCTAAATCTAACTCAATTACGCGCTTACGCATTTGGTCCACAATGCCAGCATCATGTGTTGCCATCAAAACTGTTGTGCCCTCGCGATTAATGCGATCAAGTAACTTCATGATGCCAACAGATGTTGCTGGATCAAGGTTTCCAGTTGGCTCATCTGCAATCAAAATTGGTGGGCGGCTAACGTATGCACGAGCAATCGCTACGCGCTGTTGCTCTCCACCTGAAATCTCAGAAGGCAAACGATCGCCCTTATCTTCCAAGCCAACTAGCTCTAGTACCTCTGGAACTTCTCGGTTAATCTCTTTTTGTGAGTATCCAAGAACATGCAAAGTAAATGCAACGTTTTCAGTAATTGTCTTATTGGGAAGCAAGCGGAAATCTTGGAAAACTGTTCCTACAGAGCGGCGAAGCTCTGGAACTTTGTGGTTGGCCAATGTTCCTAAATCTTTTCCTGCCACATGTATCGAACCTGATGATGGACGCTCTTCACGAAGAACTAAACGCAAGAATGTTGACTTTCCTGAACCTGAAAGCCCGACAAGGAATACAAACTCGCCTTTTACGATCTCGAGATTTACAGAATCAAGGGCTGGACGCTCCTGACCAGAGTAAATCTTGGTGACATTTTCAAAGCGAATCATTAAATCTCCCATTGCATCTGCGGGGTGGAATTTCGGGGAACCACCTTCGACCTGCGCTTAGTTTATGGATTACAGGGCAAAATCCTCGGATCTAACGCGGGTTTGAGCCTGAATAAAGTGTGAGATTTATCGAATCCCGCACATTCTCAGCAATTAGGAACTTCGGCGCCAGCGAATTCCGGCTTCGATGAACTCATCGATTTCACCATTTAATACAGCTGATGTGTTTCCGGTTTCATAATCGGTGCGCAAATCTTTAACCATTTGGTAGGGGGCCAGAACATATGAACGCATCTGATTACCCCATGATCCTGAGTTATCGCCCTTAAGTGCATTTATCTTTGCCTGCTCTTCTTGGCGACGACGCTCTAATAACTTGGATTGCAATACAGCCATTGCTGTTGCTTTGTTTTGAATTTGAGAACGCTCGTTCTGACATGAGACAACAATGCCGGTTGCAATGTGAGTTAAACGAACTGCAGAGTCTGTGGTGTTAACCCCTTGCCCGCCAGGACCCGAAGAGCGGTAGACATCAACGCGAATATCTTTTTCATCGATTTCAATGTGATCACTTTGTTCAACAACGGGAACAACTTCAACGCCGGCAAATGATGTGTGACGACGGCTTTGGCTATCAAAAGGTGAAATTCGAACTAAGCGATGTGTTCCTTGCTCGACAGATAATGTCCCATATGCATATGGAGCAGAAACTTTAAATGTAGTTGATTTAATTCCCGCTTCTTCTGCATAGGAGGTTTCAAGGACATTGACTGTAAAGTTATGGCGTTCGCAGTAACGCAAGTACATGCGCATAATCATCTCGGCCCAGTCGGCTGCTTCTACTCCACCTGCCTCTGAACGAATGGTGATCAAAGCATCACGATCGTCATACTCGCCATTTAATAAAGTCTGAACTTCTAGTTCGCCAACAGATTTCTTAACTGCATCGAGCTCATTTTCGGCATCTTGAATTCCGCCTGGCTCACCGGCAGCCAATTCAAAAAGAATTGATAGATCCTCCACGCGCTGACGCAATCCAGAAAGCTTGGCAATCACAGATTGCACCCGTGAGAGTCGACTTGTGATCTTTTGCGCAGCTTCAGGGTCATCCCAAAGATTAGGAACGCCAGCTTCAACTTCTAGTTCATCTGCTTGCTTCCGAAGTTTTGGTAGATCCAAGACCTTTTCGATAGAAACTAGGGTCGCATCAACCGCGTCAATCTCTAAGTGATATTCGCGGGCGGCCATGAGACAAGGATACCCGTGCCCACTAGTGCAAGCGAATTCCGAATAGATAGAAGCCTTCTTGAACCTGATTTGTAGTTCCCGCTGACGCAGTTAAAAACACTGAATCTATAGAAGAAAATGGAACCTTGAATGGCAAATTAACTTCTGACCTTGTTTCAATATCTAACGACTGCCCATCACATTGGTAATTAGTTAGTTGTATTCCCTTTAATTGATGCCACTTTAAATCACTGTTGTCATTGCTCCAAGAATGTAGCTCCAGTAAAACTTCAAATCCGCCCCGGTTGCAATCAATTGGAATCACTGGATGTGCCCGATTGGTTGCTATCGCCATTGGCACTGTAAAAATGTTTCCCTTACCTTTGTAGTAACTACTCTTATCCAAAGTATGGACACCCCGTTGAGCTGCTGCCTCAGTGGCTTGGGCCAAAGAACGTTTCGCAACTATGACCGTGGATACGTCAGTCATCACCATCAGGGATGCAACAGTGATAACAAATAATCCAATGACTATCACGGCAATTGATCCTGAATCATCTAACATCTTTCGAAGTTGATTGCGGACCTTTTTCTTGTTCAGGAAAGCCATGGGCTTAGGTGTTCTTGCGCGCTAGCAGAAACTACTCGACCTGTTTGCCCATCGGTAAAAGAAATTGTTAATTTGATCCTGCCATTGGCCGATAGGCAAGGAGTGTGCGTGCAGTTCAAGTGCGTTTGCATCGATGCGACCTCAGAATCAGTGAGCTTCCATTGATGTGCAAGCAGGTTCATAGCTTTACCCAAAAGATTACGAGCTGCGGATTCGTCTTCGCTTATTACATACACACGAAGGACTTCTCGGGCCATAGAACGTGCAATCTCTTCATTCACACTAACACTTGAAAAGTGATTTAGATAAATAAAAATGGGGATGAATAGGGGGATTGCCAGTGCAACAAATTCAACAATTGCACTACCGGAATCAGATTTTAGTCTTGCCCTAATCTTCATATGTACTTCCTTAACTCTAGGAATTAGCCGGTTCAATTACCGCAATCCCAACAACATCAGAAACTGGATTGCCTCCCATCAGAGCAACCAAACCAGGAACTAGTTGTGGAAGCATGTGGGTGCGATGAGTCACCAAAACTTGAATCTTTTGGATCCGGCCGCCAACTTCAAGTACTTCATCGCCTGGCTGATACTGATGTGAAATAGCGCGAGCCGAAGCATCTCCTTGAGCTAGAGCCATCTCGGTATTTCGAATATTGGTAGCAACAATTAATTGCACACCAATCAAAAAAAGGATCAGCATCGGAATCAAAACGAGTGCGCTTTCAACATTGCCATCTTCTTTTTGCAAAAAATCAAGAGACTTCGCTCTTGCTTGCTTGGCAGGTTTCTCGGTCATGACGATTAACGAATACCGTTCATGGAATCTAATGAGTCTTTTAGTATCGCCGTTAAGCGTGGAGCTGCAATTGTCCAAATTGCTGTTACTAGTCCAGTCGTCATTAATACAACAAGGACCCAGCCGGGTACATCTCCGCGATCATCTTTTAACTTTGCAAAGAATGAATCATGTGCCCTGATTAATGCGTTGCGAAATTGGAGTTCAGTTCGTACCGCACGTTCTGCAATTGACTTCATTATTCCTCCTGTTAATTTCTGGTTGAACTTCTTTTCAGTAAGGGAATTCTGTTTAATACTTAAGCTGCCTATCTCACTTGATTCCGCTGATGTGGATAAGTGATTAACCCCATTGACATTGACACTGTGGGTGCCGAGCAAATCTGACCGGCTCTTTATGAACAGGAGTTGTGTAGTCAAAACACAACTGAGCGCCGGTCAATTCACATCTGCCAGTATCGATTAGCTGCAAAACCGCTTGCACGATAGTTCCTGCGATTTGATAGGAGATCGCCACCGGAATTTCGAGGTTATGAGCTGCCACAGGAATCAAATGTTCTGCCCCGTACCGCTCTGCCTTTCCAATATCTAGGCATTGCACACAGGGGGTCTTGCCTGGCTTTACCAATGGGCCCGCATATGCAGCACCCCCAAATACAGTGCCTACGAATAAGTGGTCCATGCGATCCCTCATCAATTGTTCAATTAATTGGGGGGTGTAATCGCCAACTATGACCCGCACATTATTTTCAGGAATAGGAGCATTAATGGTTCCCTTAACATTCTTTGATGCCGTTGGAAAAAGTGACCATTCTCTGGTTAATTCTTCAATTCGTGACTTGTAGTTAAGCCCAAAATCACTAATTCTTAAGACGCCTGTGCCCAAATCATTATCGCCTATTGAATTCAAGGTTCGGTTGGAAGCAATTGAAAATTTTGTGTTGGTAACACCGCTAGCTAACAAGGCAGCATAAATCAAGGTTGCTAAGCGACTCTTACCATAAATCTCAACCCCGAAATTTTGTCGGGAAGAAAGCGCCTTTACTCCCCCGTCGACAACACCGGGGATCCACGTTGTTTGACTTAATTCGGGAGACATCCGTAGCTGCAACTGCTTGAAAGATGCATCGTTGCTTTGATCATCTGTATTGGCTGCTCGTTCGGCAATTGGAGATTGGAATCTGTTGTGTAATCTGATTTTTGAATATGCAACATCTAGCAACTGCGTGATCTCTAATTCACTAATTACTTTTTCGACGACATCAAGGGGTGCAGCTATTTCCTTGCTGATATCGGCAGCGCAATGCTGACCATCCAACTTAGCAATGATGGCTCGCGCACCAGGGTGATGGATTGATATTGCATGATGAGCCGAAGCAATGATTAATGATTTCTCTTCATCGGGTTTAGCTTGACTTATGTGGACGCCCTGCTTAAGTCGGGGCTTAGGGACTTCTACTGGCTCAGTAAGCGAGCTCTCAATAGAAATTCTCGTTACTCGGGCTGGGCGCGAGCCCTTGATATATCTGCGAGTTACGCGACTGCTGCTTTCTTCAACAGCTGGTTGTGGCTCAGTTGTTGTGGCCGTTGAATTAGGGAGTGTGCTCATGCGCCGAAGGATGCTGATAGCGAGCGCTCAGTGTTTGCCGCCCTTACCAAAGCTGTGGAGTTCGAGGGATTTGCTGGCGCAATGGTTCTCACTAATTACTGCCAGCAACAAGTCAGCGGTTGGGTGGTTCCAAACAAAAGACCCCCGCACCGTTAAGCGCGAGGGCCTTTCGTAACGCTAGACGTTTGCAGGTGAAACAGAGCTCACCTACGCGAAACGAAATTTAATTACTGTGCTTTGCCAAGAATACGATTGACCTTGGTGCCACACACTGGGCAGATGCCTTGTGCCATGCGACGACCAGATTCAGAAACCTTTACAGTTCCTTCGAAATCACGCTTCTCTTTGCACTTAACGCAGTAAGCGTCACCTTTGTATGTCTCTGCACTCATTCTTTTCCTCCTATCGACGCGTGCGATCCCATCGGGATTGCTCCCCGTGTGGGGCAGGCGTTCGTATACGAGGTTACTCGCCAACACGCTTAATTGAGCGTATCTAGGCACCTTTATTTAGGAGTTTTTTTAGAGCCTCTGGGGCGGTGAGCGCGGTTTCAGCCGCCTCATACCCACTCAAATACGCCTCAGCCAGCTCTTCCTCGGGGAAACGGTCCAATAGTGCCTTGAATTCAGAGCCATGGTCAAAGAACTGCAGGTGGATCCCCTCATGAAAGAGGACGTAATCCAAGGCGTATTGGGGAGCGCCCTTGAGGCGGTCTGAGATCCGAATTGAGCCATCAATCCCTGTGCAGGAACCCCAACGCTCTCGCATCCCTCGCCAGTTCACTGAAGATGGCCGCACGGTAATTTCTGGGGCCAACTCACTTAATAGTTCGCCTATGCGATTGGCAAGGCTTTCCTCGCTCATCGTCGCAGCAGCCTCTTGGGCACGGATCTTGGCAACCATTTCAGGAACCATGGCTCGCTCATCAGCTTTGCTCATTCGGGCTGGAATTGAGACCACGATTCGGCCGCCCTGACGATAAGCAGAGACATTTTTCTTTCGTCGGGTTGATCTGATGACAATTATCTCGCCCTCTGAGATTCCAGGAAGGGTGTGATCCTCAAGAGTTGTTTCAACCAAGGATGGTTCTAGAAATAGGTTGGTCTCTTCACAATCATGCACACTGAAATGTTATGTCATCTCTCAACCAAACCTTGAGAGATTGGCCATATGAGGGCGCGAGTCTCTCTGCTTTTCAAGGGAAAAGAGTGGCATTTAAAAACGCATTACCTCAAGAAATTAACCTTTGTCAACGTAGTGCCGAGTTGATAAACCAGTGTCAAAGACTTACTTTACGACTACGAACTCCTCGGATAACAGTTCTACATCAGCAAGGGGAAGGCTGATTTAGAGCAAGTGACCGGGGAGTTCGCTTTTCTATTTCCAGGCGATTGCCCTCTGTTCAATGAACTAGATAAGTCCGGACAAATCATCAGGGATCTCTAAGCTCTTCATGAAACTCTCAGGTGTCAACAAATCTTCTGCTGTTGGAAGAATTCCACTCCACATACGATCTCGTGACTCAACATCTTTCAATTCGCGCACTTGTTTCCAAAATACCGCTGCTTCGCGAGCAAGTCGTGGTGAAACCTGCAACCCAAGCATCGATGAAAATAATTGCTGCGCTGGGGCAGATGTTGCTCGGCGGCGGCGCAAAGTCTCTTGAAGTGCTGCGATGTTTGGAAGGCGATCTCCCGATGCCATCGCAACAACTTCTTCGCTCCATCCATCGATTAATGCCAATACAGTTTCTAACTTAGTTAATGCATCGCGCTGTGCTGGTGATTCTTGTGGTGTGAAGATTCCTTCATTAAGCGCAATTGTGAAGCTTTCTGGGTTCGATGGATCAAATCCATTGCCAGATTCAAAAGCTCGTTGTGCTTGCTCTTGGATCGCATCCAAATCAATGTTGATTCCCTTACCGTAATCAGTAATTGCAGTGCGGATATAAGAAACTAACCAAGGATTGTGTGCGAATAAACGCGCAACTGCTGCTTCGCGCAATGCATGAAAGATTCGAACCTCATCCAGTGGAATATCTAAATCTGTTGCCCATTCCTTAATGTTCTGCGGCACAAGGGTTGGAAATGCAGAATCGACTAGTGGCAAGCCCACATCATGTGCACCGGTCACCTTGCCCGCTAATCCACCTATAGCTTGGCCTAACTGGGTTGCAACCAAAGAGCCAATAAATGAATTAAGTAAGGCTGAAATCATCCCAACTGGAATCTGCATTTGAGGTTGTTCATCGGCAGGGGTCTGCGGTGCTTCGCCTTCGCCAAATGATGCTTGGTTAAGTAATTCTCCAATTGCAGAAGAGAGACCGATTGCCAATGGCTCAACAGATGTTTGCCATCCAGGCAATGTTGTGTCGACCCAATCAGTGCGGGCTAGTGCAACATTTCCAGTGTTAGGAGATTTTGGAAAAAAGGTTGCTTCATCAAGCCATAGCTCGGCGATAGAAAATGCCTGCTCAATCTCTGCAACATCATTTGCACCAACAGGAGAAGAGCCTTGCGCAGTTGTAAACTTCTTTGCAGTATCTCTGACAATGTTTTTAGGTAAGGCTTCAGTTGATCCAGTAAATCCAGGGCCATTAATTCCAAGCTTTGAGAATTGTTCTTGAATCTGTTGTTGCATCTGTTCCATCATGGCAGCAAAATCAACGGGCTCGTTAGAGTCCTCTGAATCTCCTGGGTTGAAACCAAATGGCGTCATAGTTGAATCCTCCCAGCATTGGAACAACTTCGCACGCGCATTCATTCCCAGCGCGATAGAGTGAGCACATGTCCAACGCATTCTCAGCTCTGATCTGGTGGGTAGTTCCAGCCATCGGGTTAATTGGTGCACTTGGCTATGTGACTTGGGTATCAAAGTTCCAAGGAAAGTTTCAGCAAGAGACTCAGCGCTCTGTTGGTCAGTTTCAGCGCTTTCAGGATTCTCTGCGCGATTCACAGGCCCGCGATGCGGGTGAAGATGGCGAATCGCTAGAGGCCCCTGGAGAAATCAATCTTGACTCTGCTCCCCCTACGCAAAAGCCTTCACGCATTTCAGTGATTCGTCCGGATGCAAACTAGTTCGAGCCCTCAGTGCGATTTTCACCCCTTCCGAAAGTTGTTACAGCGACTCTAGGAATTTTTTTCCTACTAGCAACCGTTGCTCCACTTCCATTTGCAATTGTGTTACCAGGTCAAGCGCAAAACATATTTAAAGGTGTTATCACCATCAAAGATCTTGATAATTATCCGGCCAGCGGTCGTATTGATTTGATGTCGATCCGGGTTACTAATCCAGACACATGGATCTTTGGACCTGAACTTATTTACTCATGGATTAACGCAGAACAAGCTGTCTATCCAAAATCTGCGATCTATCCCCCTGGCACAAGTAGCAAAGAGGAAAGCAAACAAGCAAAAGCTGACATGGTTGGTTCACAAGATAAAGCGATCAGTGCAGCAGTTAATTATTTGCAATCTCATCCAGAAGTCATGGGTGACGGTGCTCTAGGTGTTGCGCGAGCAAATGCATTAGATGGCAAGAAAATTAAATTTAAAGTGGGTGAAACAGGTGGTCCCAGTGGCGGGCTCGTATTTTCTATTGGTCTAGTGGAATTGTTGACTGAGATGGATTTGATGCAGGGCCGTCATATTGCAGGTACTGGAACCATTAACAACCGGGGGGTCATCGGGCCCATTGGTGGAATTAACGAAAAGATCCTCTCAGCTAAAAAAGTTGGAGCAACTATTTTCTTTGCCCCGGTTGGAAACGCAGAAGAGATTGCCAAAGCCCCGGAGGGGATTAAGGTCATAACCGTTGCAACCTTGGCTCAAGCCATTTCATACCTGGAGCGCACCCGCAAGG
>Ga0209107_10001855_pt1 | contig 11808 bp, 6 predicted proteins | sample LakErihyJuly2011_2_FD_187460 | JGI IMG/M metagenome (GOLD analysis project Ga0209107, IMG submission 187460) | Freshwater microbial communities from dead zone in Lake Erie, Canada - CCB hypolimnion July 2011 (SPAdes) (version 2) | ecosystem: Environmental > Aquatic > Freshwater > Lentic >... | reverse complement strand
TTATAATAATAACTTTAAAAATTATTTAAAAAAAAATATAAATATTTAATAAATAAATTTATATATACCAATTTATTAATATCCATATCATTACTTTAAAATAAAATTTAAATAAGAAATAATGAAAATTCAAAATATATATATCATTATTATTAAATAAAAAATTAATTTAAATATCTTAGAAAATGTCCCACTTCTCCACAGAAAATGAAACAAATATATTAGAGGTAGAAAATTTTTTAGCCAATAACTAGTATATATCAGGAGGTGAAAAACCTGATGCAAATGATGGAAGATTAATAGCTTCATTAAATAAAAAAATACCAGATTAGAAAAAATATCCCAACCTTTTCGCCTGGTACGCCTGGCTAAATAGTTTCTCACAACAATTTTTAGAATAATTAGAAAATTAAAATTAAATTTCAATTGAAAAAACACCATCATAAACTAAAAAACTTTTAATATCAGAAAATCGTATAAAACCTCAAAAACAATAAACAATTTTCATATTAGATATAAAAGTGTTCAAAACAGAGCATTTTGAACAAAATTTAGAATAATTAGCATAAAAGATATTTTAAAATATCACTTTGGATGGTCTAATATGGAAAGATTATACGTTAGAACCCATCGCTTATGACTTTAAAAAACTTCTTATTAAATGTATAGTAGACGACGATTAAATCTCCAATCTAGATTATATTATTGATATATTAAATTAATATGATGAAATTTAAAATGTCGAATTTTTCTAGATTTCTAAAAACTGACTCATTTTTAAATGAAATATATATATTTTATTTTATAAATATTATTGTTTTTTCGTTTATTGTTATATTTTATAATGTACATAAATAGAGTATATTTTTATATTTAATTTAATTTTTTGTTTTATAATGTTATTTGGTCTGTAAAAAATTTTAGGATTTCTATTTTTAATACACGCTGGATTCTCAACTATGTAATATAGAAAATATCTTACATTTAATAATTCATAAGAAACATTTGCTATACCTTTAGATGTATAAACAGATTTAATAATTTTTTATAGATTTTGTTGGAAATTATACTTGGACTTTCCCTTAACATCTTTTTTGGTGTACTGATGTCCAAACCTTTCGAAAATATAAGAGAATTTAGAACATAAAAAAGGTTATTTTTTTTATAAAATTTTATAGCCATGACTCATGTCTAAGTAGGCCAAATTTTAAAAATGTTTATTTAAATAGAGGATAAATTTTAAAACCTTTTCTATAAAAAATAGTAAAAAATTTCGATATTTTGAAAATTAAATATATGTTATTTATATAGTATAGGTAATTAAAATAATGTTTTTTTTTCAAATAATTTAATTGGCAATATTTTCTTTTCAAATAATTTAAATATGCAAAATATACAATTTAAATCAACATTAACATTAATTTGCTTAACTTTCTTCCTTTTATTATGCCTTTAATTAAACCGTTGGGGTTTAATTGCCTAATTTAACACCATTTAGCTTTATAATAATAATATAAAATATACATCATTCTAAGGATCAATAATTCCCTCGTGAATTTTATCATAAATTAACTAAGCAGTCTTTGTAAAAGATTCTTCCACATTATATGCTGTTTTAGCACTTACTTCCAAGAATACCAGATTATTTTACTTAGCAAATGATTCTCCTTCATCATACGAGACTTATCGACTTTATATTTATCTAAATATGATTACTCTTATTCCATATCACATTTATTTCCTATTAATACAAAGCTTAGGTGTTAATTTCCATGCTATTTAGCCTCTTCCAACCATCTCGATAAATGTAAAAAAGTTTCTCTTCTAAATATATGATTAAAACTTTATACCTTGTTATATCATATACTAATAACCCTCCTGCTGCACTTCTATAATATGACCTAGTTATGGATCTAAATGATTCTTATCCGGCAGTATCCCATATTTGTAATTTTATATTTTAGTTATCTATGCTTATCATTCTCGCACCAAATTCAACACCTATCGTGACTTCGTGCTTCTATCGAAATCTTTTCTCTATAAATTAAAGTAATAGGCAGGATTTTCCAACACCTAGGTTAATTCAATTCATATTTTTTACCTGTATCACCTATAATAATATATTTAAACAAATAGGCGTATGACATTTATTACTGTCCGAATTATATAATAATTTATAAAAATATATAATTTTATCACGTCAGCTAATTTAATAAAATAAATATCATAAATACATATATTATATATCATCAATAAATATACAAATAACCCCTCCTACGCGGCCCCCAATAATATATTTAAATAAAAAAATCAAATTTAAAATGAAAAAAAAAATTAGAAAAAAAATAAAATTTATTTATTTATATTTAAAAATTATTTAAAATTATCAAATTTTGCGAAGATATTTGAAATTTAAATTATTTATAATTTAGAATTGACTAAAACTAGATTCTAAAAAACGAATTAAAAAAGAATTAGCCTTAAAAGTAATAAAATATATCTAATATAATAATATAATAGATAATAAATGGAAGACACTATAAAAATACTTTCATTATTAGAAAAAAATAGTAATTATAATATTAATAAAATTTAATAAATATTAGAGAAATTAGACCTCGGGATCAAATGGCAAGTAGAAGAACTAGAGATATTCCTATAGTGTAACCATTATAAACATAAAATATAAATATATAATAGTTTTTAAGGATAGTCAGCTCAATAAATTGGATGTGATGCAAAAATACCTGAAATCCGCCGGTTATAACCGATCGATCACAAATATATGCAGTCTCTATTTAAAAAATAAAAATTTTCTTAACATCAATAAAAATAGCACTTCTAAGGAGTTAGATGCTATTTTAGCAGATTATTATGACACCATTGCTCCATAAATTTAACATCAGTAAAATCCGCGCGCAGTTTACGAAATCGATTAAAGTTTCAAAGAACAATAAGTAAATATAAAAACCCACCACGAGCCTTATATTTACTACATTTATGGGGCTGGCAGTAAAAAATAATTAATTTTAGTAAAGTGCAAAAAAATATAATGAAGAGGTGTATTATGATAATCAGAGGTAAAAAAAATTCTACATCAAGAAGTCTAAATATAGTCCCGATAGATAATTTATAGATGAACGGTATATAGTAAATAAATATTTTTAAAAGATAATATAATATTGAAGAAAAAATTGATACATGTAAAAGAAAAAAGAAATAATAAAAAGGAATGTATATAATTGAAAAAGAAAATGATGCATTTAAAAAAATTTAAAATGTTGAATTACTTACAAGAAATTGCGGAGGAAAAAACCAAAAAAAATAAAAAAATAAACTCAAAGAAGAAATTAATATTGATGTAATTTTTTTTTATATTATAAATTAATTATAAATATAATATAATATTAATAATTATAATAATATTATATTAATCGGCGGTTTCGCATTCAATTGACAAATTTTTTTTAATAATAAAATATAAAAAAAAGTATGTTAAATGGGTCGAACATGAATATTTTTACTGTCATATTGATAAACCATACTTTTAAAACTATGAATTTAAAGACATGCTACAAAAAGCAGGTTTTGCTGATGTATAATAATATACAAAAAGAAATTTATCTATAATAAGAAAGGCTATGGGGGTAATTATACAATATAAAAAAAAAGAAACCTCGAAGATTTTCAAAATATTTCATAAATAGTGAAATAAAAAAATTAAACAAATACAGAACCATTGTGAGAAAATATTTATAAGATCCTGTTAATTATAATCTTATAATTATTTTAGATTAACTATAACATAGAAAATGGATTAAGAAATAAATTTATTATGGATAACGTTAAGAAATTGGAGTCTTTTAAAGTCGGCCAAGTTCTAATCGCAGTGCATCCAGTCTGTGGACATTTCCACTAAGGTTAGATATTAACCGCAAATGGCTAATAAATAATAATTAAATTTTTTACAAACGAACTAGGTGTCCATAAAATTTCTGACACTAAATTATCTCTTGAATACCCGTCATATCAAACACAAGAATATATGAAAGAAAATCCATAATTGAAAAAAAATATATAAAAAGAATAAAATGAAAATAATGAAATGTCTTAATAAATGGTTCTACATGACTTAGACCACCAAGCCATGGCCTTTTTAATAAAATTATTGGACAGAAAAACTATTTTAATAAATCAATTAAAAGAGTACAATGACATTGCGGAGTAAAAATCCGACCAAGTTAATGACTAATTTTATCAAGAATATGGCTGGACTGGAGTCATGATCAATTTACTGGATGACGCACTTAAACATGCTTTAGCTAAGTTTAGATTAAGAGGATTAAATAATTACCGTAATTATTTTATATAAACATATAGATGATCCTACAATAATAAATAAAAATCTTGATCGAATTTTAAAAACTCCTCTTAATTATATCGAAAACTAATTAGAAAATACAATGTTGGATTCAAAGAAAAAAATCCTCCTATAATAATTTAAATTAATTTAAAACAGATAAATTGAGGTATTTATAATAATTCTTTTTTTGGGGGGGTATTTAATATATATATATACATATTTTATTAATTAATAATAAAAAGGAAAAAATAAAAACTTAATTAGGAGAAATAATTCAAAGAATAGATTTAAAGTAACAAGAAGAGCTAGGAAAGGAATTAGAGAATAAAATCGATAATAATGAAGACGAGTAAAAAAATTAGGAAGGAATCTCTAAATACATTCATAATGACATGGTTAAAGATAAAGTATAAGACCTAAGAAATTTAGTTTATAATTGTATGGGAGTATTAATGACTCTTAAATAATAAGAAGATGTAAATATTACTGAAAATAGGTTTATCAAAGGACTATCTAATGTAATATTTTCTGATTATCCATAACATTTTCATGAAATTCATGACGCCATATTAAATATCACTAGTAGGAATAAATGAAAATAACGAATAAAATTATGTTTCTAATTAATTGTCATTTATTAAATCTTTTATATATATTTAAATTTTACATTAAAAAAAAATATGTATTGTGTATGTTGAACGGTAAAGTGCTTTTTATATGAATCCATTTGAAAAAGCACTATAACACGGTAATACACCTGACACATCTAATATTGAAATGAACACAGTCCACTTACTCGCAAATTAATTTAATCAGGCTCTGACGAAGACAATTAAATTCAGAGAGAATCCGAAACCAGACGAACTAAGTATTAATGAAATTAAACCTTATAGTAAAGCAATAAGAGCTATTGTTGGTAAAATCCGACCAAATATACACATCAATAAAAAATTTAACAAATAAGACTTGAAAAATAATAAAACACGAAAAATTCTTCAAATAATTAAAGATGAATACTAATGATATTACTTTTTTTACTAATAATAAATATATAATTCATTTCCCTAGTTCTTTAGTTATCAAATAGTCCAGTCCACTACTTAGACAAGCTACCTGTGCTAAATTGCACTACTCAGGATTAGTCTTAGGGGAATCAGGGTAAACCTCAGTTGTCGTTTTGTACTTTGCATTTGTTGCTAACTTGCAAGAACGTATTACCCTGGGATCAGTTGCAATAACGCCCTCTTAAAGCATAGGTTTTCCGATAATTAATCCATTAGAATCAGGTGGAGCAATATGTGTCACTGCGGAGACAGCTTTGATCATGGCAGTATGCCACTCGGGTTGTTAGTGTTCTAATGTATCAATTATGTAGAAGCCGTCTGGGATAATACACTCTTCGTATTCCTCCCCATCCCGAGCTGCCTTAGCTGGGGTGAATTCTGATGCGTCTGAATCTGTGGTTTCGTGAAGATCCCAATGAGCGAGAAAATTGGTGTTTGCGCCAAGTGATTCGATGAGGTCAAGTATAGCATTGGCTTCTTCACATCCGCTCTCACGGAAGAAACACCTGTTAGGGTCTAATGCTTTGCCATTCCACCTCTAGATCCTCTCATAGCCCCATGGGCTGACGCAAGGCGCAACGATGATATTGAAGTATTAGGAGTAGTGCTCCATCTTGGTCTGCATGAATAGGATAGCCCCTTGGACACCACTGGTCTCATAGCCATGAACACCACCAGTCACAAGCACGTTTGGCTTTGAACTGTCCCAGTTGCGAGAGCGGACAGCATAAAGCGGGAATTTTTGGGCATCGAGATAGTTCAACGCACCATACTATATCACATCAAACTTTTCCTTAAGGGTTCCAAGTTTCACGAGTACTTCTTCCTAATAAGTACGTACAGGCTTATCTGAACGCAATAACCATTGCTACTTCTCCTCTGGGCTCCAAGCAACTCCAGGCGTTCCGATTGGATAGGGCCAATAAGATTTCATTTCGGACAAATTATATTTTCTAAATAAATAAAAATATTTAATAAACATAAAATTAAACATAAAACATAAAAAAAATATTCATTTATTTTAATTTATTACCTAAATTTAAGACAAAGGAATCAAATATTTTATTTTATCCTTATAATTTTCAAAACAATAATTAATGATATCTTTCTTAAAAAACATGAATAACTCCTCAAAAGATTTTAATCTAAAAATCTCTGTGCTACAAATTATAAGCATTCTAATGATTATATCATATAAAACTATTTCTCCTTCAAGTAAAAATGTATCTATAATGTATTTAGTGTATTCAAAAGGTAAATGATACATCAACATTGTGAAAAAAATATATTCGAAACTTTCAGGAATCGAAACCTCATACTTCTGGATATGAATGTAAATTTCCGGAACTTCTATTTTTACTCTTTTTTCTAAGTATTTTTATAATTATTTAACTTTATATAATTTATCTTTATATATTTCTCTCCAATTCTTTGTATGGCATATATATATCCAAATCCAGAATGTTTTTTCCTCAATATCAACTTCCGAACTTCCAAAGGATTTTAAAATATTTTTATAATTATCTTTATTCAAATTCATCATTATATTGGCCACTATAAAGTTCATTCCTTGAATATAACCGATTTCTTTATCATAATTAGAATAAGCTCTTAAAATGTTAAAAAGTTTTTTTTAATTTTCGGGTTCTTTAAAAAAATCGGTAGAAGAGTAGGTTCTGGGTATGTCCTTTTTTATCTATTCATCTGACTCGGATTCAGAACATTTGAGTTTGTTGTATAAATCTGATCGGACTTGATTTTAATTTTTATTTAATTCTGCGATCCAAAACCATATTTACGGACGCAAATCATAAGGTATTCCTGATCGTATGCTAGATTATAATGCTAAAAATGATGTGAATTTTTTCTCCTTTCCTTTTAATATGTCTTTCCAATTTTTTCTTGAAAATATTTTTTATTTTGACTCATTAATTGTTAATCCTTATAATATTATATCATTTTATTTTTCGCTGGATTACATTAATTTATCTAATTTATAATAAATTATTAAAATTTTAATTCCGTTTGTTCACAAACATAAAACGGATATTTAAAAAAAAAAAAAAAAAATTTCTTTGACAATGTGTCCTTCCCCTATATATATAATTATGTTTAATTTATAAATAGATTTATAAATTGCCATTATTTTTTTTTTATTTATATATAAAAATTAATTAATTATTTTATTATTATTATTTTAATTATTTTTATTGTTATGATAAGTTTATAAGACACCCAAGTAGGATAATTATAATAAGAGCTTAAATCTGATTTAAAGCTTGTAAAAGAAATAGGTTACACATCGGAATAAAATAAAAAATATCGCATGAATATGGAAGATAAATATTTTATACATGATAATATTTTTAATGATGAGAATGTGTCGCTATACGGTGTTTTTGACGGTCATGGTGGAGAAGATGTGGTTGATTATTCAATAAAAAATATCCCTATTTATTTTCAAAGTATGTATAAAAACGGATGCGATATTAAAAAACTTTTTACAGAGATATTCAAAAAACTCGACCTTGACCTAGCGAAAGATAACTATGTAAAATCTTTTGAATCCGGGTCGTGTTGTTGTCTCATTTTGATAAGAAATGAAAGCACAATCCTCCCAATGAAATAAAAAATATGTTACGTTATAAATTTAGGAGACACAAGATGTGTACTTAATTAAAAAAATAAGATACAAAGATTAAGTATAGACCATAAAGCAACTGATAAATCCGAAATTTAAAGAATCAAAGAATCAGGAGGCGTCATTATACGTGGCAGAGTGAGTGGTTCCTTGATGGTAACCAGAGCGATAGGTGATTTAGCTTTAAAAAACTCAGGAGTGATCAATATACCAAGCGTAAATAGTTTTGAAGTAAATGAAACCACAATTTCATTAATTGTAGCTTCAGATGGATTGTGGGATGTCTGTGAAGATTAATTCTCTGTGAACACAATAAAAGCTATAAATAAAAAAAACAGTTTATAATAAGCTATATTATTACAAAAATATGCTCTTGATAATGGGTCATAAGATAATATTTCAATTATGATAATAAAATTATGATTATAATTATAATTTTATATTTATATAACATTTTTTTTTATAACAATGATATATGGAATATTAGAAGAAGGGGTTATTTAATAATTTAAAATATATAAATAGATCAATTATTAATCTATCTTTCAAGTTTACCACATGTTTATTCAAGCAATGTAAGCAAAACTTGTTCAAAATCTTCTCTAGTTTAAAATTCAATTTACATATCTTATTAAATTTTAGAGTTCATAGTATCAACCATTCGGAACATCTACGACTAAGTTTCTTCCCTTTATTTTTTTTCCTGTGATAGTATTTCCTAAAATCTTAAGATTTCTTCTCCCAGACGTTGTATTAATCTCTCATTTCCTTCTTCCCTGATTTTTCTTTCTTCATCAATCTCCTCCTATATCTACAGTATCTCATCGCCATATGATTAATTATTTTTTTCTTCAAATTCTTCTCTAATTCTTTTATTTCTTCCTACTTCTACCTTAATTCCGTATATTTTTTCATCGACATGTTTCAATATTCTATTTTCACTTTCTTTTTTAGAAGTTTTTTCTTTCTAAAGTTCGGTTAAAAATCGATTTTCCACATATTTTAGTTCTTTATTTTATTTATCTTAAATTACCTATTTTAAAATATATATTGAGGGGGGGCGGGGGTTATATACATATACAAGTAATATACCTCTTATCTTATTTTTTCTGAACTAAGTTAATCATAAATTTTGCTGGTTTATTCTTTCAATTATTTTAATTTAGATTCTTCTGTTTGGTTGGTGTTGTTTACTTTTTCTTCCAATAATTTTATTTTATTTTCATAAAATTCTTTTTTTATCTGTAATTTATTTTTTTATATTTAAAATTACCTACTTGTCTTAATCCGATTCTACATTCATATTCGACATATTTGCTAATCTCTCACTTAATTAATTTATTCTTGCTCGACTTGGTGATTCTATTTATTTAAATATAAAATATAATTACATCCTCGATCTCTATCATATTGGCTTTATTAATGTGAATTATGAGATACTTGAGAATTAGATAAATTTGAAAAATTCATATTATATTTATATTTTAATATTATTTTTAAACAAAAAATTTAAAATATTTTAATAACAAATTTATTTATATATGATAGATATAATGAAGAACAAGAATAAAGGATTTTAATATGTTTTATAATTATATTATTCATTATCAGGGCTATTTACACAAATTCCAATATAACCATGTTATTATCAATCTAATATATTATTAGATTATTAGCAATAGGTTAATTCGTCTAGTGGTTAGGGCATTGGATTCTAACTCCAATTACATGTGTTCGACTCACATATTGACCTACTTTTTTTTATTTTATAATTCAATTAATTTAATGACAATAATACATATATATAATAATATATAAATAATTATATATATAAAAAAAATATAAACGTATCTATATAAATTTAATATACTCATACATTAATTGTAATAATTTCTAAATATATTCAGAATTTTTAATAATTTATAAATAAATGTCGCATATATAAATTTTAGAAATAAAAAAAGAAAATGTGGGATCCATTATAAAAAAGTATTAATCTAATTAATTTATAAAAGATGGGAAAAAAAAATTACCTGGATATTCTGCTTATATAGTGCAGACGTCCACACTCTTTCGATAACATATTCAGAACTGACAAGGTATAGAAAAATTATATTTAATGATAAAATATTATTCAAAGGAGATATGTAAAAAATAATAATTTATTTTTTTTAAAGTTTAGAAAAAATTCAATTAGATTACCCTATATAACTTGAAATGACATTTATTTAGGTAGTGGATTATGGGAAAAGGAATTTTGATGTAATAATAGACGGATTTAGAGTGTAGGATATATAATAGGGTATTATATAATAAAGACCATTGATATCTTTTGATCTTCAAGATATTAAAAATTATTTAAAAACTTATGAATAATGTCAATTAATATAAATGGATGAGGATTAGTAAGAAGAATTAATACTTATAGACGAACCAGAGGTGTGAAATATCAATATATAATAATAATAATATAATTAATAATAATAATAGAATAATTAATAATAAATGCAATAATATCGACCTACCCAATAATAGCAACATTTATACAATAGACAACCTAATTGTAGAAATTAATAAATTTAAATTTAAAATTAATAATATTAGTAATAAATTAGACCATAAATATAACAAAAAATTAGCCATGAAGTATTTTTTAATGAAATTTAAGAGACATACAAATTGTTTTTTGAAATGATAGAATAATGTGATCCAAAATAAATAAAAAAAAATGATCTCATCCAATAATTATTAAAATAATTAAAATAATAAAAAACTTATTTAGAAAATATTATTAATTAATCAGAAATAGAAAATTTATTAAAAAAATCAATTGAATTACTTGACAAAGTAAACCAAGCGTGTACCAAATATGAAGTGATTATAGATAAACTATAAGCAGATCAAAATATATTTGAAGAAGAAAAAAATTAATAAGAAATTATCCATACATGCATTATCTGTCTTGTGTCAAAAAGATCTCATTGTACTCTTCCATGTGGACATTTTAGATATTGTGAAAAGTGCGTTGTGAGAATATTATAAATAAATGGATAGTGCTCAGAATGCAGAATACCTATTACAGGAAGTTTAAGAGTATTTGAATGAAAATATAATTATTTAAATTTATATTATAATTCTTTTTATATATTGTTCATATAAAATTAATTAAAAAAGGTCAATACTTTTTCAAGTTTTTTTTTTACGTAAAAGATAGGTGTGGTAAGTGTGTAAAGCGTTGAAATCTCTAAGTATATCGGGAGTTACGTTGACAGTGAAATAGGAAATATTTTAAGTGGCAAGTATCAGGAAAGCGATAAGGAAATTCAAAAGAAAAAATATATGCAATCTAAATCAAAATACAAGAATATAGCTAGAAACATTGATGATCAGACAGGTTAACCACATAGAATAGAGCTTGATGAAGAATCGATCTGCCATATATGCTAAGAAAATGTAAATATATTTCAAATAAATTTAGATTGATGAAAGTCAAGCACTGACTTTTTGTAGGAGAAAATGTGGAAATAATTATCATATCAAATGTTTAAAAATTTGGATCGACCATAAGAATAAATCAGGTGATAAAATTACGTGTCCTATGTGCCGTACTGACCTAGGTGCAGGAATTGGTGAAGAGATAAGAAAGGACGAAAACGAATTTAATTTTAAATTTGAATTACATAATGTTAAATGTTCAGGTTGTAATAAAAAACCTATTCTAGGGAATATTTATCATTGTT
>Ga0209107_10001854_pt1 | contig 11810 bp, 5 predicted proteins | sample LakErihyJuly2011_2_FD_187460 | JGI IMG/M metagenome (GOLD analysis project Ga0209107, IMG submission 187460) | Freshwater microbial communities from dead zone in Lake Erie, Canada - CCB hypolimnion July 2011 (SPAdes) (version 2) | ecosystem: Environmental > Aquatic > Freshwater > Lentic >... | reverse complement strand
TTGTGTCTTTTTAATCAACATCATCAATGAGCCATTGGTGGTGTCTCTGTATAATGTAAAAAGTCCATCTATTTTTTTGCATTTTTTGACCTTTTCAGCGATGGTCATAGCCGCTGCTGGTTTGGGCGCTGCTGGTGGTTCAGGCTTCTTTTTCTTGGCAAAAGCTGCCGTTGTAATGCTTGCAAATAAGCAGATGAGCAATGTTATGGGTAAGTTACGTGTCATGTCTTTTAAATCTTGGCAAATTAGCTATTTGAATGCTCATTTTAAAGCTTTTTCGATAAAATTTCATTCTCTTCGAATTCTAATGTGTACCAAGATCATTTCTATCGAAATTTCAATTTATGCATTCGGATTTCTAGCTTACCTTTGCATGGTGAAATTAAAAACAAACATCATTTTGTCTTTGCTTTTAGCAAGTGTTGCCTCTTTTGTGTTCATCAAAAGCATGAGAAAACCAATGGATGTAAAAATTCCTGCGTTAAAAACTTTGGACAGCCAGGCTTACGATATGAAATCTTTGAAAGGTAAAGTTTGTGTGGTTTCTTATTTCCAAACTTGGTGCGGCGATTGCGTAAAGGAACAACCTGAACTTCAGAAATTGCATAACCGTTTTGGCGATAGCCTTACAATCCTAATGGTGAGCGATGAGCCCATTCCTAAAATTAAAGCATTCAAAGAAAGATTTCAATCCAATTTAAACTTTTACCACAGCGATGCAAAATTGAAAACCGATTTAGGTGTAAGCGCCTATCCAACCACCATTTTAATCGACAAAAAAGGCAAAGAGAAATTGAAAAGGGTAGAAGGAATAGATTGGTATAACACAGAAACCATTCAAGCGGTATCAGATTGTCTTAAGTAAGGCTTTGCATGCCGTTGATAAAGTCTTTAACAGGCATGCGTTTTTTCCCTTCCAACTGAATATCCGTTAATTCCAATTTATAATCTGAGCAATGGGCAAATAATTTGTCCTTGCCAATGGCTTCAATCAGACCAATGTTTTCTGATTTTTCGATTCCCAATTGGCTAGCAAAAACTTTTAGTTTTTTGTCCCTGAACTCTGTGAAAGCAGTCGGGTAGGGGGATAAGCCGCGAATCTGATTGTGTATTTCCTGGGCTGTTTTGCTCCAATCAATTGTACAGTCTTCGGTAAATATTTTAGGGGCATGAGGAAAGTCGCCATCAGCTTGTAGGGTCAAATTGATTTCTCCTGTGCAAATTTGTTCCAATGATTTTATAACCAAGCCCGCGCCTTGTTCCATCATCTTGTCGTGCAAGGTGCCAGCATTGTCTTCTGGTAAAATTGATGTTTTTTCTTGTAGCAATATGCTGCCGGTATCTATTTCATGTTTTAAAAAGAAAGTGCTAAGACCTGTTTCTGTTTCTCCATTCATAATGGCTCTGTTGATTGGTGCCGCGCCTCTGTAGGCAGGTAAAAAACTTCCGTGTAAATTGAAAGTGCCCATAGGCGGCATGTTCCAAACCATTTCTGGTAACATCCTGAATGCAATGACAATTTGAATATCGGCTTGATATGATTTTAATGTCTCAATAAATTCCGGCGACTTCAAATTGCTGGGTTGTAAAATGGGTAAATTCAATTCAAGCGCACAGGCTTTAACTGCAGATGCTTGAACTTGATAACCTCTTCCGGCAGGTTTGTCAGGTGCGCTTACAACTGCTAAAATATTATAACCCTTGTTAAATATAAGTTTAAGGGATGTTGCAGCAAAAGTAGGGGTGCCAAAAAAAATAATTCTAAGGCTTGATTTGTCTTTCAATGGCATGGGGCAAAATTAAACCTTGTTTTCATTTATTTTCGAAAAGATGCAACATTATTGTCGCTTTTTTAGTCTAACTTGTAAAATGAATAGAAAATATTTATATTCGAATTGTATTTGAGACGGCAAGTTAAAAATATTTTATTGACTTTTCTCTGTCTTGCAGGGTTAAATATTTATGCTCAATTTAGGATCACTGAAAACCTTGGACAATGGCAGCCTGAAGTGAAATTTAGGGCCGACTTGGTTTCTGCTAAATTGTTTGTCGCCAATGGGGAGTTGTGCTATCTCTTCTACGATGGGGCTAAAATTTCAGAAATAGAGCACAACCCCAAAGAAAGGGATTCCTTTCAAGTTCATGCAATAAAAGTCAAGTTCTTAAACGCCAATCCAAAAGCGCAATATACCGGTCAAACGGCCTACTCAGATTACAGCAATTATTACAGAGGCAGTAATCCAAATCAATGGAAATCGCATGTTAAGAGTTACCACAAGCTATATGTCAAAGACATTTACAAAAACATTGACTTTGAATTGTTTGAAGACCAAGGGCGAATAAAGTACAATTTTATTGTTTTGCCTGGCGGGAATCCAAATGACATTCAAATCCAATACAATGGAGCTGACAGTGTTTTTCTAAAAAATGAAACCGTGCAGGTCAATTACACTTTTGGCGCAATCAATGAACTAAAGCCTTTGGTTTATCAGATGGATGGAGATCTTGTTGGAAAAACCATTTTATCGAATTACGCCTTGAATAAAAATGTGCTTTCATTTAGACTAAATGGCAAAAGAAATCTGAATCAAACTTTAGTGATCGATCCGATTTTGGTTTTTTCAACCTTTAGCGGTTCAAAAGCAGATAATTTTGGATACACTGCAACCTTTGATACTGCAGGACATGGATACGCAGGCGGAACGGTGTTTAGTTTTGGTTTTCCCAGCAGCGCAGGGGCTTATCAAATGACCTTTGCTGGCGGCAATATTGAATCCAACCCAATTGGATACACCGATAGAGACTGCGGAATAATAAAATACAGTAAAGATGGTAAGTCGATACTTTTTTCAACCTATTTGGGTGGTAGTATTAGCAACGAGCAACCCCATAGTATGATTGTTGATAGCAAAAATAATTTGTTGGTCATGGGAACCACCAAGTCGAGCGACTTTCCAATTGGCATTGCCCCTGCGTTTGACGATTCCCACAATGGCTTGTCTGATATTTTCGTTGTAAAGTTCTCCGAAGATGGTTCTCAATTGTTGTCAGGTACTTTTGTAGGTGGCACAGGCTTCGATGGTTTGAATGGCGACAGACCAAGCAACAACACCAGCGCCTTGCTTTACAATTATGCAGACGATTTTAGAGGTGAAATTATAGTGGATGATTTGGACAATGTCTTTGTTGCCAGCAGCACCACTTCAAGCGATTTTCCAACTTTAAATGCATTTGACCCAAGCTACAATGGCCGTTTAGATGGATGTGTATTTAAGTTGAGTAGCGACCTAAGTGCAATGGTCTTTGGCTCATACATTGGGGGAGTTTCTGACGATGCTGGCTATGGATTAGATCTTGGACTGTACAGCGATTTATATATCACAGGTGGAAGCAACAGCAGTTCTTTTGGCTACACTTGCCCGGGACTCAAACAAATTAATAACGGCGGACGTGCAGATGGTTACTTATTGCGCATCGATTTAAATTCTTTCGCTGTACGTGCTTACACCTTTATAGGTACAAGTTCGTACGATCAATCTTATTTTGTAAAAACCGATAAATATGGAAAGCCATTTATATATGGGCAGTCTGAGGGCATTAATGGAATTAGCATCGGGGTGTATTCTGTTAAAGATGCAAAAATGTTTTTGAAGAAATTGGATTTTAATTGCGATAGAATTGAAGTTGAAACCACCTTTGGGGCCTTAAATAAATCCAAACCAGATTTGTCGCCCACTGCATTTTTGGTGGATCAATGCGAACGGATATTTATCTCGGGTTGGGGTGGAATTAATTTTACTACAGGCTTTTCTGGCGGTGGCACAGCCAATATGCCTTTAACTGCAGATGCCTATCAAAAAACCACAGACGCGTATGATTTTTATCTGGCTGTATTTAGTAAGAATTTTGAAGAATTGCAATACGCCACTTACTTTGGGGGCAAGAGCAATGGAAGTATAGATGCACATGAACACGTGGATGGAGGTACCAGTCGATTTGATAAAAAAGGCATTATGTACCAATCTGTTTGTGCTGGTTGTGGCGGTCAAAGCTTGTTTCCAACCACGCCAGGCGCTTGGAGCAATAAAAACGAAGCAAAGAATTGCAACAATGCCTTGTTCAAATTTGATTTTGAGAATTTAAATCGCAAGCCTCAAGCCAAAGATTCTCTTTACAATGTCTTTGCAAATGACACCTTGAATTTTGATGTCACCGTTTCTGATCCTGACAAAAGCGACAGTTTGCGCATTGTTTTAACAGGGGATATTTTTAAAGACCCGAACTTCCCCAAACCCTTGCCTCAAATTGTTTCTTACACCAGGATGCCAGGCGTCAATGCCATCAAGGCTAAAATCGTTTGGCATTCGAATTGCAAACACGCCGGTTTGGATACGATAAAATTAACGGTTAAAGTATACGATAGAGGGTGTCCAACCCAAGACAGCAATCAGGCAATTATAAGGATTGTGGTTCAGGATCCTCCTTTAACCATAACACCTGAAACCATTTGTATGATGTTCAATGAAGATGGGTCCATCAACCTATCTTGGAAATCTTTTGTTAAAAATAAGTTCTTCAATTATGTTATTTTATACAGACAAAATCCGAATGGCAGCACAAAAATATTAGATACCATTTTCATCAACACAGCTGGGCAAATAAAGGATTTTCCAACATTTGACCCCAAGTCGGTTAACTACCAATATTACATGGTAGGTTACAACATATGTGGAAAGCCATATGATGCAGGTTTGCGTGTTAACACAATGAAAGAATTTAACACACCAATAGATTCTACCTACGTGCATTATGCAACGGTTTTTGAAAACAAAGCAATTAAGATCAATTGGTTTAAAAGCAAGGAACTTGACTTTGGAAGCTACGAGGTTTTTAGAGCTGACAATATAAATGGGAAATCAATTGGCTACAGAAAAATTAAAACCATAAACGGCTTGAATGACACCAATTTTATAGATTATCAAGTAAATGTTGTAGAGAAAAGTTATTGCTACAGAATCGGTGTAAACGACAAGTGCGGGCATGTTAGCAGGCCTAGCAATGATGCTTGTAACATCGTTTTAAAAGGAAGTGTAGCACCATTGGCCTTCGATTTGGATTGGTCGCCATACCGCGAATGGATAGGAGGAGTAGGTAGCTACGAGCTGCAACGACGTGTTGATACAGGCGAACTGAGGAAAATTACAAACACCAATTTGTTAAGGGTGTTTCACGACGATGATTTGGATTTGTGGTGGGGGGCGTATTATTATGTGGTGAAAGCTTATGAAGGATTTAACGACAGTGGAAAAGGCTATTCTGCCACAAGTTTATCCAATGAAATTAGGCTCATACAACCACCTTTGGTATTTGTTCCAAATGCTTTTTCTCCAAACGACGATTACACGAATGATGTATGGGGTGTTTCTCATGCATTTGTGAAAGAATTTAGAATGATGGTATACAACCGCTGGGGCGAAAAAGTATGGGACAATGATTTTAAGGGCACCCAATGGGATGGGATTACGCGAGGTAAATCAGCCATGAACGATGTGTTCATATGGGTTGTTACTTATAAGGGATGGGACAATAAATTTTACACGCAAAAAGGCACCGTTACTGTTATGCCGTGATAAAAGTTTTTTAAGGTCGCGCGATTTGGTTATAATTGCACCACAAAATAGACCTTATTATGCAAAAAAATTTACTTTTTATTTTCTTAAGTTTATTCATGAGTGCCCAAGCGCAATTGGATTATTCTCTTACTTATTCTAATTCGACTTACACAGAATTAAGCGGATCTACTGATGTTTCCGTAAATGCTTGGACTTCTGTTCATACAATGAGCATGCCCTTTGAATTCAAATACTTTGGTCAAAAATACAACAATATTTACATCACCTTTGACGGTTTTTATTTTTCTGATACCGGAGATGATTATATTTTTTATGGCGCTGATAATTTCAAACCCAAGGGAAATATTCCTACAGAATCGCCTATTTCTTATCTGTTAACTGGCAGTGCGCCAAACCGTATTTTGAAAATTCAATACAAAAATATAAATGAGTCAACCGTTGACCTGTCTTTAGAATACAGTTTAAATACTCAAATTTGGTTGTACGAGGCAAGCAACATCATTGAGTACCATTTTGGATCAACCATTATTACGGATCCAAGTTTCACGTATTTTTATATAGGACTTATAGATTATGACAACAGCCCATATTTGTCAATTGATAGTTCAGCTAAAGCCCCAGTTTTGGTGAGAGTTATAAACGCAGGTACGTTCAACGGCATCTCGAGCTATCCAAGTAGAGGTCAAGTGTATACTTTAACACCAAAGAGAACCTCTGTAACACCTGAAAATATGGTGCCGTATACATTCGTTCAAGGAGCAAACACTTTTGCAGTTCAATGCAGTGAAGAATATAAATTAAAATTACTGGACATTAATGGCAGAGACCTTTCAAATTATTTAAAATTTGACATAATAAGCGGCAAATATTCTCTTAGCGGATGTGTCTCCGGAATGTACATTCTGAACATTGAATTGGGAAATCAAATTTTTACAGAAAAAATCCTTCAACAATAGCTGTCCATAAATAATAGAATTTACAATTCTATTATTTATGTATTTTATTGTTTTTTAGGTATTTATAGAATTAAAGTAGAATAATTCTAAATTGAAATAATTGTTAATAAATACTTTTTACATTGGAACATAACGCGATATATTTGCGGTCTTATTAGAATTGTAATTTTTCAGTCAAAAACACATGGTTAAACACCTAATCAAAAAGCATCTGAAAGTAAAATCAATTGTCTTCTCAATTGTTTGTTTACTGAACCTCTCTTTCAACGCCCAACTTGGTCTGGCTGCAGAAGCTGCAAAGTTATCTGCGCAGGCAACAGAAGGAGAGAAACTTTTCAAAGCCAACTGTACTTCATGCCACGCAATGGACATCAAACAAGTAGGGCCTGCCCTTCAAGGTGTTCACACCAGACGCTCTGAAGAGTGGTTGGTGAAATGGATAAGAAACAATGAAAAATTAAGAGCAAGCGGAGATAAAGACGCTATCGCAGTTTTTAATGAAAACAATAAAGTAGCAATGAATTTATTTGAAAACCTCTCTGAGGATCAAGTAAAAAGCATAATAACTTATTTTAAAGAATGGACCGCACCGGTTAAAGCCAAACCAGCGGATGGCGAAGCGGCTCCAAAGGCTAATTTCTATAGCGAAACAACTTTATACATCTTGGGTTTCTTGATGGTAATATTATTAGTTGTTTTATTGATTTTAAGAAGAACTAAGAATTCTCTAAAGCAATCATTAAAAGAAATTGAGGGTGAAGTTAAAGAAATTGCTGAGCCAAGTGCTTTCCAAGAAAAACTTGCTTACTACAAAAAACGCACAAACCCAACCATATTCAAACTAGGTGTTGGTATAGTTGTATTGTTGTTGTTGGCTTCTTATGGTTTTTACTTTGGCGTTACAGAAGTTGGTGTTCAGCAAGGTTACCGTCCAGAACAACCAATTAAATATTCGCATAAAATCCATGCTGGCGAATTACAAATTGATTGTAAATATTGCCACTCGACCGCTGAAAAATCAAAGCAAGCAAGTGTTCCAAGTGTTAACACCTGTATGAACTGCCATAAGGCGGTGCAATTGCGTGACAGATATGAAGGTGAAATTTCGCCAGAAATCAAGAAGATTTATGCTGCAATGGATTACAATGCAGAAGATCAAACTTATGGCAACAACCCTAAACCAATCCGTTGGATTAGAATCCACAACCTTCCTGACCACGCATTCTTCAACCACAGTATGCACGTTAAAGGAGCAGGCGTAACTTGCCAAACTTGTCACGGTCCTATTCAAACCATGGAAGTTGTAGAGCAATACTCAACTTTGCAAATGGCTTGGTGTATCAACTGTCACCGAGAGAGCAAAATTGACGTAGAAAATAACCCTTACTACGAAAAATTACACGCTAAAATCAAAGAAGAAAAAGACAACAAGAGTTCAACATATTCTAAATACTTCACCAAAGACGGAAAGATCGATATCTCTCCTGCTCAAAACGGTGCTTTAGAATGTTCAAAATGTCACTATTAATACAACAATATAAAGGCTAACATAACAATGGCAAAAAAACAATTATACTGGAAAGGCGAAGAGGAACTTTTGAGATCCAAGGAATTCCTTGCTTCTCAAAAAAACGAGTTCAACGAAGCATTGCCTCTAGATGAAGTTTTCAGTGAAAATAATTTAGGTCTAAATTCAAACAGAAGAGATTTTCTGAAATTTTTCGGATTCAGCGTTGCTGCTGTCTCTTTGGCAGCTTGTAACAAGGCGCCTGTAAGAAACATTGTACCTTATTTAGTTAAACCGGAAGAAATTACCCCTGGCGTAGCAAACTATTACAACTCAACCTGCGGTGCTTGTTCATCTGCATGCGGTGTAACAGTTAAGACACGTGAAGGCCGTCCAATTAAAGTGGATGGAAATGTAAACTCACCTATTTCAGGTGGCGGTTTGTGTGCTACTGGTCAAGCGTCAATTTTGAGTTTATACGATACCGAAAGACTTGATGGGCCTAAAAAAGTTAATGGAGCAAATCTAGAAAGCACCGATTGGGCTACTTTGGATACAGCCGTAACGTCTCAATTAAATGCAATTCAAACTGCAGGTGGTAAAGTGGCTATCGTTTCTGGAACCATTCACTCGCCTTCTACTTTAGCGGTAATCAATGATTTCAAAACCAAATACACCAATGCTACCCACATCACGCATGATGCAATGGGATACAGCGGTATATTAATGGCTAACAGAGATTCATTCGGTAAACAAGTCATACCATCATACAATTTTGATAAAGCAAACGTTGTTGTAAGTTTCGGAGCTGATTTTCTAGGAACTTGGATCTCTCCGGTTGAATATACTAAAGCATGGTCTGCAAAGAGAAAAGTTGACAGTATAAGCGCTGACGGAAAAGTATTGAAAACCATCATTTTTGAAAGCAATCTTTCATTAACAGGTACCAATGCAGATTACCGTTTCCCAATGAAAACATCTCAAGAAGCCGTTTATGTTACTGCTTTGTATAATAACCTAGCTAGCTCAGCAGGTGTGGCTCAAATGCCAATGACAATGACAGGTGAATTGGCAGGTGGAGCAATCAAACAAACGGCTGAATCACTTTGGAAAGAAAAAGGTACTTCTATGGTAATTTCAGGTTCCAATGACCCTAAAATTCAATCGGTAGTGAATGGTATCAACTTGTTGCTAAACAACTATGGTAAAACCATCGATTTAGAAAACCATTCAAATCAATACAAAGGTGTAGATGCAGACTTTATCCAATTCGCTAACGAATTGAGTTCAGGTGCTTACCAAGGTGTTATCTTTATGAATTCTAACCCTGTTTATACGTCTCCTTTATCAGAGAAAATTAGTGCAGGTTTGAAAAAGGCTAAATTGTCTGTTTCATTTGCAGGTACTGCAGACGAAACCGCAATGAATTGCCAATACGTTGCCCCAGACAACCATTATCTTGAGTCTTGGAATGATGCTGAGCCGAAAGCCGGTTTGTACCAATTAACTCAGCCAACCATTTCTGAAGTTTTTGATACACGTCAAGCTCAAACTTCATTGTTGACTTGGGCTGGATTGGGTGCAAAACCAGTAAACGATCCATTTGCTAACAAAGGTATTTACAGCCAAAAACTTTCTGCTTCAGTTTATTACATGTACATCAAGTCTAAATGGGCTGCGATGGGTGTTGCATCTGATGAAGCATTTAACAAAGCATTACATGATGGTGTTTACACAACTGCTGCAAAAGCTTCGAGCGTTCCAGCATTCGCTATCGCTTTGAATTCTATTGTTGCTGACTTAGAAAAAACAGTTGGTAAAAAGAACGAAATTGACTTGGTACTCTATCAAAACGTTTCTGTTAAAGATGGCAGTCTAAGCAATAACCCTTGGTTACAAGAAACGCCAGACCCAATGAGTAAAGTAACTTGGGACAACTATATTTCTTTACCTAAAGCTTTGGCTGAAAGTAAAGACATTAAGAATGGCGATATGGTGAACATTACTTTAGGTGCAGTATCTATGAAAGGTATGCCGGTATTTGTTCAGCCTGGTCAAAGCAACGGAACCATCGGTGTTGCTGTTGGATATGGTCGTCAAGGCAAAGTGGGTGAAAAAGGTGTATTTGATGCCATCGGTAAAAATGCATACCCATTCTTAACCATACAAAACGGATCATACAGCACCGTTACCAATGGTGTTAAAATTGAAAAAATTTCAGGTTCATACGAACTGGCTCAAACACAAACCCACCACTCAATAGAGGGTAGAGATATTGTAAGAGAGACTACTTTAGGTGAAATCAAAGCCAATCCAAAAGCGGGTAACGATAAATCTGCTCCTCACTTATATACACTTTGGGAAACCAAAGACTATAAGAAAGATGGCGCGCCAAATCACCACTGGGCTATGGCCATCGACTTAAATGCTTGCACTGGTTGCGGATCTTGCGTGGTAAGTTGCAGCATTGAAAACAACGTTCCAGTTGTAGGTAGAGCTGAGGTAAGAAGAAGAAGAGAAATGCACTGGATGCGTATCGACCGCTACTTTACTTTTGAAAATGTAAACAATACAGACTATACCAACGAATTGTTCTTATCAAGAGATTTTGAAGGCAAAAATGTAACCAAAGAAACTGGATTAGCTGCATTGGATAAATTAGAATCAGCTAAGAAAGGTGCAGAATATACCTATTGGGAAAATGTAAAGGTGGTTCACCAACCAATGATGTGTCAACATTGTGGTCAGGCACCATGCGAAACAGTTTGTCCAGTATTGGCAACTACCCACAGTTCCGAGGGCTTAAATCAAATGACTTACAACCGTTGTATCGGTACTAAATATTGTGCAAACAACTGTCCATACAAAGTAAGACGTTTCAATTGGTTTAGATACAACGACAACGACCGTTTTGACTTCCATTTCAACAACGATTTGGGCAAAATGGTTATCAATCCTGATGTAACGGTTAGAACAAGGGGTGTTATGGAAAAATGCAGCATGTGTGTTCAAAGCATACAAGGTGCAAAAACCAAAGCAAAACGCGAAAAACGCACCTTGGCTGACGGCGAAATTAAAACAGCATGTCAACGTTCTTGCCCAGCAAACGCAATTGTGTTTGGTGATGTAAATGACGAGAACAGCGAAGTGCGTAAATTGTTCAAGAACGAACGTTCATACAGAGTTCTAGAAGAACTAAATACAATGACTGCGGTTAAATACCTAGTGAAAGTTAGAGATACAGAAAAACAAGCATAATATTAAGCCATAAAAAATGATTCACGATTCAATCATAAGACCAAACCTTGTAACAGGCGATAAGAACCTACATGATGTTACATTAGAAATTTGTCGTCCAATCGAAAACAAACCGTCGGTTTCTTGGAAAGTTGGATTTACCATTTCAGCCATTTTCCTTGGCTTGTTGTTACTAACATTGGGCATCACGCTTTATGTGGGTATCGGTACTTGGGGACTAAACAAAACCGTTCAATGGGGTTGGGATATCACCAATTTCGTATTCTGGGTTGGTATTGGTCATGCTGGTACTTTGATCTCTGCGATCTTGTTGTTGTTCAGACAAAAATGGAGAATGTCAATCAACCGTTCTGCTGAAGCGATGACTATTTTCGCGGTAATGTGTGCGGCTATTTTTCCTTTATTCCACATGGGTCGTATTTGGGTTGGAGGTTACTGGGTATTCCCATTGCCAAA
>Ga0209107_10001853_pt1 | contig 11812 bp, 11 predicted proteins | sample LakErihyJuly2011_2_FD_187460 | JGI IMG/M metagenome (GOLD analysis project Ga0209107, IMG submission 187460) | Freshwater microbial communities from dead zone in Lake Erie, Canada - CCB hypolimnion July 2011 (SPAdes) (version 2) | ecosystem: Environmental > Aquatic > Freshwater > Lentic >... | reverse complement strand
GATAACGGAGAGAACTCTTTTTGATTCGGTCATAAAAAAATTAGCGAAGTATTAGCGATATCATTTGAATGCCCGCAGGGGAAGCGCCAGCTTAAATCCAACATGTGCGGAATCATCGGTTATCTCGGCAAACAAAAAGCCGCCACGATCATCCTCGAGGGCCTCAAACGCCTCGAATATCGGGGCTATGACTCCGCTGGGCTCGTGGTCCTAAAAGATGGCGAATTCGAGCTAGCTAAAAAAGCTGGTCGAGTCGATGGACTGATCAAGAGTACCCCCGCCCAGAAAATTGCCGGCACGACTGGTATCGGGCACACGCGCTGGGCCACGCACGGGGGCGTGACGGATGCTAATTCCCACCCCCACCTCAGCAGCGACGGGAAAATAGCCCTGATTCACAACGGCGTGATGGAAAATTATGCCAGCGCAAAAAAATTCCTCCTGACCAAGGGCTACACGTTTAAGTCTGAAACCGACACCGAGGTGCTCAGCAATCTGATCGCCTATCATTATCAAAAAGAGCCCGTGCCCGCGGAGGGGAGCCGCTTCCTCGAAGCCATCCGCAAAACGCTCCGCCACGTTGAGGGTACTTACGGCATCGCTGTGATGTGCGGTGACTGTCCCGACGAAATCGTCTCCGCCCGCAAGGGTTCCCCGCTGATTTTAGGCGTGGGCGATGGTGAATTCATGCTGGCCAGCGACGTCTCCGCCATCATCAGCCGCACGCAGAATGTCGTCTACCTCAAGGATGGCGAAATAGTTCACCTGACCGCAAAAAACTTCTCCATTACTACCCTCGATTCAGAGGATGTATCGCCGGTGATCGATACCGTCACTTGGAAGATCGAAGACTCCGAAATGAATGGCTACGCGCATTTCATGGAGAAGGAAATTTTCGAACAGCCCACGTCGCTGGAAAATGCGATGCGGGGTCGCTTCTCTGAGGATGGCAGCACGGCCCAGTTTGGCGGTTTAAACGTTTCCGCTCTAGATCTGCGCCAAGTCGACCGCCTGCATTTTCTGGCCTGCGGCAGCGCGTGGCATTCGTGCCTCGTGGCTGAGCAACTCATTGAGCGTTTCGCCCGTGTGCCCGTGGAAGTCGATTACGCCTCCGAGTTTCGCTACCGCAACATGCCACTGGGCAAAAGCACCCTCTTTTTCACCTACAGCCAATCCGGTGAAACCATAGATACCCTCGCCGCCATGCGCGAAGCCCAGCGCAAAGGGTACAAGGTTCTCGCCATCAATAATGTTGTTGGCTCGAGCATTGCCCGCGAAGCGGACGGCGGCATTTACCAACACGCCGGCCCAGAAATTGGGGTAGCTTCGACGAAGGCATTTACCTCGCAATTACTGGTCGGCGCCATGCTCGCGCTCTACTTCGGGCGCATGCGTGATATGAGCTTTAGCGATGGCGTAGATTACGTGCAGGCCTTGAGAGGTGCCCCCGATCTCGTGCGCCGCACCCTCCTGCAAGCCCCCCACATCAAGGCCATCGCGCAGCGTTATGCGCATTATCACGATTTTCTTTTCCTCGGCCGGCTTGCCCTTTTCCCCGTCGCCCTCGAAGGCGCGCTGAAGTTGAAGGAAATTTCCTACATCCACGCCGAAGGCTACCCTGCGGCCGAAATGAAACACGGACCGATTGCCCTCATCAGCGAACAGTGTCCCTCCGTCTTCCTCGTGCCCTCCGGCGAAATGTTCAATAAAGTTGTTTCCTCGATGCAGGAAATCAAGGCGCGCAAGGGTAAGATTATTGCGGTCATCACTGAGAAATGCGAACTCCCCGCGGGCCTGGCGGACGAGGTGATCCTCATCCCAGAATGCCATGAGGCGGTCCTGCCGATCGTCGCGACCGTCACCGTGCAATTACTTAGCTACTACATCGCCGTGGCCTTACATCGCGATGTGGACAAGCCGCGTAATCTCGCTAAGTCGGTCACGGTGGAGTGAATTCCCTATAACACATACCGTTGAGGATCTTTCTGAGGAGTTTTCGCTAGAGATAGAAACCGAACATCTCGGGTTAAACCAAGTCCCCGACCGTAATCAGAGGAGGCATGATATCATGCTGCGGCTTGCCGAGAAACGGTACACCGGAGGGGAAATAGCGTCATATTTGAACAAACGCGGGTACAAGACTCCGCAGGGTAAGGAGTATTATGCCAAACTCGTCGGAGCGACTCTGTCGAAAATACGACGCAGAGAACAAAGACGGCAGAAATGCACCTATAAGGGGTCAGAAATTACCTATTGGCTGAGACAAAGATGACCCGATTTTAGGGACCATTATTTGGGTCAGATACGAGCAGATGAAGACACACGGACGTATAAATACGTCATATTTATGTGTCACTCCGCCCCCTCATCAGAACTCAAGAAAGCCATTCAAGAATACCTTTCAGAGATACCCCTGACCAATTGCTTCGGAGTATCCTTAACCCTGAAACAAAATACCTCAGGAGTATATCTGGATGATATCCGAGCATCTCAGAACCTTCGTCACTTCCTCAACCTTCTGAATTCCGAGGTCTATGGGAAACGCTTCAGACGATTCGGCAAGAAACTGAACGTCATCCCCTCCTTGGAACGATCCTTGAGCCACCGACTCCATTATCACCTAGTCCTTCAGAACCCTTATCCAGAGAATCCAGCCACCTTCTCTCGGTTGGTTGAAGCCCTATGGTCCAAGACTCAGTTCGGGTACGTCCAATCTCATATTGATCAACAAATCGATCGGGGTTGGACCCATTATATTACCAAATTTAAGACAGCCAGCGATGGCATTGATTGGGAGAATTACCACTGGAACTGAAGGGCATATGCCCCTGTTACCGACTCCTGGTTCATTGGATCTCTTCTGCAGAGGTGCTTTAATAATTCACCGTATCCTAATGCTGAACAGTGCCGAACAATGCCGAACAGACCACTGCTGTACCAATCCAAAGCAGAGTGAATCCTGATTACACCAGACCAAGGCAGATACTGAGTGAATCCAACCACAGTATCACTCCTGATCACCTCGGAAAGAAATCCTCTACCGAATCACACAGTCATCCACTGAGTACTCATTCCTCTCTCTCAACGAAGTAAATGATCAATAAATGATCACGAATTATAAATAAGATTATGAATCACCAAAATAACCTCTTCCTTATGAACTTTCGCATACCCAAACAACTCAAGGATCAGTTCCAGCAAACTTGTAGGAGAAACCAATCCTTCATGACATCTGAGCTAGTACGACTCGTGACTCACTATCTCATAGAAGAGTCAAAGCTGCATGAGGTCCTACAAGCACCAGAGGTAATCAAACAAGGTAACGTCATCAGGCAACCAGCACCCTCAAACATCCAGAGCTGGGAAGGCTCCTATTAAAACATGAATAATCCTATTACATCCAGAAAAGTGACTCGTACTGACATAACGAAGAGACTCAAGGATCACACCCAGTTTGAGGTCATTGAGCCCGTGACCAGAGACAATCTCTTCAAAGTGCAGCAATCGCTTAAAAAGCAGCTAAACAGCAGTGCAAGTGTATCCCTGATCGTTCTTCACACCGGATGATCAGCCAAAGCCGCCACGTCTCACTTTGGACCGGCTCGGCTCGAGCGTCAGCTCGTTGCGAGTGCAAGAGCTGAGTTGGCTGATATTGAGCGCCTCGTGAAGAGCGAACATCCGAAGAGCCTGAGTGCCGAGGAGGTATTCAAGACCCGATTGCCTATGAAAATCTGCACTTGATTGCACACGGCTTGACCTAATTCTTACCGGCAAAATCCAGCTCACCTTTGACTGCCACCTTAGAAAAAGTGGTTTTTTTGATCGCACTCTTCCGCCCACTTTGCTGCGGTTTCAGTGTTACGTGAAGTTGAGCCAGTTCAGTGCCAATATTGTTATGAATAAAAATGCCCGTTCGATTATGGTGGGATCTGCACTAACGCTAATCCTTACAGCAAATTTGCTGGGGGTAGATAGTCAGCTTAGGACATTAACAACCACGACGTCGTCGCCCGAGATTCCTAGCGACGTGGCGCAGAAATTTAAGTTACAAGGTGTCGTTTTCGAAAATGGTAAGCCATTCGCGTCGATCGGCGACAACTCGACGAAACGACAGGTATGGGTTAATGTGAATGACGAATTCAGTGGCTTCGTTGTTATGGAAATCAAACTGAACCAAATTACCCTTCAAAAGCGGGGGACCGAGAACGAAACAGTGTTACAATTTGCCGTTGGCGCTAGTAAGCTGACCAACGCTGACGCACCACAACCCTATACGAAGGCGTGGATTAATTCGAATGCGAATCCAATGCTTCGGCAAATGCAGCAGCTACCGATTGATATTTACAATAGTTGGGCCACGCTAAGTTCGGAGGAAAAAAAAGGTATCATCGAATTCTATGCTAAACACGGCTGGCGATTGATTTTGGCCGAGACGATCGGGGCTACAACCAACTTAGCATGGGAAAATATTTACGAGAAAGAGAGACGGGAGGTGGTTAAAGCCAACCGAACAGCATTCGTAGAAAGCTTATCGCCCAATCAGAAAAGCAATTGGGAAAAGATTGGTTCCAATCCGGCAATTCGCATCACAAACGGAGAACCGAGCGAGGAACAATTAAAGATCGCCGCCGAACGTCGGCAGGCTTTCGAGCAGTTCAAATCGACTTTGCAACCCACTCAGAAAGAAAAGTTCGATAGCATTTCGGACTTCACAAAAGGGACTTGGAAATAGTTTAGCTAGCAACTCTTACCCATGAAACTGAAAAACCTGATATGGCTTGCGCTGCTTCAAGCAGCTTTTCTAGCGACCCGATCTCTGGCCACTGAGGGAATGCTCACACACGCGTCAAATTATCGGACAGCGGTCGTCATTGATAGCTACGGTTATCTTTGGTGCACGGGGTTAGGAACTATTAGGATTTTCCAAACCTATGCCGAGCCTTATGTCACATTCGAATTAAGCAGCTCTGACGGTGTGGAATTTAGCCAATATCTCGGCGCCTACCCGGATGGCCCGACCCAGAGTTTTGATCCCGACACATACCAGTTATATATCGCTCAGCCATATTGGAACAACTGCTGGTCTGAATACACCTCTTGGATACAATCTCATTTTTGCCAGTACGCGCCAGATACAGTTTATACTGCGATAGGCTACGTTTTCGAGGGATACCCTGTTCGAGCCGCGTTAACGTCACGCTCCACTCCAGAGTTTTCCGGTTCATTTTACTACTAATTCGGAACACTTAAAGGCATTGGGTGCTGAGGCAGTGGAATCTAAACCGCCTGCACTAAATCCTTCGGCACGCCTGTACCGTTGGCGTACATCTCGCCAAGTTTGGACTGCGCGGTGGCATCGCCCGCCTCTGCCTTCTTCTTCGTCTCAGCAAAGTCATCTGCAGCAAATCCAGCAGCAGCGAGAAGGACGAATACGAGCAGTGATTTAAGAATACGGTTCATAGAATTTGGTGACGACGTACCTATTGTCTGTTGCAACGGCTATCACCCAGGAGTAAGAGCTACCATCATGAAATTACTCCGCATTCTCAGTTCAGTTGCTCTGTTAGTCGCTTTGTCGGCATCGAGTCTCTTTGCGGGAGACCAGAAGAACATGAGCGCTGATGAGCTTTTCAATGGATGCGAATTGGCAATAAAAGCTGCCAGTGGAACCGGTCTTACAGATGTTGAATCACTTCAAGCAATGCGCGCTATGGCATATGTTGATGGTTACATCGACGCGATCGCAATGGTCCTAAAAACCTCGCCTCAAGTCTCAATTATTGATTTTACCCGACAGCCATCCAACGAGGTAATCCTCAATCGCATTGTTGAAGCGATTCACGCCAATCCCAAAGTCAGGACAGAAGGAACCGCCAGAATAGTGATAATGTATGTTCTCCGTTCGCTCGCAGCAAATCCATGAAACTAATGATCCGGTTCGATGATCAAAACCCCTCTTAAGCTTTCGGTTAACCGAGAGCTCATCGACAAGATAGCTCCTACCGATAAGAAGTCATGGTCTCATGGATTCGAGCCGCATGAACTGACCATTGAAGAACTGGCAAAAACGGTGAGTGAGTTGGGATATGCTTTTAGCTACGTGTTCGAAGGTGGCGTCAGAAAAACTGAAAACTTTCTAGGTGCAGACTTTTTGGCAGTCGATGTGGACGGAGCTCAGACCATCGAACACGCCTTGAAGAACCGATGGGTGTCCAAGTACTGCTCTCTTCTCTACACCACCGCATCGCATAAACCAGAGAGTCCTCGTTTTCGTCTCGTGTTCGTCCTACCGAAGACGATCACGGACCCGAACGAGCTAAAGGCAGCGAGTTTATCACTGGCGCGACGCTGCGGCGGAGATCTATCGGCGACTGATGCGGCACGCATGTTCTACGGGGCAATGTACTGTCGCACCATTTTGCTGGGAAAGAAGATGAACCAGCTGACGCTCGATTCACTCATATCAGACGGGAAAGTCCAAATCACGAGCGATTCGATCGCGCATCCATCAAGAAAGGTCACAAGCAGATCACTTCTGCGTATTCCGAGAGATGAAGTGTTCACCACGGATAAAAACAAACAGATCAAAATTTGTCAGGTAGTGACAAAAGTTAGCGTATTCTGCCCGTTCCACGGTGACCGCCATACAAGCGCCTTCATTGCAGTCAGCCCCAACGGCGGAACTTTCTTCCGATGTTCCTCATGTCAGATGACAAGGTTCATGGAAGGAACAGAAAACTCATATGATTTCGATTCCTTCGAGAAGGCTATGCAATGCCTCGGAGGCATCGACAAAAAATCCCCCGAAAAGACCGCGGAGTACCTTCTCTTCAAAGCACTGAGCGGACATTTTAACTTTAACTTGGGAGGCTTCACAAAGCCCAGCGTTCAATTCACAGGAAACCAATACCTGAAATTAGGTGAAATTAAGCCAGGAATCACGTGCATTAAAAGTCCCAAAGGTTCAGGGAAAACTCACTATCTGGCACAAGCCGTAGGTCCTAGTCTAGAGAGCCAGCAATGGTGTAAAACGATGGAACAGTACGAGGAGGCTGACGTAGAGGATGACAGACCGCGTTACCCCGGTAAGACGGTGCTGCTGATAGGACACAGACAGGCGCTGATAAGAGACATGTGTAAGCGTCTTCGACTGCAGTGCTACCTAGACGACCCAATACTAGAACGTATCGATTTTGATAGTGGCGTAACGAAGTATTCCGCTCCAAGCGAGATTGGACTGAAAAGATACGGAGTGTGCCTAGACAGTCTCCACAGAGTTGGGGGCAATTACGACCTAGTGCTGATAGACGAATCAGAGCAGGTGCTAGCGCATTTTCTGTCCGACACTATTGGAGAAGGCAGATACATCCTATTCGAGAAATTTCAATGGATTATCAGATCAGCAGATTCTGTTATAGCTCTCGATGCAGACCTAGGTTGGAGCACGCTCAACACGCTGATGGCGATTCGAAGCAAGACGGACTGGACGAGATACTTCACCCCACCGCGATGGAAAATAAAGTACAACAAACCCCATGAACATCATGTAAGAGTGATCATAAATTCATGGAAACCAGCCGACAGAGAGATCACGGCACACCCGACAGCGAATCAGGTTCTGGATCTGCTAAAAACTACAATACTCGAAGGTCACAGGTGCTTCGTAGTATCAAATTCAAAGACAAGAATTAAAGCTGTGGCGGAATCAATAGCACTTCTAGAAAAGGCAGCGAAAAGAAAGTTCAGAGCGATAACAATTACTGCAGAGAATTCTAAGACCCCCGCGGTCCAGAAGTTCATCACTCAGGTCAAGACTGAGATACTCAAGTACGATGTGATTTTAACATCACCATCACTCGGCACGGGAGTGGACATCACCTTCGAAAACGGCAGGCAAGAAGTCCACTCGGTCTTCGGCATCTTCGAGAACCTGATCAACACTCACACTGAGATCGACCAGCAGCTGGGAAGAGTAAGAAACCCCAAGCAAGTACACGTCTATGTCTCTGGACAGACCTTCAACTTTGAAACGGATCTATTGGTGAACGAACGAGACTATTTGGAGGATAACTTTAACAGTCGGACCTACACCGGAAACACTCAGTTCTCAGAGGAACCAGCAATTCGAAGAAAAAATCAAATTGCCCCGCAAAGCCACCCTATGCTGAGGATGATTACGCAGATCCTATCATTTCAAAGGGCGTCAAAGAATCAGCTGAGAAAAAACTTCTACACCTACAAGGAGAAGACGGGATGGAAAGTAACGCAGGTGGACTACGACGAAACGAAGTCTAAAAATGGCACAAAATTCTTCAAGCTCGGGAAGAAATTGAACACAAAAAAGGAGATCGAGGCGGTGGTGAACGCAAAGCGATTCACATATAAGCAGATAAAAGGCATTACGGAACGGATGGAATCCAACTTCGCCACAATCACCCAAGAGGAAAGATACGGCTGTTGGAGGGACAGAATCGCGAGATTCTACGCAAGCGAGGTGGACACCAAATTAGTAAAATTGGACGACAAAAGTCGATTCCGAGAGAAACTGAGAAACTTCGAGGCGGTAAGCAGCACTGAATATATCAGGGAGGCGATAAGACACGCAGCCAAGGGGTACGAGCGAAAGCAGTTCTTTAATGAACGGGAGTGGATTTACGACGCGGTGGAAAGCAGCACTCTATCTCCAAAAGAGTTAATTTACGCTGCCCATCGCAACACGGCAGAGCGAGAGCAACGAATGGCACGACAGTTGATTCCATCGCACGGACTGAAACAGATTCTGCTATACGAGATACTAAGCCATACCGTATACTTCAAGAGAGGCAGGTTTGATCCAGGAGTTACCTTCAAAAGCGAAGACTGCAGCAAGTTTGTCCAGTTCGTAAAGCAGCAGAAGAAGATGATTGAAACTCACCTCGGCATTGCTGTCCCGAGCGACATCGACAAGAAGCCAATCCAGATGATCTTCAAGATCATCAAGATGGTGGGGCTCACTCACTGGAGATATAAACCCAGAGTGATCAACGGCAAGAAGACCTACACCTACCGAGTATGCCCAAACAGGCTGCTGCAGCTTCGAAAGATGTGCCAAACAAGGGCGAAGTCGTGGAACACCACAATACCCGGGAGGGCGAGTTCAAAGGAGTTCGGCAAAAGCGGGGATCTAGGAAGTCTTGTTGTATGGAACGAAGCCCCGACACTTTAGAGGTCAGGTGGACAACACTTTCCTTTTTTGAGTATTATTATATAAAATAGAATGTGTTATTTTTTATGATGAAAGGAGTGGCGGAGGGGGAAAAAGGTACAAGGTAGGGCAAACAGAGTATCTTTTAGATAAAATATAATCAGATTACCTAAAAATATGGTGATTAATGACTTAAAAACATCAACAAAGTGATGTACTTGCCGACTGATTATAATAAGATGATTAGTAGTAAATTATAACTAATCAATCAATCAGCTCATGTCTCTCGGAAAACAGTCAAAGGTCCTCTCGGATAAGCAGGTCGAAACCATGCTCGCCTACCTATCCAGTCGTCGGAACGGGATTCGGAACCGAGTCATCTTTCAGCTCTCTGCCAAGGCGGGTCTTCGGTCCAAGGAGATCGCCTGTTTGCAGTGGTCAATGGTGGTCACACCGGACGGATTTATAGGAGAAGCTATCCATCTGACCAACGTGGCATCAAAAGGGCAGTCCGGAAGGGTGATCCCCCTTAATAAAGGTCTCAGAGAGTCACTGGTGTGCCTCTGGGAGCACGAAAGAGGTATCCCAGGGTTTGATATCAGTACTGGATATGTCGTCCGATCTGAAAGATCATCCCGGACCTCTTCTCAGTCGGTCGTGAACATGTTTCAGCGTTGGTACACCGATCTAAAGTACGTGGGTTGTTCTTCACACTCGGGTCGCCGTACTTTCATCACTAATGTATCACGAAAGATTAGCTTGGTCGGCGGCTCCCTGAGAGACGTGCAAGTGATGGCTGGTCATCGGAACCTGCAAACGACACAAAGATACATCGATCACGATACCGACTGCCAACGAAAGGTCGTCAACCTTGTCTGATACACTTCACATTTACACTCGGGTAAGTTCTACCGCCCAGCAGGACGCGGGTACTTCCTTAGAAACTCAAAGAGAGCTCGGAGTTAAGAAGGCAAAAGAGCTCGGCATGGTTGCAAAGGTCTGGAACGAGGGCGGTGAATCCAGCCGGTTCGACGACTTTACCAACCGCCCGCAGCTGAGCGCACTTCTTGCGGCAATCGACTCGGGTGACGTAAAGCACATTTGGGTTTTCAATACGGACCGACTCTCCCGTAACGACACCACTTGGGGCGTCATTCGACTCAAACTTCTTAAGCAAAGTGTGACCCTGCACACTCAGAGCGGTCTTTATCAGCAATCCAATCCAACCGATAAGCTGATGCTGGGCATTCTCAGCGAGATCAGTTCCTACGATAACTCACTGCGAGCTGAGCGCAGCCGGATGGGGAAGATCAATCGTCTCAAAGCTGGCTTCTGGATGGGCGGTCCCCCGCCCTTCGGTTACAAGATTGAGAAGAAAATGCTGGTCCCTGCGCCCGAGGAGGTGAAGTGGGTGAAGTTCATCTTCAAGAGCTATTGCGATGGAGTCACAGTCCGAAAGATACGCAGCCAATTGATGGAGGACGGAGTCAAAACTCGGCGTAATAACTCGGTGTGGAGCTTCGGATCAATTGAGGCTCTACTCACCAACACTCACTACGCTGGACATTACGTCGTTCGGGATAAGAAGACGGGCGAGAACATCCGTTGCTCATGTCCTTCAATTATACCCCCCACCCTAGTTCGCGATACTGCTAGAAAAAAAGCACTGAGGTCAAAACGACGCGTACAGGAGAGTAACCAAACGCATTTCTATTTACTAAGGGACTTCCTTGTTTGCGACCACTGCGAGAGTAGGTTCAGCGGACGGACCTATCCGAAGCAGTATCGATCTACGTATTACTGCCCGAGGAAGGAGCGGAATTACGCCAATTCAGGGACGGCGAAGGAAATGAAGTGCACGAACAGTCGTTACCTCAAGATTGCTGAAACCGATGATCTCGTATGGACGACTCTGGTGAAGGTTCTTTCGAGATCGGTACAATTCAAGGAGTGGTTCAAGAGCAACACTCTTGGAGCAAATGGCACCCACGAGGAACGAGCTGCTGAGGTAGATAAGCTCAAAAAGCTTCTAAAGACACTGGATGCTGAAATTAAAAACATCGGCGACACCTTAACAAATGTTGAAACAGATCGGCTCCTCGCTCGAAGGACACCCGATGAAGTTGAGAAAATCATAACTCAGGTCGAAAAATATCGAGTTGAGCGTCGGGCAATGCGGGATGAGACAGTAACCAAAATTCACTCGCTGGGATCACGGCAGAAATGGATCAACTGGGTCACAGCGTTCGGAGATAAAATTGATAATCTGAGTGATTTTAATCCTAAGGAACGGCACGAACTCCTTGAGCGGGTTGTAGAAGACATCCGAGTCAGGACTCTTGGGGTCCGCTCACACCGCTTGACCATCAAGTTCAACCTGCCGTATTGTAACGATTCACTCAGTTGGATTGATTCAAAAGATCACTCCAAAGGCTACAAAATCACTGGCGGTACTAACCTAATTCAAGTCCCTGTAACAGATGCTAAAAAAAAGCACAAATAACTCATTTCTCAGAGGTAGAAATATGTTATAGGAAACTCAGAATACCACCGTCGAATAACGTTTATGCAAGTTTTTCCCTCTCGCGAAGAATTTATCCGCCTTAGCCAAGAAGGTAATGTCATTCC
>Ga0209107_10001852_pt1 | contig 11812 bp, 9 predicted proteins | sample LakErihyJuly2011_2_FD_187460 | JGI IMG/M metagenome (GOLD analysis project Ga0209107, IMG submission 187460) | Freshwater microbial communities from dead zone in Lake Erie, Canada - CCB hypolimnion July 2011 (SPAdes) (version 2) | ecosystem: Environmental > Aquatic > Freshwater > Lentic >... | reverse complement strand
CTGCAGGACCGTTGTAGGTGCCTTAGGTGACGGGAAGACATCACCAAAGGGTAGCAACTGCAGGACCTCAAAGGAAGGACCTAGGTAAATTTGGTTCTTCGTGTTATCGTTTGCAGCAAGTTCCTTAGCATAGAGGCGCGTTACCCCTAGTCCCGACATACAGGCTGCCAGGCTCTGTATGTTGGCAAAGCTCATCGCATCCGGACTTCGCCGTCGACGAATTCGTAGGTACGTAGGGTCTTCATCACTCGCTCGGCGATGGCGCTTACGACGGGCACGACCACGGAGTTCCCGAATTGTTTATAGGCGGTCGCATCCGCGCCGATAATTTTGAAGCTATCGGGGTATCCCATGAGTTTACGGCACTCGTTGGGCGTGAGTCGGCGGGGGTTCTTGCCGCGCTGTTCGATCAGGATCTCGGATCCATCTTTGTAGTATCTTGCCGAGAGGGTTCGGGCCACATCGCTAGGCCCAACGACCTCGCAGCCAAACCCGTTACCCGCGGCTTGGTGCTTTTTCGCGTAGTTTTGTAGGTAATTCCAAAGTTTATCGCTAAGAGTATACTTGGAGTCTACGTTCTTTTCAAGAATGTCAGATAGAACAGGTCGTTTGCCGACCTTCGACTTCATGTACTTCTGTAGTCTTGCCCAATCCTCGTCGCTGAGGGTGTACTTAGGGTTCACGTTCTTCTCGAGGATGTCTGAGAGGACGGGCTTTGCTCCGTTCCGGGTCAGACGCCGTGAGGGGCTGGCTGGGAATTCGAATGGAAGAGGGTCTTTAAAGCCGACGATGAAGATGCGTTCGCGGTGTTGCGGCACGAAGCTTTGGGCATCGATGATCTGGGTGTGCAAGTTGTAGCCGAGATCGCGAAGGGTGTTCATGATCACGAGGAACGTCAGGCCCTTGTCGTGACTGCGTAGGTTTTTGACGTTCTCGAGCACAAAGGCCTTGGGCTGGTAGTGCTTGATGATGTTGGCCAGATGGAAGAACAAGTTGCCCTGCTTCTCATCGTCGAAGCCATGCTTTCGGCCTAGGCTCAGTTTCTTTGAGACGCCGGCTATGCTGAAGGGCTGACATGGGAAGCCGGCACAAAGGATGTCGTGCGGAGGGATTTGGTCGTGCTCAAGGAGCGCAGGTTGGTGCTTTAGGTCGACGTATCTAGCCTTAGTGATATCCCCCCAAGGCTTTAATCCGTGATTAGCTTCGTAGGTCTTGCGGGCTTTTTCATCCCAGTCGGAGGCCCAGACGCACCGGGCGCCTGCTTCCTGGAAGGCATAATGGAATCCTCCGATTCCGCAAAATAGGTCGATGAAAGTCGGCTTGAAAGGAGGCATTTAGGGATTGGAACATACTTTGGCGCGACTTCCAGGCCTAAAGTTGCTTTATTTGTGATATTAGGGTTAATCCTACCCATAGGGATTAACCCCGCCGCATGTTCGAAAAAGTCCTCAGTAAAAATGACGTTGGCCATCGCGGGCACCAGTCCGGATTTCTGGTTCCCAAGAATCAGGCAATTGGAGGAGTTTTCCCGGAACTTAGTGCAATCGCTAAGAATCCTTGCATTAAGTTGAAGTTACTTAATTGGCATACCGGAGAACGCTTGGAGGCGAAATTCATACATTACAATAATAAGCACGATGAGTATCGTGTTACTGGCCTAAGGAGGTGGTTTGTTTCTGCCGGACTTATGAATGGAGACATCGTACAAATTAAGAAGGTTTCAGGAGAAGGGGTGCTCTTACTTTCCTACCAAAAACGTGAGTACACAGCCGCACAAAAGGTCGAGTATGACGTCAAATTAGACGAAGCGCATTCTGCGTTAGAAGGCACACTTGGTAGCGAAGGTAAGCGTAGGAAGCGGGCAGCTTATCTTAAAAAGAAGGCTGCAGAAATACACGGGAAAGCCTGTCTATGCTGCGGGTTCACTAGCGAAAGACGTTATGCAGGTATTAAAAAAGTGATAATTGATTTCCACCACATTTATCCACTCGGTGCCCGGGTTGGTCCCGTTAAGGTTCGAGCTATTGATCTTATTCCGCTTTGTCCGAATTGTCATCGAGCTGTGCACACGCGGGTGCCTCCTATTCGCTGGGAAGTCTTACGGAAATGTCTAATCCCTTCTGCCTAGTTGATTCGGATGTTAGCCCCTAGCTTATTTAGAAGTTCGTCATTAATGCGGGGTGATAACTCATGGCGTTGAATTTCTCCTTCCATGAGGAAGTCCGCATCCAGACCTTCCAGGACGATTACTTCTTCATAGGCAATCGGACCCAGCAGTATCACCAGGTTGGTAATGCTGTCCCACCCTACTTGGCCTACCAGATTGCGATTAGGATCGCTGGTGCTCTTGGTATCCTAGCTCGGTAGCCAGATCTTTGACGCCAAATCCGAGAGCTGTCTGTTCCGGATGTCTAATTCGCCAGCTTCGAGGTCAGATATTACGGCACCTTGATTCAGGGGGAGGCTGGTCGCGATTTTTGAGCCACCGGCCTTGATTGCGTAAAGGTTGCCCAGCGAATCGATCAACTCTCGCATGTGGCTCTCATCTTTAAAACCGTATCGTGGAATGGAATCAGGGGTGCAGTCGTTAGGATCGATTTTGATGCCCTTCTCGATGGAAAGCCCTTCCTTGTTGAACAAGGGGATGTCCATGTAATCACTCGCTCGGGCTGCATCTCCTGGCGACGATAAGGCGGTATTCAATCTGTGTGCTACGAGCTGAGAGAACTTATTCTCTCCAATAATCTGGTAGCTTTTGAAGCGAGCGGCCAGAGCACCACGAGTCGGCATCATGCGATGGTCGGCTAGATGCTTTGCCAAGCTATCGTGGATCTCACGAGGACTTGAGCCCATACGGCCCTTACAGATGCTCACCGCGGCGTCGGCGAAATGCCTGTCGATGGTGTTGGGAGCGAACCCCATGATTCTCCAGGTGACATGCATTTGCTCTAGCGCGAACGAACATCTCTGCAACGCGTCTGTCAGTTCCGCTACGTCTTCGTATTTTGCCACGATGGCGCAAAGGATGGGAAGGCTGATCTTTGCTTTTAAGACTTCGAGGGAATGAAAATAAGGCGTGTCAAAACGCATCGACCGGTAGCGGAATGTCTTCGAATCAAAGGCCTTGTGGAATGACAATGATTTACCGATGGCCTCAATCATGTCAGTGAGGCGTTTGCGTGCGGCATCTCCGGAGATATAATCGTTGTAGGCGTCGAAGAGGTCGTCTTTGGCGATTAGTCCGAACTGTGAAATCCAGTGAGTCCTGAGTACGTCGTTCTTGCCTGAGTCGCGTGCTTCTGGCTTAGAAAGGCCGTCGAAAGCCTTCGCCAGCGAATTCTCCGATCCTTCGAAGAGGGCATAGGTATCCGCTTTTAGCTTGGAGGTATTCGCGTGGCTGTAGAAGGAGCTCTTAATGAGTTCCCATGACTCTAGCGGAGTGCCGCCGGCATTGATTGAGGCGAACACTCTCATGGCTTCCTTTGACTCGTCCGTATTGATGAGCACCAGTTGGATGCCATCCAGCGCTTGACGTAGGGCTTCCTGTGGCTCGGTCGGCCCGTCGAGCAGTTTCTCTACGGACTGTTCCAGTGTCTTTTGGGCCTTGTATATTAGCGAGGCTTTTAGGGATTTAGCCCAGCTAGCGTTGAGTGAAGCCGTTGCTTTATTCGTGTTTTTACCAAACTTCAGAAGGGTGGGCGCGTGGGCGATGGCACACTCATAGTATGCGGAAAAGTCATCGCAGGTTGAGCCGGGTGCTTTTTTATGATTAATTGCACGGCCGTCTTTACCAGCAAGCAGCTTGATTGTTCGCTCACGCTCAGGCGAGCCGGCGGGGCACCGATCCGCTAGGCATTTGAGTACCAAGGACAGGATTGTCATGCGCTGCTGACCGTCGACCAAATCAACGTTTCCCGAATTCTTGTCGATGGAGACGACTAGGCTCCCCAGGAAGCATGGCTTCGGGTTACCTTCCTTAAGGGCCAATCCTTCAATGACGTCACCGAAGAGGTCCTTGACCTTTTCGGGCTCCCACTTGAATTCACGCTGATAGTCCGGGACGTTCAGCTTCGGGTAGTCCTTGAGAAGAGCACCCAGCGTGGTGACTGTTGCGGTTATTGACATGATTATTTTCGCTTGAGGGCTTCCTTGTAGCAGGTACTCACCATTTTTTCTAGCGTCCCATTACGCGAGGCGGCATCGAGGTCGACGAGGCTGGCCATTCGCCGCAGGCTCTTGATCGCGGAGCGGAAGACCAGCATTCTCGAAGTCTTGCCTTTGTAGCCTTCGAGGTGTTTTTTGGCCAAGGCGAGTACGGCGTCACGATGGGTCACGAAAAGTCCTCGTTCCGTGCATTGTACGAGCTCATCTTCCATCAGCCCAGAAAGAATCCAATAGGGATTTTGGGCTTTCTCGTCCCTGAGGAGTTCGGCTCTCCACCATAGTCTGCCAAACGCATGGCGTTCTGATTTCGATTGGGTGAACCAGCGCTCCGAGACGGGTACAGGTTCGCTCGTTTTGCCTTCATCGGTGGCAGGTACGAACTCCTCATCTTCGGCTCCCGACCATCGCCAGGCAACAACTGCCGGGCAGAAGTAGCAAGAAAGCGCGTTCCATACGCCTTCGTGTGCGGCCTCGTTGCGGGATATGCGCATGTTGAGGTGAAGGTGGAGCGCCATTTCCGCGTCGGCAGCTCGTTTCTGATCAGGATTAGGCTGACGTGGGAAGCCATGTTGCTTGGCGATCGAGATGAGGCCTTCGCCTAGTTTGTCGCAGTCGTGGTGGGACGCCTGGCCGCCGACGTTACCATACTCGAGCATGGATTCGAGGTCTCCTACGATTGCCTTGTCCAGCAACATGCTCGGAGAGGCTGTAATGAGCTTCTCGATGATGGCCCATGATTCGCTTCCAGGCTTCAGCTCCAGCCGCGGATATAACAGGTCTGATTCAGACTTAGGTGAGCGAGTCATCTTGGATGTTGGATTGAAGAATCGCTTTTATTTTTTCGCGGTATTCGATGTCGGTGTGATAGGTCTTTAGGTAACTTCCGATTGGTAGCGGAGCATTGCCATGGCGGATATGGGTCTTGAGGAAGTTTTCCAAATGGTGGCCAAGTGACCCCTCGTCATTGAAGCTATGTCCTGCCTGCTGGAACTCTTCATGGTTTGCCGCGCAGAAGTCGATCAAGGAGCAAGCTACCGAGTATCGGAAGAGTCGTAGTGCCTCTGAATTGCCTGCTTTCGTTGGGTTCTCGAGGATCCCTTTGAGGAAATTCTTGTTCCTCTTGTTGACGAGGAGTCGCAATCGGCTCGCTCGCCCGCGGAGGCTTGCGTTGCTGAAGTCGAAGCGCCATCCGGCGTATTCTCCGCCTTCATCCGGGCGGAAGTCATGTTCCTGCGTGGGGAATGTCGCCCCCGTACCCTCGAGCTGTATCCTGATATTGTCCTCCCAGACGACGGAGCCGATGTTCTTCGCGCATAGTTTCGTTGGCTTGGGCGCGGACTTCTCGAGGGTGAGCTTCAGCGACAGGGCGATTTCTTTACTGATCATCCCAGGTGGCGCAACGACCTTTAGCGACTGTATTCTTGCGTCACCAAGCTCGCATTCGGAGGTGATGCGAAAGCGGGTAGATGGACAGTGTAACGAAAGAGACAATCCTAGGGTCGCTCCTTCTAGCTGCAGTGATTCAGCCAACTTATGCTTCCCTCCGAGTTTCACGCGTGCTTCGATCTCCACTTGGCTGGCAACTGAAAATCCATCGAGGAATTGGCGGTTGCTAAGCGGCTGCTCCATCGTGCCGTGATGGAAGTCAACACCTATGAGGTGGTGATTCCCGGGCAAGGTGAGGTACGGCTTGATGGGCAGGTTAGCCATTTCGGTCGATATTGAAAGTGGCGGCTATTGCGGCATCGTTTTCAGCCTTAGCCATGGCCACGATGACTTTGCCGGACAGTGCTTCCGTGATTTTAAGGGCTAGGTTTTTCCCAAGGACTTTTCCAGGTTTGCCGTTTTCGTTTATAGCATACCAGCCTGCGAAGCATTTTTTTGCGCCGCCGGGTATTTCGTCGCTACCGCCGCCATAGAGCGCTGCCTTGAGGCTGCAGCGCAGAGTACCTTTTTTGATCTTTGGGCTGAGATGAATGGTATAAAGAATGTGTGCCTTTCCCGCATGAAGGGTGAGCTCCTGATCCCATTTACACGCTGACGACTTCCCTTCACCGCCACCGCTACCACCGCCACCACCACCGTCAATCCCCCCTCGGGATTCGCCGCTGTCCCAGAGATTTCCGAGCAAGAGTGAGATTTTTCCTGCCCGGTCAGAGATTGAGCCTTGGCTGGCACTGGGTGGGGCGGCAAAGGATGCGACGCACCGTGAAATCTCTGAAACGATGAGCTGTGCCCAGCGCTCTTCCTTGCTCCAGTCGTCATGCGAAGGCGGTTCGGACCTCTTAACGAGTTCGCGGATTTCTTCTTTGTCCTTTCCGTTCGGCGCCAGCAGGAAGACAGCTGCGTATTCCATGCCGTTCTGCGTGCACTCAATGGTGGGCAGGTATCTTACGACCTGTCCTGGTTCGCGAATTAGGGCGACATGATGGCAGCTCGGGTTGGTCGTAGTTCCGTCTTTATCATCGTCGCCTGCTTGAATCATCGCTCTGAGCGGGTGATTTTCAACTAGGTCAATCGCGTGCGGTTCCCTCTTGCGATAAGCCCGTTTGGCGATTGCGAGCAGGCCTAATCGCTGCGACCTGCCTTTGATTTCAAAGATTTTAACGTAGAGGTTCGGGTCAATTTCTTCGTCGCCGTTAAGCTTTGACTGAAGTGCGGTAAAGCAATCGGCGAACACCGGGACAGGATATTTTGCATCCGTTGCGCTGATCGGGAGGGCTTTCCCTTCTGCTTGGATGCAGGCATTGAGTCGGCCTTTTCTTTCCCCTCCGCCCATCGATCGGGGCCAATACCAGAAGGTGAGAGTTTCCTGCATCAACTGCGCGATGCGTGCCCGACCCTCGGCGCTGTCCCACAGGTCTTGTTCTTCGGAGAGGCCAAATTCAGGCCCGATGACCATGATGGAAGTGCCTGAGGATTTTTCGGAGTACCTAGTGAAGCCGATGGCTTCAGCCAAGTCATCGGCCGCCTTGCCCGTGAGTGGCTGATTGAAACTGTGCTGCTGTTCTCGCCCCGCCGGAGCGACGCCCCACCAGTGTCTTCCGGTGTATTGGTGCATGGTGTCGTTAACCCTGCTTAAACTTACTCCCATGAGTCTGGAAACCGTTCTTCCATTCTCGTCTTCAGTCCTGCTGTATGCGATGAAGGTTCGGGCTCTGCTGACTCGGAAGAAAACTGTCTTGCCGAATCCGAACGTACCCCCGCGGCCGGAGGCGTTCGATGCGTCCTCATCTTGACCGACATTACGGATAAATGATGTAAAGTTCCTTCTGCGTCCTATCGCGTTGGCTTCGGTTGGCCCGGCTAATCCTATCGTATTCGCATCACGTACGATGATGTAGGGCTTACCTGGTTCGCAGAAGCCGTGAATATTTTCGGTAAGCTTTGCGGCATAGGCGCTGACTGTGAAGACCTCACTTTTAATCTTCTTGGAGCGAGCCGTATTGAAGGTCCCAATCTCGACGGAAAAATCAACGTCGGCCTCCGGCGTGAGTCGGGCGTCCCATGCGTTCTGAGCGGTTTCGCGTAAGAATACGCTCATCCGGTCGATCATTGGCCGTCCGAGCAAGTCGAGGAAGACCTGGATATTAAAGGCCCCCTCGGGGCGAACTTCTTCCGATGATATGCTGAGGGTCATTTCCCGATGAATAGCTTATAGCAGGCGATGGTTTCAGCTTGGGAGAGGGCGTGGTTCTGGATGACGCCGAGGTCGGCCTTGTATGCGATGTTGCTCACTCCAACAGGAGGAACGCCGTCTTTCAGCTCCTTGCTAGTAATCTTCGGGAACTTATCATCGACCGCAAAAAGTCTGTGCGCCACGAGCGAGTAGGACGGTTCGGCCGAAGCCATTTGGCTAATTGTCGCTCCGGCCCTCATGATTCTCTCTTCCAAGATAGTTCGACGGGCACCTAGGTTGGTTATTCTCCCAATCAAGGCGGGAAGATTGTAGGCGCTGTCGGGGGTTTTCTCGAGTTGGACAAATGACAGGAAGAGTTTTCCGCCCTCAGGGGATTCGAGTTGATCATGTCCGTTGACATGAATAAAGTTGTTTCCCGAGCAGTTAGCTTTGCACTCAATCGCGAGCGCGTCTCGCCTGAAGTCCTGACGTTCTCCGTTGGGGCCTACCCAGCATTCGAGGAAGTCAGGACCGGCGTGGCGAATTCCATCTTCGAGCGTCATGAGTTCGCCGATCAGGCCTAGTAGCTTTGATTCGTTCAGCGCGTCATTGGCTGCGAGGAAGATGCGCCTCCATTCGTCAAGGGCTTCCGAAACGGACTGTTTGGATTTTGTCTTGGATTCCCAGAGATTCATCAGGATAGACGAAGCCAAGGAGCCGAAGAGGCTAGGTGAGTAGTCCGAACTAGTTTCAACGTATACCTTGGGTTGCTCGCCATGGCCAGAGGCGGGGAAGATTTCCGCCCGTATACCTCGGCTTTCCCAGAGGATTTTGCGACTGGTAACCTTGTCGTTGACCCCGATAATTAGCAGCGGAGATCCGTTGCAGTCCACAGCCAGTTCGGTGTCCAGCTGTTCGTCAACCTTTTCCAGTTTCCGTCGGTTTAAGCCGCCTTTTTCAGGAAGCTGTAGGGATGATAGCGTGGCATGGGCTGCCGTTATTTCGTCGAGAATTTCGATGTATTTGTTCATTTTATTCAGATTCTTCGTTAGTGATTTCGGGCTCGGTTTGGACGCCTACGAGACTGTGGGACTGTTTGTCTCCTGTGACTTCGGGCATGAAGACGGTCACGCCGACGAGCTCGCCTGCCGCATCCAGGTCAACGCGGCTTGATCCTGGCTGCTGAGGCTTGGACTTTCCGTTGATTGGATAGATGACAATCATGCCGACGCCGGGCTGGCGGGCACCTCGCGTTTCGTTGCGTTGATCTTCGGTTGAGTCCTTGTGGGCGCGCACGGCCTCCGCGTAGTCAGGGAAGTCAGCGAAAATATCGGTCGAGGATTTGATTGCCTTGAGATAAGCGGTTTCAGGCGAGCTAGCTTGCTCGGACATCTTGGCGAACGAAAGGGTGTTTAGCTTCAATCCTGCCCACTCGACATGTTCGCCTTCCCTTACGTTCACGGCCTTCGTCTTGATTGCGAAGCTCCATTCTTTACAGCCGCCTTTCTTGAGCTGATCCTTGATATACCTGATGATCAAGTCGGTTTGCATCTCCTGGTTCGACTCGTTGCACTTATAGTCCTTGAGGAAAGCGATGGCGGTCTCGGCATCTACGTTTCTCTTGAAGAAGAACGAGGTATTACTGCTGAATTCTTTGGCTCCGCCCAGTTTCTCGACCAAGCGCGTGACGCTACCGATATTATGTTTAATGATGGCGGTATCCTTGTGGCTGAAGAACGTCGTCTGGACGGCCCAGCCGCTGTAGTCGATATTCACCGCGACCGTATGTCGCATCTTGGCCCGCGCCGTGATCAGCATGCCCGGGATCGAGCGGATGAGCAGCGGTACATCCTTGGGTGACGCGCCCGCTTTGTGCGACTCTAGGCGCTTGAACATGTCGATCTCTACGCCGGCAAGCTGGAAGAACTGGCGCTCCATCGAGCTTGTCATCCAGACACGCGGCATGTCCTCGTAGTTCGGTCGATAGCCGAACCATCGACCCATTTGCAGCAATGTGTCGTAGGATTTAGAGGTACGAACAAAATAAGATACGCATAGTCCCTCCAAGGTGATCCCACGGGATAGGGTGTTGCCACCGATCACGATGAGCATCTGGCCGCGGTTGGACTCCATGTACTCCTGGCTCAGGTTGGAGGCCGTATTCTTATCGCTATTACTGACGACGATTTTGACACGACCTTCGGGCAGGACTTCGTTCACCAAGATGTCGCGAAGTTCTGCCCACTTGACGGATTCGTATGCGCAGCCGGTATTCTTCGAGTCGACCAAAGAGGTCTCTTTGTCCCAAATCGCCTTCCAGACTGATTCTTTCTCGGTGAAACTGGTGCGCAGCGAGGCAACCAGCTTTTTGATTTCGGGAAGGGTGCCCGCGTGTTCGATCATCTTCTGTGACGTATTGATCAGCATCGATTTGAAGTCTTTCTTGCCATCCGTGAAGTGCTTCTCGCGATAGAGTCTTCCCGCGCAGGTCATCAAGAAGTAGGCGACGGCCTCCTTCAAGGTGTCAGTCGGGACGAACTGGAACTCGTCGGCGGTGGATCCCGTCGGGCGGAGCAAGTTCAGTTCGTCTTTCGGGATGGTCCGGATCATGTCATTGCCTGACTCCTCGCTTTCGGCGTTTTCAGGGTCGCTGCCGAAGATTCGCTCTACGCCGAAATACGAAGGGCTCTTGGACAGCGGGTAGATGAAGTCTTCCGGGTAGAGATCGTTGTTGTTGCTGTTCGGATTGATGAAGACATTGGCGAAAGGCGTCGCCGTGTAGCCAACGTAGGTCGCGTTGGGCATGTTGTTGATGATGCTTCTGATCTCGTTGTTGATCGTCGCGGGATCTTCGTCGGGGTCGCGCGTGTTGACAGATGCGTTGTCACACTCATCGTCGATGAGCAGCATGGGCTTCATCTCGCGTTGAGGCAGTGTCGCGCTGCTGATCCACTTGTTGAAACGTTTTAGCACCGCGGCGTTTTTCTTGATGATGGCGATCAGCTTGGTGCTTCCGCTGAGCATCGATGCCGCCTCGAGGTGGCCCGGATCGAAGTCACCTTCGGTGACTTTATCGTTTTCATCTTTTTTCGCCAAAGTCAGCCAATGCCATTCCGGCGCGCTCTCCGGGATGAGATCCTTGTGCAGGCGGGTCTGGGTTTGATAACGCAGCGAGTTCGTCGTGCCCGCCATGACGACGATGAAAGAAAAGCCGGCGTCAGCCGCTTTTGCGATTACGCCCGTGAAGTTGGAGGTTTTCCCGCTTTGCACCCGTCCGATTACGAGACCCTTGCGGGTGCACTGTTTGAGTCGCGGATTCGACATGAGCCCGACGATGCGATCGGTGCTGTCGTCTACTTCGGAAATCGTGGAAGCTGGCCATCCTTTGGCTTCTAGCTTTTGGCGATAGGTGCTCCAGCAAGGCCGGTTGACCAGCAGGTGAGGTGTGTACCACTTGGCTTCTGGTCGCAACTCGAGCTTAATCGCACCACGCGATCTTTCATCGCGTCCGGTAAGAACCTTGTTGTACTCAGCTTCCGCTAGTTTCCATGCCTCTTGGGCTTTGCTTTCAGCTTCTGCTTTCGATAAGCTCTGCACCTGCTCCAGCAACTCGGCCCAATTCCGAATCGCTTCCTCCATCGTGAAGCCTTGATGGCGCTGGTTCAGGATGAACTCGACGGCTTTATTAGGATGTTTGACCATTTCATTAGTAGTCAATCACCCCGACTTTCCTTTCTCTACATGAAATTTCATATTGTTAATAACTTACTAAACGCCGATTCTGCTTTTTCTGACTTACCTCGCCCTATTGTTACAACCGCTCATTTATGTTATTTTATATTTCCGCGATTGCTATGAATTGACTGCGAAATTTCACCCCTTTTTTGTTGAAGCCCGTCTCGTATACATTTTGGACATTAGTCTTTTGTAATATTGGCACGCACGAGTTTCGTGAGGTAGCTGTTGGTGAGTGAATAGCAGCGCCGTCGGGCAGGGTAGGGGCCCAGTCGCTTGGCTAGTGCTGGATCC
>Ga0209107_10001851_pt1 | contig 11817 bp, 10 predicted proteins | sample LakErihyJuly2011_2_FD_187460 | JGI IMG/M metagenome (GOLD analysis project Ga0209107, IMG submission 187460) | Freshwater microbial communities from dead zone in Lake Erie, Canada - CCB hypolimnion July 2011 (SPAdes) (version 2) | ecosystem: Environmental > Aquatic > Freshwater > Lentic >... | reverse complement strand
CTGCCAAACATCCATAAGCTCAAGCCAGGTGGCCGGGCCGGAAATAGCCAGCAGTTCATCAACGTCATGCGCAAGGCCGGCGTAGACCCGTGCTACGCCGAGGGGAAGCACAAGCTCCCGAAGAAGAGCTTCCACAGCTTCCGGCATACCATGGTCACGATGCTCCAGGGCCAGGACGTACCGGAGGATGTGCGCATGCTCATCGTCGGCCACTCCAACCCCGACGTGCACAAGATCTACGGTCACGACGAGGAGGCAGCCATCAAGGCGGCCATCCTCAAGCTACCCAAACTCACCGGCTAATCCCCTTCCTGCCTCATCCGACCCCCCCCGGTACACCCCCGGATTTCGGACGACTTATATGTCTCCGGGCTCGCGCTAAAATTTCTGGATGTCGGAAACTTCATCCTACAAAATGTAGTTGAACTGTCAGTACATTGGCGTTGCACCACCTACATCGCTGGCTCCTTATGCCCGCGCTATGAACAACACCTCGCCCTCAGACAAAGCCGCCAAGCCAGCACGCCCCATCACCGACGACATGTACGTGGGGAAATACTTCCACTCCAACCCCGGTCACGACCTGTCCTACCGCGGCCAGATCACCGCCAGGCTGGCCAAGGACGTTTACAACGTTGAGATCTACTTCTGGAAGGATACCCACATGCCCCATTTTCGGACATTCGATGCCAGCGAGATGAAGGATTGGGTGCTCTTCGACTCGCAGGACGCGATGCTCCTTCACTACGACCCGGACCTCATCAAAAAGGCCATGCTCCTGATCCCTGGGTTGCGGCGAGTCGCCTGACCTGCAGGCCAAGCCCTCGGGGAGCGGTTGCTGATCACCCCGATCACGGACGCGGCCTGCAGTTTTATAATAAACCACCTCTCACCGTCCCAACCACGGGGAATCACCATCTAGGATTATAATCTCATGTGGGCAATAAGTGGTTGCCCGGGTTAAGTCACATAATGGGGTCATCCTGAGGTGTCACTTGGACATGGCTTGACGCCCTTATTCTGCTAATTTACAGGAACTTCATGCCCCTAACCATCGCCCGCTTCTGGGTATTCTTCACCCTGCTCGCCTTCATGGTGTTCCTGCCCTCGGCCACTGATGGGGGGGTATCCCAAGAGGAACCGAAGACATTTGAAGAAATCAGGACGGCAGCGCTAAAAGGCGTACCATTGCATCAAGTTCATCTTGGGGTGCGATACTTCGCCGGTGACGGCGTGAAGATGGATCGGGTTGAAGCCACGAAGTGGTTTCGGAAGGCTGCAGACCAAGGCTTTGCCCCAGCCCAAGTAATTATGGGGAACAGTTACTTCAACGGCTACGGCGTGGAAAAGGATCCGACCCAAGCCGTGGTGTGGTATCGCAAGGCTGCAGACCAAGGACTTGCCGATGCCCAGCACCTGCTGGGAAATAGATATTACACCGGAGAAGGTGTGACCAAGGATATCGTCGAAGCATATGCCTATTACAATCTCTCACCCATTACAATCGAGAGTGCGCGTAAAAATCTGGAAGCCTTAGAGAAAATCATGTCGCCTGAGGATCGGCAGCGCGGCCAGAAGCGCTCCAAGGAACTGCAACAAGAGCTCGCAGCGAAGAGAGCCGGGAAATTCGCGGGCATGTCGCCGCCTGAGGGAAAGGAATTCGAGGCGATTAAACGTGATGCTGAAAAAGGTGATGCTGAGGCGCAGTTTAACCTAGCAGGTTGCTATTTCACCGGAAGGGGGGTGGGGGAGGATCTGGAAACATCTGTGGTTTGGCTACGTAAGGCCGCCAATCAGGGCCTTGCGGTTGCTCAAGATAAGTTAGGTCGCTTTTATTTCAACGGAACCGGAGTCACCAGGGATTACGATCAGGCTGTTTTCTGGTTCCGAAAGGCCGCCGAGCAGGGGGAGGTTTCTGCGCAGTTTAAACTTGGGCTTAGCTATGCTTCCGGTGTCGGGGTGCCAGTTGATAAGACCGAGGCCGCAAAGTGGTATCGAAAGGCCGCCTTACAAGGTCACAAGGAAGCACTGATTTTTCTCGGAACACTGGATAGCGCCGACTCTTTGGTTGTGGATGCCGATCGTAAGGCGGCTGAATCCGGAGACCGCTACGCCCAGTGCGGACTAGGTAATCGTTACGCGGAAGGTGACGGCGTGGCCAAGGATCCGGTCCAAGCTGCCAAATGGTGGCGTAAAGCAGCAGAACAAGAGAACGCCCTGGCCCAGGAGAAGCTCGCGAACTGCTATTACAAAGGCGTCGGTGTAGCCAAAGACTCAGTCGAAGCCGTAAACTGGTGGAAGAAGTCCGCTGAGAACGGTAATATGAACGCACAGGCCTGGTTAGGTTCCTGCCTGTACAATGGAGAAGGCGTCGCCAAGGACGATGCGGAGGCGGCGAAGTGGCACCGAAAGGCTTCAGAACAAGGGTCTGTATATGCGTTGTACAGTCTTGGGGTGTTATATCGTGACGGGGCCGGGGTGGTTAAGGATGAGGTAGAGGCTTATGCTTACTTTAATCTCGCAGGAATCTATTATGAATCGGCCCGGACTATGCGAGAGCGCCTGGAAAAACTAATGACGCCAGAGGCCAGGATGCGTGGTCAACAGCGCACAAAGGAACTGGAGAAAGAGATCAACGCGAAGATAGACGCAAAGGCGGCTGGGAAGTGAGCGTGAAGCCAACCGCCAACACCTCACGCTCGTAGCGTCACTTTATTATAGCCCCCCCTTCCTGCCCGGCGCGGCGGATTGGGAATAAACCCCTGGGACAGTAATCTCAGGTGGGCAATGAGGGGTTGCCCGACCTTTGGCAACCACTGGACCTCCCGGGACTGGCTGTTGACGAGTTCATAAGAATTTTTTACAAGGTATCCATGAAGCTCACAGCTCTAATGAAAATCCGCTTTGCAATCCTGGCCATCACCGCCGCACTCTTTGTTTCCGGATGCGTATCGACCGACCTAGACTACGACCTCATCCTTTCCGGAGAGGCAAAGAAAGTTAGGTCTATTCAAATCGGGATGACCATCAGCCAAGTTGAGAATATGATGGGAACCGAGCAGATGGAGATATCCGACAGACGTCATGTCTATTACACCCCGCGCCCAGCTAAGACTGATCGCTTTAAGGGTAAAGACGGGAAGGCTATCGATATCTTTTACTACCGCACGTCAGCTGGAAGTCGCACTGGAACTAGTCGCAGCTTGGCAGCATTCTCGGACGATGACTTGACGGCGGTATTCTTTATCGAAGGTAAAGTTGATGCAGTTATGTCGGGTGGATCAGCAAAGAGTGTAATTGAGGTTCGGGTAAGGTAGCAGCCTCCCCACGTTGCATGTCTTTTCGTATCTGCGGGTAAACATTCTCAATCACCATGAAAGACTATAACCTATATTATTACTGGCTTGAGGTACCCGTAGACGCCACGCAGGAAGAAATCGGATCTGCATACGTCAAAAAAAGCGCTGAGTACACTCTGCTGGTAAAGAAGTACGGGACCCCTAACACTCTTTTCGGCGACCCCAAGTGGGCCGAGTTCCTGAAAAGAGTCGAAGGGGCATACGAGGTTCTAAGTAATCCACTTAAACGGCAACAATACCACAACGAGACATACCCTAGTTGCGAACATGCTGAACAGCGCAGGGAATCCCTTACTAGATGCGCAGAAGTTGCAGGTATAAGTTGCTGGCCTCCCCATTACCGTCCATCGCGACCTGGTCCTACCCCAACATCTTACGAATCTCGTTCGGGATGCGCACTACTTCTGTGTGCTTTCATTTTTTTAGCGGCTTATTCCTGCTGGTGATCGGATGACAGACTAGAGTTTTTCTCTAGCACAACCCGGCCAGACCCTGCCCCGAGGGTGGGAATAAACCCCTAGGATTGTAATCCTATGTAGGCAATGAGGGGTTGCCCGGGTGGGGCTTCGGGATAACCACTAGGGAAGACCCCTGTAGTAGCACTCGCTAATACATTTGTAGGGCACTCCTCCGACCAACTTCCTCCTTAGCGTGGCATCAAAACACAAATCAGCGCCTTGGTTCCTCAAGCAGGGGTTCTTCGAGAGGATTAAGTCCTTCAAGGAGTTCGAGGCCCGCACGAGGAAACTGGCCGATACGGTCGAGATGGGCGACGCGCTCGAGATCCTGGTGGAGGCCTACCTGCACCTCGACAAGGTCCTGAAGGCCAAAGACGTATGGGTGGTCGGATCTATCCCCCTGAACATCCGGAAGGCGCTGAACCTGCCTAACGACTCGAAGGGGATCGACGGGGTCTACGAAGACCAGGCCGGAAACTACATCCCCTACCAGGTGAAGTACCGGACCAACATGGTCACCCTGCCCTTTGGTGAGATCAGCGAGTTCCTGGGTATCACCGAAAAGTCCCTGCAGGACCGGCTCATCTTCACGAATGCCCGTAAACTCTCTATCGACGTCGCCAACCGGACGGGCGTCCGCAGCGTCCGTGCCGACAAGTTCAACGAGCTCACCGAGGCTGACTTCAAGCGCATCCACGCCTGGCTGACCGATAAGAAGATCGAACCTGTCACGCGTTACGCCCCGCTTACCCACCAGCGCGAGGCCATCGAGAAGATCACGGCGGGCCTTAAGGATGCCGACCGGACCACGGCCGTGATGGCCTGCGGTACCGGCAAAACCCTGGTAGCCCTCTGGGCCGCCGAGGCCCAGCAGCCTAAGACCGTCCTGGTCCTCGTACCCTCCCTTGCCCTGCTCTCTCAGACCCTGCCTGACTGGTGCAAGCAGACCAGCTGGGGTGAGCGCTTCCGCTACCTATGCGTGTGCTCTGACGCCAGCGTTGATCGCGAGGCTCAGCAGGACGGGTACACGTTTAAGAAGGAAGACCTTGAGTTCTCAGTCACTACCGACCCTAAGGTCGTTAAAGGCTTCCTGGCTGACAATAAGGACGGCGTTAACGTCATCTTCTCGACCTACCAGTCGGCCGAAGTAGTCGCCGAAGGTCTCAAGGGCCAGACGGTAGACCTCGGGATCTTCGACGAGGCGCATAAGACGACTGGCGACAAGGAGGGGCTCTTCGCCTTTGGCCTGAGCGACATGAACATCCGGATCAGGAAGCGCCTCTTCCTGACCGCCACGCCCCGGCACTACAAACTGAACAAGCGAGACAAGGACGGGGACTTCCAAGTCGTCTCGATGGACGATGAGAAGGTTTACGGAAAGGTCTCCTACCGACTCCCCTTCTCCACCGCGGTAGCCGCTGGCATCATCGTCCCCTACAAGGTCATCATCTCCGTCTCCCTGAACAAGGAGGTAGATGCCGAGCTGCTCCGCCGAGGCAGCACCCGTGTACGCCGGGACGAGATCCAGGCCAAGTGGGTCGCCAACCAGATTGCGCTTAAGCGAGCCATTCAGAAGACCGGGGCGTCCAAGATCATCACCTTCCACTCGAGGGTTAGCTTGGCCGAGGACTTCGCTGGGGATGACACACGTGGCTTCAATGAGCACGTCAAAGGCTTCGACGTCTTCCACGTCAATGGCGGCCAGAACGCCGCAGACCGTAAAGCCCTACTGGAGGGGTTCAAAGCCGCACCAAAGGGCCTAATCACCAACGCCCGATGCCTGACCGAAGGCGTGGACGTCCCGGCCGTGGACATGGTGGCCTTCGTCGACCCTAGGAAGTCAAAGATCGATATCGCCCAGGCGGCCGGACGCGCCATGCGCCAGTCCAAGGCCACCAACAAGAAGCTGGGCTACATCGTCGTCCCCCTCTTCATCGAACAAAAGAAAGGTGAAACCGAAGCCGAAGCGTTCACCCGGGCCGGCTTCGACGAAGTAGCCGAAGTCTTGGGCGCCATGCTCGAAAGCGATGACGACCTGGTCGATATCATCGAGAAGATGCAGGAAGCCCGCGGACGCGGGGACAAGTTCAACCCCCGCCAGCTTCACGAGAAGATCGAAGTCATCGGCCCGGCAATCAACTTAGACAAGTTAACCCAGAGCATCGACGTCGAAATCCTAGAGCAGCTGGGAGTGAGCTGGGACAGGTGGTTTGGACTGCTTGAAAAATTCCGGAAACAAAACGGACACCCTAATCCCAATAAAAGTAAAGTTTTCGAAGGATTGAAGTTAGGTAATTGGGTAAGCAAACAACGCCTTAGCAAGGGACAACTCAGCTCAGAAAAAATTGGGCGGCTAGACTCACTTGGCTTTAGTTGGGACCCCCTAGAAGAGCAATGGGAAGCAGGGTTTGCAGCCCTACGGGCATTCCGCAAACGCGAGGGACATTGCCGTGTTTTCAAAACCCATATAGAAGATGGCCTAAACTTGGGTGCCTGGGTCGGCGCTCAACGAACAAAAAAATCCCGTCTATCCCTCGAACGGCTGGCGAAGTTAGATTCGCTTGGCTTCAGCTGGGATCCGCTAACTGAGCAATGGGAAGAGGCATATGCGGCATTACAACAGTTCCATAAACGCGAGGGACATTGCCGCACCGGACAAAAAGTGGAAATCAATGGAGTAAAGCTTGGCGCATGGGTCAGTAGACTACGTCAATCAAAGAGCTACCTAACCCCATCGCAAATTCAGCGTCTAAATTCGTTGGGATTCAGCTGGGAACCTCATCTGGAACAATGGGAAGAAGCCTTCTCAGTACTGCAGAAATTCGTTAAACGAGAGGGGCACTGTAGAGTCGAAGTTAGCTACAGAGAAGATAACCTAAACCTGGGAGCCTGGTGCAACAACCAACGGCATAAAAGAGCTCAACTCACATCAGAGCAAATTGAGAGGTTAAACTCCATAAACTTCAGCTGGAGCCTTCAAAATGATAAATGGGAATTAGCCTTCTCAGCGCTACAAAAATTCCACGAACGCGAGGGACACAGCAGAGTACTTCAGACCTACGTCATCAATGGACTTAACCTTGGAGCGTGGGTAAATAGACAACGACAAGTTAAAACTAGCCTGAGCACGGAGAGGATTAAACGTCTAGATAAAATCGGATTCATATGGGATCCAATCATCTCACAATGGGAGGAGGCATTTTCGGCTCTGCAGGCTTTTAAGAAAAGAGAGGGCAACTGCCTAGTGCTACCCGGGTTCACTGTAAACGGGCTTAGGCTAGGCGCATGGGTTAAAACTCAGAGGGTGTCTAAAGAACGACTCGACAGAGACCGGATTAAGCGGCTCGACGCACTTGGCTTCGTCTGGGATCCACTGAACGATCGATGGGAAAAAGCATTCATGGAATTAGTGAAGTTCCACAAACGTGAAGGCCACTGTCGTGTCACAGCAAAACATGAACAAGATGGCAAGAAAATCGGCATCTGGGTGAGCCACCAACGTGCTATAAAGAAAAATCTAAAGCCCGACCAAATCGAACGGCTAAACTCACTTGGGTTCACCTGGGATCCGCTAACCGAGCAATGGGAGCAGGCGTTTACGGCGCTGCAGAAGTTTCTTAAACGCGAGGGGCATTGTCGCGTCAACGATAGCCATATTGAAGGCGACATAAGCCTGGGCTCATGGGTTGGAGCGCAGAGAGAAAAAAAGACCCGGCTATCCCCCGAGCGACTCTCTAGGCTGAACTCACTTGGGTTCAGTTGGGATCCTATAACCGAGCAGTGGGAAGAAGCATTTGCGGCGCTAATGAAGTTTCACAAACGAGAGGGGCATTGCCGCGTGCCCAAAAGTCTATCAGTAGATGAGATTAACCTTGGCGCCTGGGTGAGTACTCAACGCCAGAAAAAAATCCGATTATCACAAAGCCGAATTAAGCGTCTTAACGCGCTAGGATTCACCTGGAAGACGTAAGGCTACTGCCGACGACCACGCTAATCAAAACACCCATAACATCACACAATGAAACTCCGCTCCCAACTTACGGGCGTCGCCGGCGAATACTTCGTCGCGGCTGAGCTCTCCCGCCGTGGCTTCATCGCCTCGATCACGATGCGCAACACCCGCGGCATCGATATCCTGGCCATACCATCCGTTACTGCTCTATGGAGTTATCAAAAAAGACCCCCTCAACGCGAAAGACGACATGTACCGTCTATTAATATCAGGCCTACCTCACTCAAAAACGGCGCATAAAATATGACCTCGAAATCTAAACACCTCGCTGCCTTCCTGACCACGACCGCGAGTCTAGTAACTACCCTCATTTTAGCGCCGACCATACCCTTACGGATTATCGTATCTGCAATCAAATCAAGTGGCGTTCGAACCGTCATCCAGCTTGCCATGATTGCGGGAATCCTTTTCGGCTTAACAGTCCTAATCAGCCCCCTCACACGCGATGGAATGAGTGAGGCCTTCAAATCCACCAACATCAACTGGGCTACCGGAGAGGATGGCGAGGAGTTCATACAATCGGTCGGCCTACTCTCTTTTCAAACCCTTAGCCTTGTCCTTCTCGCAAGCATTGGGGTAATTGCAGTCAGCACGGGTGGCTCAGTTTACAACTTCCCACTGATATCACCGGCACGTGCACAAGGAATTATCGAAAAGTACAGCCTCATGGATAGATCGTCTTACTCCGATGAACTGAACGTGGAAGCTGTTCATAGCATTAGGGATAAATTAGGCCTGACGCGTTTAAAAACTACTTATGACAACGAGGGGCTACCAACTACACCGTCATCAGCAATCTGGTATTTATTCGGCCTGCTCCCGTGCGTTATCGGATCTTACCTCTTACCAGTCTTCTGGGGTAGCCAGCCGAGTTTCTTTTGGATCGATAATGCTGGCGGAATCCTTGCCGACGCTGCGAGCTGGGTAATCACCTTCGGCAAGGGGGGAGTGAATCTTCGTGGTTGGCCATGGGCTGTCCCTATCGCCTGCATCTACTACGGATTCTCGATGTCGGTATGCTTCAAGTACTCAAAGTTTATATTTAACATCCTTTTGATCAGTCACCTCGAGGACCAGGATGTACTTATCTCACCGTCAAAGCCGGGTAGAGGTCTCGAAGTGATTAAATAGGATAACGTGAACGACGCGCCCTCCTCAGCTACCAGGCAACCCCCTGCCCTCCGACCATGAACCGGACGGGAAGGACCCTGCTGACCAGGCCATCTACCAGCGCTACCTGAGTCTGAGCGCGGACAAGGACAGGCAGCAGGCCTTGGCCTCATGGGTCGGGGACTGCCGCGAACTTCAGGCTGCCGGCGATCCGAAGGTCGGCGTCTCCCTGTTCTATGCTGAGGCCGAGAAGGCCATGCTCCTGAACCCGATCTACGGCGGGCACGTGATCCTCGAGAACTGGCTACTGCTCAGCCAAGAAGGAACCTACGACATCCTGCTCAGAACCCTGGCTATGGCCTCAGACGCCCTCAGCAAGGCGCCCGGCACCCTAGACAAGGCCTCCCAGTCCGCCTACTACGCCGGCTTCACCGCAGCCGACCACCTGGATGACCTAGAGGCCGCCTTCCTGTGGGCGCATCGGGCCATCAAGCTCTCCAAGCTGTCGGGCGACACCTACCCCTGGATCGGCGACTGCTGGGTCATGGTCGGCCGCGCAGGCGTCGCCAATGGCATGGCCGAGGCCACCGAGGGCGCCTTCAAGACCGGCCTCAAGCTACAGGCCCAGCTGGCCGGCGAAGTCCCCGCGGCGAACTTCAACCTAGCCCTAGGGTGGAAGCACTACGCCGACTACCTCGACGCTACCAACCGACAAGGCGAAGCCCTGCTCGCTCTCGGCGAAGCGACCAAGATCGTCGCATCAATACCTGAGACCCTGCGGGGTTACCCCGAGATCGTTGCTATCGTCGCAGCCTACTACAGCCGGAAAGATCCGGGCTGAGAGATCAACCATTAAAAACGAAGAAGGTGACTTCACTAGACTACGATTTGCCGAAGCGCCTTCATTAGCTCGTAATTCTCACGGCGCATCTGGTTCCAACGTTCAGCTTGTTCACGCCAGTCCTTTGACCCAGGAGGGCAACTCTTCAAGAAATTATCGATGTCCATCTGATTAAAAATTATCTGCCACTTAAGTTGAAACGCACGCCTTTCCTCCGAACTGTCAACCTTACAGGTCCTGCCTCGCAAAACTGAATCGGGGAAATTATCGCTGAAGGAGATTAAATCAGCCAGCAGAAGGCACGGAGACATGAGCAAGACCACAAGCAGCAAGCGTTTCATAACTAATCTAATATAAATACCCCCTTTCCTTTCAAGTATTAAATCGAGCGACGTCCGCTCTCTGCGCCAGCGTTCGGACACTTCGAGCCTGTGCCGCCCAGCGGACCCGTTGGAATTGAGATAGCCAATCTTCCCGTGGTATAGCCATAGAGTTAGTTTGGTTGGCAACCCTAGTAATCTGAGTTCAACCAGCACATGCCAGCTAGCCCCCGCCCAAAGTCTCAGTCGGGGTCTCGTTTTGCTTCTAGGCCTGCTATCCTTCCGATACCTCCCTGCAACGAGACAGTCCAGCCAGCGGTGAGATTAACATTGCTCCGGCTCCCTGAAGCGCTTGGTGGGGGGACCAGCCTTAGTGTAACCACTAACCTTCCATCCAAGCCTGCCAGCGGCAAAGACAAAAGCATCTGCGCCCTCCATTGGGAATCCTACGCAAGACCATAGGGGGTTGACTCTTCAGTAGTTGTATTAAAATACACAACGTGAGCTCCGCCAATCGCGACCCCTTGGGTTACTATAAAATGCTCGACCTATCGCCTGATGCATCAGCGCTGGATATTCGCTTGGCATATGAACGGGTTATAACCGTAGCACTTTCTAACCGCATGGCATTTGCAGCCGAGATGGCAGCCACAGCATACAAGACCCTGTCGGACCAGGCTAGCCGTCGATCTTACGATCCAGGATTCAATCCAACGTCTGACTCTTACTATCTCGAATGCTCTCGGTTCCAGGAAATCATGCAGCAACCTCTTCTTCCTTTGGATTCACCGCCGAAGATTATACCACCACCGAATGACAGCCCACCGCATTATGATGCTGGCATAAGGGGGTCTGTCGCAGGTTTTGACCTGGGTGACCAGGGTTATAAGCCGAAGTCTTGGTGGGATAGGCTTCTAGATTAATCAATAAACGCGGCGCTGCCACATGAACCCCCTTCCTGGGCCTTGTCCATATACCTCGCCAGAGATGAGTTTCGTGGGGGATCGCGTTTCGCATTGCATGAAATGCCATAAAAATGTGCATGACCTGAGGGGATATTCACTTCTCTCGGTCATGCGTTTCGTAAAGGACAACCCTACAGCATGCATTATCATGGGGGGCGCAACTGACGAAGCGCCCAAAAGTAACGACTCAAGACCTACGAATGACACCCAAAGCCAGGAACATCCTGAAGGTTAAACGCTGTCGGTTACAATTGCTTAGGCTCCCTCGGACGCGGCCCTCATCCGGGAGCAGGAGAAGTTTATCGAGCACAAGGCCCGCGTCGTGGCCGAGCAGGCCGTCAAGATCTGGATCATGTAGATCGCCCTCTAAAATCGCTAAGCCTTGGGGAGGTCAGGGATGTCGCCTTGGAGAAGGGACATCAACACTACCTCAGTCCGACGAGCCTCGACGTATACGCGGCGTGGCCGGCTAAACCGAGGCCGCTGGCCGGCTCCAGATGGGCACAGTTCCGCTAGATCGATGGGGTGTCCGTAGATTGCTTTATTATAAAGTATCATAAGCCCTTTACCCCAAGGGTTTTACTAATGTAAATAATACTTACAGTTGACTGTCTACTAATGTTGACACCAAGCGGTTATCTTCTTGAATTCCAACATCAGCCGCCACCAGGGCGAGGGATTCGTCCAACGAACCCCTTTCCCTGCCAACGGCACCCGATCCTTGAAAGTCGAGTTAGTTGCAACGTCCCTGG
>Ga0209107_10001849_pt1 | contig 11827 bp, 17 predicted proteins | sample LakErihyJuly2011_2_FD_187460 | JGI IMG/M metagenome (GOLD analysis project Ga0209107, IMG submission 187460) | Freshwater microbial communities from dead zone in Lake Erie, Canada - CCB hypolimnion July 2011 (SPAdes) (version 2) | ecosystem: Environmental > Aquatic > Freshwater > Lentic >... | reverse complement strand
TAGTCAGTAGTCTTCTCTCCTGCTCCCTTCGCACCACTCTCCCTCGGCTGGATAGAAAGAACTGTCTCCAGAGCGATCCTTGACTCCTTTAATTAGAAGGTAATATTGGCGTTATCATGCATGCCAAAGACCTCAGGATTCTCGTACTCAGGGAAATTTTTTATAAGATCTCTATAATAACTCAATGAACCTACGGGAGGAGATACATAGATCCCACTCTCTGACATCTTGAAATTATTTTCAAGTGCATCTTCAACTAAATATTTGGCCAGCACAGTTTTCAGCGTCCTTCGATCCCAATCATCCGTAATTCTTCCTCCATATGTTATATCTCCGATCACATATCTCAAAGCTTACCAGGGTATATCAGGTTAGGAATCAAGCATGTTCTTGAGAACAGTTAACTAAGTATCCAAGTCACTATCATTGAACTCATACCTAGTGTTCCAGCCAAGAGGTCCATATTTCCTTCTCTCTTAAATTATAGCATGGAAGAAAGAGCAAGAAAACAAAAGTTTTTTCCACACATCCAATTTAGAACAATCCTCAAACTTTTCCGGTGTCATCTCTCCAAAAGTTTTCATTAGATTTGCCTTTAATCCTTTTGGAGGCTCATTTGTTAGTTTGACTCCGTTCTATAAGATGCTTATCGGGAAATAATCGCATGGCATACTAGTCAGGATAAGTCGGAACATCGGGTTGATGCCTGGCTCACCTTCAGCTGGAGGTTCATTAAAGTTTTGTATTATTCTTTCGAGTTAGGGCATGAAAGACTTACCTAGATGGCAATTTTACAATATCACCCAACCTCCGTTAGCAACTCCGTTTTTTATCTTTTCGATAGCTATTACCCCCTAACCTTATCCAAGAGATATGATATCAATATTGGAAATTTTTATCTACTTACTGAATCTTAGTAATCTATCCTAAGGATCAGCACCTTGCGATAGTATGAAGATCAAAGGTGTACTAAAATCAGTGTCTTGATATGCTTCATCTATGGTGGCTATAGTCGCTTCAGTGAACTTATTCCCTATAGTCTGATTAACAAAGACAGACATAGCGAACAGAGATTTCTCTGGTCTCACAGTCTTTACAAGCAAGAGTCTCTAAAATGGTGTTAGTGGTATTTACTCGGTGCAGAATGGTGCAGGTGGGTCTAATTTCTGGAGGTTTTCCGAGAAGATCCACTATTCCCAAGCTTTCAGATTCTAGCTTATGCTGACAGCAAGAGTGTTGTACATTTCACTAGCCATTTTAAGACTATTTATGTTCTTCCATGTTAATGGTGGAATTTTTGAGCCTTAGGGGAGAGGGAGAGGTTAATCCTTGCTGAAAGCGACTCCCCTGTTGAAGATACCCCATTCTATTTTAGATATGTCTCCCTTATTCAAAAATATTGCAGAAGCTAACAAGAAAGAGAAGATCGTCTTATGGTCATTAAAAAGACCTCTGCAGACATTAAGGAACATGGTTTCTGTGATTGACTTAATCAGGATATTGACTCTCTCTTAAATATCATCAGACTTTTTTGCTGTTTCAATAACCGTTCCGAATAATTTTTTGAATGAGCCTAAGCTGAACTAATACATAGGATCTATGAGAGCAAGATCAGCTATAACGAAAAATATAATAGATCCTCTATTAGCGACTGATTGATAGCCGCTCCTGGCAGCATCTATTTCTATCTACTTCTCTTCTGCAACAAGAATCGCCTTTTTCACTACCTCAGCAGTAGCCTTGGAGATCTTGAGGTTGTTGATTAACTCAATATCATCAAGAATCATACCTTTACTGCTTGTGAGAAGTTCAAGAATTTTGTCTTCGTTTTTTTTCAATTGGGTCTTGCCTTTTGCTATATCAACTATCAATTCGTTCTTAATCTTCTCAACTTACGGCATTTCCTTTATCACCACATCAGCTAATAATTACTCTTCTAGACCAAGAGCAGTGACAGTAAAATTGATGACTGTGACTCTTATAAAAATGTCAGGCAAGAAGTTTGGATTAGCAATCTTTGTCTGTATGAATAACTTGAAGTTCTCATCATATTCTAATTCTGTGTCACCTAATTTCAACATTTTTTTCCTGGAAACAATTTTAAATTGTTTAGTAAGAAGAGGTTCGAGAAGGGGCTCGAGTAGTTCCTCCATGTCTTCTATCATCAAGGGTTCTCCCATTCTTATTCCGTTCTCTACATGCCTTGAGAGATCGGGCGCAGTCATCTTAACTGCTTTAATTCTATTGTCTGCTTCTAAGTTTTTAATCCACTTACTTGCTTATAATTAAGGATCAATCAATAATGGGAAACATCTACTGTTGTATACCAATATTCCGTTGTTTACAGAAACAGAATCTGATGGCAGACCCTTAGAAGTCCAGTTCCTTATTGTGACAGGTTCACCTATAACGGTGGCCAAACTATACTTTTCACTACATAGTATATCTAGTTCTGCGGCCTTATGTAACCACTTATTCACGAGTTCCTCCCTATAGATACCGGTGAAAGGGCCGTAATATGCGATAGATGAAGCAGAGACATAGATATTGCCCATGATGAATCTGATTTCATCCTCCATTATCTCAACGGTCTCCTTCCATCGGACCTACTCATCTGCCAATCCGTATGTTAACTCCTCCGCTCTAATCAGTCTGTCTGCACAAAGTTTTTTTTTAGCAAGGAGATCGTCCTATTCGACTTTAGATTCTTGAAATTGTCTTTCGAGAGACTCGACCTTGTCGACGACTTTTTTAAGCTCCGATTGCTTTTAGAAGAGTAAGGCATTTGCTTTTTATAGTTAACCATCCATGAGCTCTACCTTACTCTTTAATTTGCTAATTTCCTTATTAACTTCAGTAAACTTAGCGACAGCTATAACCCAAATACATATAGCTTAAGCTGCTGAACTTTTTTGTTAGACATTTGCTGGAGTGAATTCAGGGTTACCAGCAATCTTTTTTTTGATCGCAATTTCGGTTTTTTCTTTCATGCCATTGACATCAAAAGTCTTCATTTTTTGGAGAAGATTAGAGTCCGATAGAACTTTCTTAATGTTATCCCAATCTGTTTTTTCATCAAATAGGACGTTGATGCATTCTAAGGTGAATAAAACTAAGGGGTTAGGGTTATTGTTTCCTTTTATCTCTGATATAATTTTACGATCTAAGATATTTAGGGCTTCATTGGCTTGTTTTAGCATAGGAAGTGCGCCTTGAAGAACCTTATCAGCATCATCTTTTACTTCTTTTATGGAAGCAGCCTGTTCCCCGACTACGGCTTCCTCATCTTAGACTACAGATTTAACTTTATTTGCTTCTGTTCTATCGACAGTAAGCGTCTCAATAAGTTTTTCAATTTCGATAGTTTTTTTGTCCAGAATAGGTTAAAGATTAGTGAGTTCTACTTTGAGGTTGTCAATTAAATCATTTGCATCTTTTAATTTATTTAGACCATTTTTGAGCTTATTTTTTGAGGTCTCAAGTTCTTAGTACTTTCTATTGATTAAGTCCTTGTAAGCACTAATTAGATCTATATAAGACTTAGGGGTGATATATATCTTTCTTCGCAAATTATCATAAAATTTATCGCACGAGACTTGGACAGTTTAATGGGTGTACACACAGCATTTGGAGATGGATTCTTTTTAATCACTAGACATATTCTCAAATTTAAGATCTTGGAAGTTAATTCTGGCTACTGTCAATAAAGCCTCTTCTGGCCATGGGTTAAGCCAGTCTATGGTAGTACAATTGACGATACTGGGAAACATTCTCATTCTTACTCTCAATTGGCCCCCAACTGGACTAAGAGCTAAGACTACATGGAGTTAATTTCGGATCCTTTCAGCGAATAATTCGAAAGGATCATTGATCTTAAGCTTTCCAGCCTCGTCCGCAAGTTCCTTCTTGGCTTCCTCAATCTCTTCTTTTCCTAAAAGGTTAGGTATCTCACCAGAGTTTAACAAATTATTAATATCTTCGAGGAATCCTTCTTAAAGTATGCTTGTGTCATCAAATAAGAAAATTACAGGCTTATTTTTAGTTGCTGTGAGTAACATAATTCTAAACATATCCTCTTTCCATTCCTTTCTTCCATAGTTTTTTCTAGGTTCGATGTTCTTGAGAGTGCCTTTTGCTAAGGCGGTGGCCAGAGTTGTGAGAGATTTCTTTCCTGAACCACTAACTCCTACAAGCATGAAATGACCTCTTTAAAGACTAAGAACTCTAGCTATTCTACTAACATGTTCGATAGCATCCTTGAACAACACGAGGTTAAGTTTAGTCTCTTCTTACATATAATTTGTTATTGTTTTGTTTAATTATTTTATATCTACAACTTCTTAATATAGTCTTTCTGATATTTCTATGTTTTTGTCAAGGTAATCTCCGAAAAGTAAGGGAAGTTCGCCATCAAAAATTAGGGCTTTAGACCAATCAAATTTGAACCAAACAAAAGTAGACTTCATTAAAGTATCAAGGAACCAATTTCTGTCATTCTCGTCTATCAATCTGTCATGGAAGACTCTACACGTCTCATGTATCCAGAGTTTAGCCAAAGTTTCGGTTTTGTTTACCACTTTTGTCTTAGCCAGAAGAAGGCCTTGGAATATTTTTGAGACATCACGTAGATTGAAAATATAGTGGGATCTTTAGGGTGTAGGTAACAATTGTTAAGAGATTAATTCGTAAATCTCTAAGGTGGCAGACACAATCGAGTTATTCTCTCCTAGTTCTTGTATTTCTTTTTTAAACTGTTTTGTTTTTAAGAAATTTTTAATAATTTTCGAGAAAATATCGGTTAAGATTTCCTGACTTGAATCTGGGACATTCATTACATTGAAGTGTCTACTAAATCTTGCTGTAAGAGCACTTCTTCCTCCCCCAGGTGGTGCAGCACATATGATAAGTACTACATCTTCGATACATTTCCAAAAAAGTCCTTTTCTGTCATATACACCCTTATAATCGATGTACTACCTCAATAACTCAATGGGTGGCTGCGCTCCATAGGTCTCCACTGAGGGCATGTTGATGTCATCAACAAACATAACCAATTTTTTGCCAGGTGGTGGCATGAGTATGACTTTTTTATTTTTTCTTTGCGATTAGAGTTTATTTTCTATCTAAAATTAGGTAGCGCCGGAGGTTGTTTTGGCGGAAAATGTCATTTCTAAACTTGTGATGATGCCTTCTTCTTTCATCTTTGACAACATACTTTGACCAATAATTGTTTTACCTGTACCTGTCATACCTGTCAGGAAAACTGGTTGAAGTAGGACAACTGATTTCTCTAAGAACCATGAATAACAAACAGTATCCCTCGTGGGAACTACTAATTAAAAGTATGAGAATGAGGGATCATATTTAAATGGAGGTATCTCATCCACCCATGCTACAAATTCTCCTTCAGGCTTTGTGAATTCGAAATAATAATCAAATATCGATCCTCTAGGCATCAAATCTATAGGGAAGATATCCTAAAGACATTTCTCGAACTATGGTAGATTAAAAGTAAAAAGCTGGGATCCACAGCCCCATGCAAAAGCCCACAAAAGTAATCTTTCCAGGGCCTTCTGCGAAGTCAATTTTTCTAAATAACCCCGGCTTGACTTGTCTAACTACAGGACTATTTTTATGTTTCTGCAGATTGCCACCGCGATGTTAGCTTCTGCTGTTGCTATGGGTTGCTTAAAATTGAATTTTTTCATTGCTATGAGGATTTTATGGAAGGCTAGCATCAGATTATTCTGGAAATTTTCCTAATCTTCCTTTTTCGGGATGAGACCATTCAGATGTTCTTAGAAGAAACTACTAACTATTGGTTTGTATCCCACTACTGTGTTATCGATGTACACCATCCCGCAACGAGAAACGGTGGCAGGAGATGCCACAGCTAGATCCATAACTTCGAAAAGCATTCTCATATCCGGTTTAAGCTTAATTCTCTCTCCGTTCGAGAGACATAGTGTCATTGAATCGTCTAGGACACTATTCATATTTTCTATCCAAATGGCATCAACAGGTCCATCAAAGCAAACCCATTTTCTATCTGCATCTTCTAAGGCAGCATAATCTCTCATTAGTGTGGATCCTAGACCATCTGTCCAACTCTGACTTAATTAATCGTAATCACCATATAGTTCTTCCATTGAAATTGCCTTGGGATTGAGTATACTGCAGAGAATGTTCTGAAATTAAGGGTGAGTATTAGTCTTAGTTGGGGAAGCCTCAATCAATGTCTAGTTAAGTTATATATATGACTCCATCAGGACTTTAAGGCAAGATGATTTCCCACTCATTGTTGGGCCGACTAGCATGACCCCGAATCTGACTTTAAGGGTCTCATGGAATTGTAAGACTTTCTCTAAGAAGCTTGGGATGGAGCGTAGATTCAACTCATCCATCTTTGTGATGATCACATCTTGCAATTATTTATTGGCTATGGGAGGAATCATAATTCCCGGGAAGAGATCTTAGACAATAGCATTGAATAAGGGAATATCATGGGCTAAGAATTTAGGAACGTTGGAATCCCTCATGGCTCGAATTAGGACCATATCTTCTGGTGTGTTTGGCTCAGCTCTTTTTAAGCTTCCGGCCATCACTAGTACTGACTTTACAGCTCTCATACCAAAATCATAATGGTCTTATTGTGACAATTGTTCTGAAGACAATTTGTAGAGTTTAGTCATTTTTCTAGAGAGAGGACGAGATTGGGTAAAACCTTCTGAGAATAACATAATCTCAGCAATAAGGGTGTAATCAGGCACCATCATGGACACTGGTCTGAAAAGCACTTTCAGATTATCTGGTAGCTCTGTTCTTCCGGCATACCCTGGGTTCATTGTAGTGAAGATCCCCATATCAGCTGTTTCAGCAGGTACGATAAGTTTGCCGAAGAATTCAAATTTTTCCTTACCTTCCATCAGACCAATTCTTATAGTCAGGACTTATTGTGCTATCACACTTAAGACTTCAATATCTATACGATTGAATTCGTCTAAGCATGTCCAGGATCCGGTTTGACAAAGTCCTAAGAATAATTTCTACATCATTATGACACTAACTTAATCGGAACAATTAAAGACTAAGCAGTATTTTGCTAGGAATTTTGCCAGATCTTTACAACTCTCTGTTTTTCCTGTTCCTGCAGGTCCTGCTGGCGCAGCTCCTAGTTTAATACCAATAGCTCCTGTGATAGTCATCCAACATCTATCCGTTAAAGGAGTGATGACCAGTCTACCTGTAGCTCCTAGATATTCATAGCAGTAAGGTAGCTTGGCATTAACCTGCTTAGCGAAGATAAGGTCATCCTCATAGTAGAGTCTAAGCTGTTATTACCATTTGAAGTCATTAAGACTATCCACACCTGCATTTGCTAATTCCTCTATGATGTCTCTGTAATGGACATCCTATACAGCTAGTGAGGAGAGAGTTCTCCTCTGCACATCTGTTAAATCGCTCTTGATGAGTTCTGTTAAATCATTAAGCTACTATTACTATCCTGAAAACCATTCAAATAGATCTCCTTCAGCCTCTGGTACTAAATAATTATCCTCGGTGGTTTTCGTCCATATAACTGCATCAAGTCCAAGTATAATCTGAGATGGGAACTAAATCACCCAGTCTTTCCTCTAAGTATCATCTTTATCATATAGTATTTAAGCTTGCCTGAAAACATATTTAAGAGAATTTTTCATCGCATCATCAAGATCTTTAAACCACATCTCGACTTCGTCACCCTTGGCACTATAATTTTTAAGCAGAACCTATTCATTTTCTGCAGATATCATTCCCACGATAAAACCTTCATTGTCGAACTTAAGTTTCACAATATTTTCGAAACATTTTCTGAGATGCTAAATAACAGATTTTAGATCTTTGGCCTGCGAAAGAATTTCCAGCAATTCATCATTAGATAGGAAGTAGAATCTCTGGAACACATCTCTTTTCTTCTCCAAAAGTTCTTCTAATGCTTTTTATATTTTTTCAAACTCTACATTGTTCTTTTCGAGCATTTTTAGATGTGATTTAGTAACGAAATCTTTCGCCCAGAAATGCGCAGTTGAAGTATCATTCGCTTTTTTCATCATTTTTTTCCATAAGGTGTCGGCTGAGTTGAAGCTTTTTACTTCTTTTGCCATATTCTTTTAGGCATATTAGGAGTTGAGAATTGGTTCTAAGTAGGTCCAATTTCTTTAATGGGTGTACCATTCATCTAATAGCTCTTAAAGATATCGGAAGAGAGACATCTGTTCCTCCACTTCCTTTCTTATGCCGGCAACAAATCGATTAGCTAAAATATTATTTAAGGTGAGCATGGTATCGTCGAGTTTTGAGATAAGATCCTCATTAGACTTGATATCCACTATGAAATAATCAGCTCTGCCTTTATAGTTAGCAACTGCGAGTTTAGCAGTTTCCCAAAATTGTTTAACAATTTTAAGCATTTTTTTAAGCTCCGCCAATTTAGCAGCTTTCAGGGCGATTTCTTGAATTTATTCCCTGATTGAACTTATATTAAAGTCTTCTATCCATTTAATAGTATATTTAGCCAAACTGATTTCTGAGAACGGGTCAATACACAGAGCTTGGTTAGATATTGTCTCCCTAACCTCATTCCAGGACTCATCGGTCATGGAAGGATCTCTGAGGGCTTGAATAGTCTGATATACATTTTTAAAGTTCTCAATTTTTGCTTAAAATTCTCTGGCATTAGGGTTTGCCTCCATTTCTTTGGCACATATGTTAGCAGTTTTAGAAAGTTTCTCGATTGTGTTACCGGTCTCTTCTATATCCAAAGCCATGAAATGAGAAGCCAGCCAATCTTCTTTTTTAAGCTCCCATTCCTTGATTCCCATCCAAAGCTTCTCAATAATTTAGAACTCTTTAGTGAATATACCAAGTTTTTCGAATTAGTTGACTTCTGTCTGAAGATCAAGTTGCCATTGATTGATTTTTTTTGCTTGATCATTTAGATCTTGCAGTTTTTTAGAAAGTTCGATAATTTAATTCACTGTCTTATCGAGGGGGGCCCCATCGTTCTTGGAATAAGGAATTTCCGAAAGTTCTTCACTTAATTCTTTCACTCGATTTGTGATTGGAGCCATCATTCTCTCGCATTGAGTTCTAAACTTAGAAAGGTTTTGGTCGACTGAATTCTAGTTTTCCAAAATTTTTTCTCTTAAGGTTTTCAGAGTACTCGTAGAATCCTTCACATTTTGTTTAATCCTCTCAGGGCATTTAATTTTAAATTACTCAATAATAATCGCCAACTCGTCTAACTCACCCTTTTCTGAAGATACTTTGTCCATTTACATTGAGATTTTGTTGACATCCTCAGTAATCTTTACAAACTATTCTACTGTTGATGGGAAGTAATTAATTGATTGGTTGTATTTGTTTATTGTCTTCATAAAGTCACTAGCTTTATCATTTAAGAGTTTAGGGAGGAGCAATTGTATATTCTAAAGGCAAACGGACGCACAATTTTTAATTTTAGATTTCAAGGTTTCGTTGTTGAAGAACATTAATCCTAGGTCATAAGTCCCTGCGATGTCCTAGAACTACTCGTCTTCTTTCATGTACATCTACATGGCTTGCTTAAATTATTCGTTGTCTCGAGTTTAAAATTCCTCCATGTCCAGGCTAATGGTATCTTCGTATTTCTTAATGAAAGGAATCAAAAATGCTGCGTATTTTTCAACATAGTCGAAAGCTATATCTAAATTTATTTTAACTTGCACCTGATGATTCTTAAAGTTTTTGTCATTAAAGATCAGCTCCTGCAGTCCGATTTGTTCTTCTCCAGACAAATGTTCCCCATCACTGATGATGAATTTTTGTATTTCCTCTAACTTAATCATGTGTTTGTGCTTAGCGCAGATTTTAATAACTGATTTAGAGATGAGATCTTCAAAGAGTTTTTTGAGAGTCTCCCTATCTGGGGAGTACATTAGCTGGTTGGACAAGTTGTCAACATCAAGGATTAGCCAGCAAGCAAGGTTGGAGTGAAAGCTGGTGTCTTCTCCATTGTTTAAATTCCTATCCTCTATGTTTTGGGCAATATTCTCAGTGCAGTTATTTATCATCTCGATTTTTGAATCAAGGACCACATAATCTATCAATTTAACAAATTTGTGTAATCGTTGGTAATGGGTCCTGATGGTTGCTTCCTATGTGAAGGGCATATCCTTTCCGGTTTCGTCACCTACCAGAAGAGGAGCTTGCTCCTCCACTATATCATCGCCTTTCTCATCCTTCAATCGGATACGATTTTCTTCCTTAAAGGAAATAAGGGATTTCCTGCAATTACTAATCAAGACTTCTTTAATTGAATTCTCGATTGTGTCAAGTTTTACGTCAGTGATTGTCATTCTATGTGACTCTTAATATGACTTGAATTCATCGTATTTCAACGGTAGCATGATGTTCACATCAATATAAGAGATCTTCTTGCTCATAATGCAGAGCTCTCGGATCTTGAGAAGTGCGGGGCCCAGGTTCTTGTCGACAGTGAATAATCTTCTGTTGAGTTGTTTCGAGTAATTCTTAAAAAGAGTCTTGCGCATAAGTTTTTTCCATAGGGAGAAGGACTTCCAAATTTTGTATTATTTAAAAAATTAAATCTGTAGGAGCTAGTGGAACATCTTGGCTTCCCTTTCCCATTCTTCTATCGTCTGGAATATAGCCTCTCCTTGTACGAAATGGGTTATTCCCCTAGCCGAGATGGTAATGTATTCGTTTTTATTCTTTTCATTAAAATCGACTATTTTCAGGTCATAGGGGTGGGTCTGTCTGTTAAGGTAAGTAAACTCGTCAGCCATTTCCATATCAGTCCTAATGAGGTGAATGAAGTCGCTAGGGGTTAAGTAGTCCTGATCATGTTTTTTGTTTTTTTTTGTATTTTTTCGTCCTTAGAATTTTTTTTTCCCTTAACCCTTTACTTCGTCTTTGACTGGCGCTTGTTCGGTTTTCATTACAATATGCTCACCTTCAGTATCGGTTAAAAGTCGCTGTCCGTATTCGGTTAGAAGTTTACTGCTAATTTTGGATAATTTAGCCTGAGATTTGACAGACTACATGGTCATGGATTTGTGGAGATTAAGATTGTTCATAGTCATGGATTGGGAAATTATACTGTTATCTTTCATAATTTTGGATGGATCTAAGATAGAAATATTAATATTCTTATTAAATTTGAGACTATTTTGAGGATTTATGATAAATTTTCCTGACTCAATTTGTAGACCTTAATCAAAAGTGTGTATTATACTTTGGTTTGGGTCGATTGGTTTGAGTCGATTTTGAATAGCTATCTTAGGAACCAGTTTTTACTATTTCTTAAGAACCGTTTCGTCTAAAAGCGCGCTCGGAATCTAACTCATTATGGTCATTTCTTTGTTCTAATAAATATTAATTATGAAACTGCATTAAAAAAAAAGATGCGAATAAATTATAAATACCTATATTGAACTTTAATCAAACATGTTAGGTTCAAACTTTTAGTTCGTAGCAAAGTTTTTGTACAAACGTTAAACTAAAGCTCTTTTAGGTCTTTCAATAAAATATGAATCTTTATCCATTTATTAAAAAAACTAAAGTAAAAAAATATATTTTGATTATTTTTAAATTTTATATACAGTATAAAAATATAAAATTATTTTATAAGTTTTTAGTAAAAATGATTTTATAATAAAATAATAATTTGATTTAAATTAATTCTAATTAAATAAATTTTATTTAAAATCAAATATAATAAATATAAATTTTATTTTTATTTAAATTAAAAGAAAAATTTTTAGTATTTTTCTATATTCTGTAAATA
>Ga0209107_10001848_pt1 | contig 11833 bp, 7 predicted proteins | sample LakErihyJuly2011_2_FD_187460 | JGI IMG/M metagenome (GOLD analysis project Ga0209107, IMG submission 187460) | Freshwater microbial communities from dead zone in Lake Erie, Canada - CCB hypolimnion July 2011 (SPAdes) (version 2) | ecosystem: Environmental > Aquatic > Freshwater > Lentic >... | reverse complement strand
ATATATGTTTAAATTTTAAATTTTTTTATAAAACAAAAATAATATTGATTTTATTTATTTTTACAATAAAAACAAGGGGCCTGTTCCCCGACATTAATAATAATATATATATATTCATTATTAATCTTATAAATTAAGATAATTTTAATTCATTCATTTTTTTTAAGTTTAAGCTGAAATTTATTGGGAACTATTAATAAACTATTATTTTCTTTGAGAGGATATAGAATTTCTAATTGTTCAGTAAGTTTTTTGATTTCTTAATTTTTTCTAGAAAAAATTTCACATTTTTCTTTTAATTTCATATTTTTTGTATGGAGTTATATTTTTATTTCCTCATTTTCCTTATTTTTTTAAGATATTTAATTATTTTAATAATTAACTTCATCATACATCATATTGATTCTTTCTTCATATGATTAATTTCTTTCTTTTAATATTTCATTTTATTACATTATTTCTATCTAAGATTAATTTTATTAAGAAATAATTAAATTATTTATTTCAAACAATTTTTTCATATTATTTAGGTCAGGGTCAGCAAGCTCATGTTCATTAATCTTTATTTATTAATTTTAATCTTTATTTTATATTTAATTTATCTTTTTTTTAAGGATATATCAATACCTAATTTTTCAACTGATCATTAATTTAATAATATTGTTTGAGTAATTTTTTTTAATCTTTACACTATATTTAAGCATCTTACAGACTCTATTTTATGATTATCATAATAAAAATAAACTTCTTTAAGAAATGAAATGTAATTCTAAATTTTTAAAACATCAATATTAATATCCTACTCCTTTGTATCCTAATTATTTAAATTATTTTCGATATTTTATTTTTTATTAATATTTTCAAATTCAAAGCTCAGGTATAAAGAAGATTTTTCATTGATTACTTACATTATATTTTTATTGGTTGTATTTATTTTAATATTTTATTGATTATTGCTATCAATAGATAATGCGAATTTATTTAAATCTTTTTAAACTATAAATTAATAATTATAAGATAAAATACACTAATTTTTTGATGATATAATGCTCAAATCAAGGTCAACTCCTAATTAATTAACATATTACTACACACTAGATTATTTATTAGAAGATAAACTTTATTCACTCCAATTTCTTTGAAAATTTTATTCACCCAAATTATCTAATTTTTAACTTTAATCTTTTATTAAAATATTTTTTGAGCTATATGTACACATAGATTATTCATTTAATTATAATTTATCTTTGGTTTAACTATTTACTAACTAATTCATCATATCCATACAACTCATTTCTAAAGAATAACATGTTTAAAAAATAGTTTCAGATATTTATTTTTCTTCTTATTTTTCTTCTTAGATAGATTAATTTTATTCGTCATTTACATCTATCATTTTAAATTTAAATTGATGTTATAAAGCTTATATTAATTGTATTAATTACAAATTATCTTTTTTTAAAATATTTATTAATATTTTTTATTTTTCAAATTCAATTTGATTATCTTTTATTATTTAAATATTATTTTTAATTTATTCATTTTTTTACTCGAATTAATTTTGATATTATAATATTAAATTATTTTAAGACTTTTCTATTAATTTATCATTATCTTATATAATAATTTATTTATATCTTTTAATTTAATCTTTCAATAATTTTATCTCATTATCTTTTTCATTTTCTATATTTAAAATTTTTTAATTTTAATCTAATTAAATTTCATCATTTAAAGAATTATTATATGATATATTTTATAAATAATTTTTTATATCTTAATTTTTGATATATTATTTTATTTAATGTATTTCTTAATATTTATCTTCCAGTAATTGAGATTATATCTTATTTTATTATTCTAAAAAAATTATTTTAAAATCATCTTTATGAATAAAATCATTATTATTCAGTTAATTTAATAAATTTTTAACCAATACATCTAGTTTTTATTTCTCCTACTCCATTTACTAATTATTTTCAGAGAGTTGAGATTCAATTATTTTTAATCTATGAATTTCATTTTATTATTTTTAAATTTGGTCTTATAAATATTATGAATGTTGATATAAATATTTAATATCTTATTACATCTATTGATGTAAATATTAATTATCTTACTACAATATATATTTCTCTTTATCAAGTATATTTAAATTATTTTTATCAGATTCTATTTCTAAACTTATATTATAGGAATTTTCTGTTTGGTTTTAATCTAATTAATTGTCTTACTTATTAATATTCTTTTTTTCGGTAAATGCATCTTTTTCACAATTTTAATTTTCATTTATTTCTTAATTACTTTCTGGCTAAATTAGAATGTATTAATTGATGTTATTCTTCATATCAGCGATGGTATCACTTAAAATCAAATGGTTACCAAATTGAATTTAATTCATTTTAATCATTCGTTAATTTAACAGTAAAAAGTAAAATTATATAATTAATTATAATTTTTAATAATAAATTTATTTTAAATTTATTTTATACTTACATTGATATATGGATTTTAAAATAAAATAAAATTATATTTATATTATTTTAAATTGAACTTTTTTATTATTTTGTAAATTTCAATATATTAATAATTTAAATAGAATGTAAGATGTAAATAATTTATTTGAATATAATTAATTTTTCGATAAAATAATATAATAATAATTTTTATATTTTCAAGAATTAAAAAATCTATTAGTATTCGGTGCATAATTTTATTAGGATTAGTATCTATTAAAGTAAAATTAACTTTCTAAATTGACGGATTATTTTTTTCTCAATTCTTCGAATTTTAGAAATGGATGTTAAGGTTTATAAATATTATTTTCAGTTTCTTTATATTTAAATGTGCTCATCATTATCTTTTTTTCTGTTTCTTCTTATTAATTATACTGAGATTAATTATCTACAAAATTCAAATTCGCAGTTCCATTTCCTAAAAATTTTTTTTCAAAATTAGGCTAAAAATCTCTGTACCCGTGAACTTCATATTATTTTAATGAAGGTTCCATTACTATTATATAATTAAAATAAAGTGATTACCGGATATGGTATCTTCAATTCCTCCTAATTGATCAATTTATTTTAATATATCTGCATTTTTTTGAGATTTGAGAAGTTCTATTAATTTTGGTTCTTATTATGGAACGATTAATTTTTACTACTACTATTATTACTAAGTAGGTTACAGATTTTAATTAATTTAAGCATAACCCTTGACATATGAATAATTTCCCACGTTATAGAATTATCGAGTATTTGCCTTTAAATATAATTACAAAATAATTTACCTCTTAATCTAAGAAATTCTTATTTGGATTAACAAATTATTCAAATTATGTAGTTTATTATTATGGTTTTTGAGAACTTTGATTTTATAACATATTTCCGTAAAATTCATTTTCATACTATTACATTTCGTTCATGAATTATTATTTTTCTGTGCAATTATCAAATCTGGATAATGCTGTGTTCATAAAATCCATCCTGTTTATTCAATATAAATAAAAATAATTTTAAAATAAAATATAAATTAATTAATTTAAAAATATATAAATTATCTTAATTTTTTTATTCATTTTCCTATTCTTATGAAAGGTATTAAAGGACTAATCACCCTATTTTTGTATGTTAAATAATTTTTGTCATATTTTACCAATAAAAATTCTCTATTTGGTATAATTACAATTATTGCATATATAGTGTACAAGACAGGGGCATAAGGTTGATCATATTTTGTATCAATGCTAAATATATATATCCCTATTAAAAATAAAATATCACAAAATATTAAAGGATGTCTACAATATCTATATAATCCTTTGTCAATTTATTATATTTATTTCTAATTTTCTTAGCTTTGATCTTAATTTTATAACACTTCATAGGTGATTATTTTTAAAAACAAAGATTTCAATAAAATAAAAATCCCAATTATTTCTGAAACGTAAAAATCAAAGTTTGAAATTTAATTATATTACAAAAAAGTCATAAAATTCTAGACAGAAAATGCCTAAATTAAGCTAGGAATCAAAAACCATGTTATTTATCTGAATAAAAACTGAAAAATTTAAACTATTTTATTTTATTTTGTTTCGTTAAGATTTCCTAATTAAACTTAATGATTTATTCCCTATTTTTATATATAAGATAATTATTTTTACCTCCCATTCTTTCATAATTTATAAAAAATTAATAGCATAATTTATATTTATAATTAGAAAACTAATAAAAAATCTTAAATTTAAAATATCTTTTGTTTAATCCAAAAGATTTTAGTAATACCAGGTATCAATGTAATAAACAAATGCTAGTTATAAGCAAATTTTATTAAATATTTCATTTTTAAAAGCAAACGAATATACTTAGCTTACAATTATAAATCCTAGGAAAAAGCCAATAATTTTTTCTTAAATTTAATTTTCAAAGTAATAAAGTATGTGTCTAATAAATACCAGTTAAAATTTTTATGCAAAAATGAGAGAAAATTATAGAAATGTTATTACTATAAATATACTAATTAATTTCATTAAATTTATTTTATATAATTATTTTAATAATTAAAATTAAATGTTATTATTATAAATTATATTATGAATAATAAAATTTAAATACATCAGATTAAGTTTTTTAAAAATCCTCCTTAAACCTTATTGAACTTTTTATTGATTCTATCAAGCTATGATTTTCTATCTTATGTAATTGATTTTTCAAGAAATACTTTAGAACAATCAAAACTCTTATCTTTTATTTTTTTTAAAGTCAAAACATCAAGCAATAAGTCTAATAAATTTATAACTTCACTGCTAATGTCCTCATATTTCATTTTTTTTATTTAATTCATTAATTAATCAGCTGTAAATTCAGCATTTTTTATGAAATTATCATTAATTTTTTATAAATCTGATTCCTATAATCTGTTTATAAAAGAATTTAATTCTGGGTCCGATTTAAAATCATTGTGATATCCTATTTTCTTGCACCAATTATAAATATCATTTACCATATTACTATAGCATTTATGCTCTTCATCTATTTTATTTAAATATTCATCTAATGCTTATTTATCCATAAAATTTAAGATTAATTTATTATTTAATTTTATAGAATTTATCATCATCTAAGAATTTAATTGTACCATAAGAGACAATAATAAAAGAGCTTTTTCATAACTAATATCTTTGTCAGTAAATAAATTAATTTCTGCTCCTTATAACAACAGTACACAACTATAATGCATTAAAATTATTTCTTCTCTTATAATTCTGCAGCTTTTGATTAATTTTTGAAACTCTTAAGATTTTTTTTCATTTTCAAGTTGAAGTTGTTTTTAATTATATTCTTAATTTTTTTTTTCATTTTCAAGTTGAAGTTATTATTCATTGTTAACCTTTTTGATCTAAGGTTGTATTTTTTGTGACAGCTAAGGCTGGGGTTATTACAACAATTATTAAGGAATTTGTTATTATTAATTAAATTTGCTATCAAACATTAAAAATAAATCTTGCCAGCTTATTCTATTATCTTCTTCTAATACTAAACATAATTTGATTATATCAATACAATTTTGATCTTTTATCATGTTATATTTTATTGGTAAGGTTAATATTTTATGTAATAGATCACTTTCACTTCTTGCTATATATGGTACATCCCCAGTTAACATTTCAAAAAAAATTATTCCAATTGACCAAATATCACATTTAATAGTGTAGGGGATTTTTTTTAATATTTAGGGTGACATATAATAAGGAGTTCCTACACAAGATTACATCATTGCATTTTATGAATTATAATCAGTTAATTTCGCAAAGCCGAAGTCAGCAATTTTAAAAAGTCCATTGTGAACCAGTATATTAGCAGGTTTCAAGTCCCGGTGTATTACGTTTTATCTGACTAGTTCTTTAAATCCAGTTAATACTTATCTAATTATATCGATGCATTCATTAGTTGACAACTATTTTTATTACATTAAGTTTCTTAAATCACCATGCTAGCAAAATTCTGTTATTATATAAATATTTCTTTCAGTTTAGATCAAATCTATGAATTTTAAGATATTAGAATGATTTAGTTTTTTTAATATTCCAATTTCTTGATTAAGTGATTATTTTAAGTATTCATCTCGATTAAATATTCTTAAATCTAATTATTTTATTGCTACTACTTCTTGTGTTTCATCGACAAGACCCTTGTAAACTTTACTAAAGGCTCCCTCACCTGTTATGAATTTAGGGATATAGGAATATCCCCCTATGTATTTTCTAGCTTCTTATTAATCTTGATTTTATAGCATAATTTATATTAATTTAAATATTCAATGTCAAAATATTCTATAATATATATGTATATATTTTAATCATTTATTTTATGGTTATTAAATGGTATTCTATTATTTACCTTTAAATGAATCCATACTTCTATTTGCATATGTAACATGCATTAACCAATCAGATAAAGAGGTTGGTAATACACGTGTTGTCGTATACATTAGTCCCAATACCCATGGGAGCATCACTACTGTTTCATTTTGACCAATAGCATCAACTATTCTTTGTGCTACAAAATTTTCATCCAAAAATGGAAATAATATAGATTTAGCTCCTTCAAACATTCCAGTGTTTATATAATATGGGCAAATACATGTAGTATTTATATTATAATTCTAAGTCTGCATTTCCATTCTCAAACTTTCATCAAACCCTATTGTTCCAAATTTTGATGCACAATAATCTACAAGGCCAGCACAACCCATTTTTCCCGCCATTGATGCTATGGTAACAATATGTCCTCTATTTTTTTCAATCATTTTGGGTAAAAAAGCTCTTACAGTATAGTGATGCGATACAAGATTCACATTAATAGTCTTTTATATCATCGCTTCAGAATTTTCTAACAATTTTTTACCACTCACAATACCCGCATTGTTTATGAGTATAGTCACATCGCCAAAATTCCCGTGAGTACATTGTTAAGCAACTTATTTTACTTTTTAAGGATCACTTACATCGCATTCAAATGCCTAAGCTGAGTTGGCATTATTTTTATTAATTTAATCTACGACTTTTTGAGCTTCAATTATATTAATGTCAGAGATAGTTATTTTGCATCCTAATGATGCCAATATTAATGATACCTTTTTTCCTATACCCATTCCACCTCCTGTAATAAATACATGCTCATTTTTAAGTGATTTTTTAGGTAGTAGTCCTTTACATTATAAAAATGTGTATAAAGCTTTTAAGACAAAAAATATTTAAAATATTTTTAAATAAGATAGTGTGGGCAGCCTATTTTTTATTAAACCGAGTAATAGTGGATGTTTTAATTTCAAAAATCTATAAAATCCTTAAAGAGCATCTGGAATGAAAGAGAAATATTTGTTCATTAAATAAAAGATATTTATATTTATATATTAATAATATTATCTATGAATATAATTAAATCATTTAAAATTAAACTAAAAAATAAATTATAATTAAATTTATGCATTAATCATTATTTGATATTATATTTTTGAGTTAATTAGTTAGCACTATTTAACAATTACTAATATTTTTAATCAATTTCAACTAATATATAAATTGAAATAACTTACTTTCCTTTACTAGATCATCTATGATATATTTATTATTTTTTACAGTTATTGGACTTGTTAAAAATTCCTTATGTTTCTAATCAACCGCAACTATTAAATAAAGAGTAATAACTTACTTTCATTTATTATGTCATCTATGAAATATTTATTATTTTTTAGAGATATTTTTAATTTGACAGGATCAATTGTAGGATCTGGAATTTATAAATTATTAATACAGATTTCATCATTATTTTAATCTAATTATTACCTATCTATATCCTTAAATATATTTTAATTATAAATTACCATTGTATTTTAATTAACATTTTATTCATCACCATCAATCATATATTTTTTTAAATTATTAAAAATATCATAAATTTCATTCATTTCTTTTTCGAGTTATTCATCATTATTAGGATTATATTATTTTACTTTATTTTCACCACTTTTTTCACTACTTTCATCCTAAAAATATTATATAAATTGATACTTTTTGAAAATTATTATTAAAGGCTTCTAGTTGTTAACTATCTTAGCTAGTATTTCTCCGGTCAACCGTATATCTCGGAGAATAACGAGAGATTCTTGAATACTATTCATTAAATTTCGGCGAAAAATTAGATCTTATCACTTTAGTATTATTATTTTTAATCTATAAATTTTGTATAAAAATATTACGTCTTTTTATTTTTATTTTTATAATTATAATTTTTATTCTTAATGATATTTTAATTTGGCTTCAACTAATACTTTCCATTCCATATTTCTTTGATATAATCCTTCTATATCTATTATTCTATCAGGAGATTTATTTTTAATTAAAGGGTTAAATGGGCATTTTTCTTCAATTTTCTTAGATATTTATTATTTTAATTATCTTATTTTTTCCTATTTGTTTTACTCAAATACTTAGCATCTATTCTCAAAATTATCTCTAAATTTTTTTTAATAATAAATTACGATTCATTTTTTTAATATTTATTAATTTTCGGTTAAAAAGAACATTATTTAGTTTATTCTTCCATTTATTTTTATTTAAATATTTCTTTAACCTTAGATCTTATTTTGATTAATAATATAATTTTTACTATTTTAATTTAAGGAGCTTTGCATTTTCATATAATTATTCACCCCTATGTTTTTGGCCCATTTAATCATTCTCAAATACTATTGATTTTTTATTTTATTATTCTGGCTACTTTTGAGTTTTATCAGATATCTATCTATTATTTTATGGTGATCTAAAATTTTAAGATGATCTTTGATTTTACGGTGATTTATAATTTTATGGTGATCTGTTATTTTATTATGATTGATAATTTTAATATGAGTGATAATTTTATATTGAATTAAATTATTTTATTAATTATCCTTTTTCACATATTTTTTCCAAACTTTACGAAGATTATGCGTAAAAGAGCTTATTTTTTATGCTCCCAGAGGTCTTATTTATATGAGATATATCTTTATCTTCATCGCTACCACTATTCTTTTAGCACATTTAATATATTTCTTTGTCAATGCTGGCTATTTTTTGCATTATATATCTTTTTTTATTGTTAATTAATACACTAGGTCTAGAATTGTAAAAATTTTCATCTTTTTTTTAATTAATTTTTATTTTTTATCCCGGTAATAAATTCTATCCCGGTGATAAATTTTTTTTATAGGGATTAACTTAATTAATTATTTTTTATCTATAAATTTAAATTAAATTAAATTTCACTTATCATTCTGTTATTTAACAGACTTTATCATCATTTGAGAACTATCTTATGAATTATCTTCAACTATTTATTCATTTATTTGTTAATTTGATGTATGTTTATTTTGTGATTAAGTTTATTCATTTTTTTTGACTGGATCTTGATATATACTAATAATATTATGATCGTATACTTTATTTTAACTTTTTTATTAAAGATAAAGTATACTTCGATAAATATAAATTTAAGACTATTTAATCATTTTAATTTGGTGCTTTTATTTCATTAGATGCAGGTTGATTTTCAGGTATTCTTTATAAAACTATTTTATTATCATTATCATTTTTATTTTATTTTAATTATATATGATGTTTTCCTCTCCTTTTTATTCTTTCAATTTCTTAATCATCATCTTCTTAATTTTACTTTTAATTTTTAAAATTAAAAAAATACATAATTAATTGGGCGATTATCCTATGGTTCAATTTAATTTTTTTTAGTACTATTTTATATCTCATTTTCTATAAGATTTAAAATATAAGAACTCAATTAATCACTTGTTTGCTTTAAAAATTATAATTTTATAATTAGAAAAATTACTTATTATAAAATACTCTTATCTTAGATTTCTTTTTATGTATTCAAGTCCTTATCTTTATCTTTATTCTGTAATAATTCTGCTTGCTTATTATTTTAATCATTATTTTATTGAGATACCTATTAAAATAAATAAATTTAATCATTACATCATATTTATTATAAAATTATGATTTTATCTATTTATTTTAGCCATTTTCTAATAAATTTAAATCCTATTTAATTTATTAAAGAGAGTTAGTATTGTCAGGAGAAATAAAAGGCATCACACTATTATTTTCTTAAAATTAAAATTAATTATATTCTATTTAATCTTATAAATCTTGTATATTTTAAATTTAATCTCGCATATTTTAAATTTAATCAGAATTATATATCTAATCCCCAATTTATTTTTTTTGTTATTATTATTAAACTTCTACATTTTATTTTTCTTATTATTTATCTATTTAAGATGTTTAATTTTCTTATTTTTTTTATTCTACAACTGGCTAAATAATTAATTTATCTTATGATATATTTTCTACAGATATAACTTATTTTAATTTTTTTTATTAAACTGTTAATTTATTTGATTAATTATTTTAAGTTTACATAATTTTATCAAATTTTTCTAAATTAAATCTATCAACTTAAAATTGAGGAAATTTCTATGTTTTATGCGTAGAATTTATTTACTTCTCTGATTTAATATCATTTATTAATTAAAAATCTATATTTTAATTATCTAAAGAGTTCTATCTTCTTTTGCATTCTTTTCTTTAATATTCAGAATCGATTAATATTTTATCTATTTTATCGATATAGTCTGTTATAATTTTAGATTATTAAGCATCATTTTTTTCATCTTTAAAAGTTTAAGTTTCTAATTTTTTATCAATAAGATTTAACATTTGATAATTTTTAGACTCATAATTAATTTTGTTTGTCTCATTTTATTAATCTTTATTAAGTTCCTTTACGTTGTCTGCCTGATCATTTATTTATTTTAACTGATTTTTCTCTTTTATAATTTATTACCTGTAAATATCCCATTCTACTTATATAGGTTTATAATCTTCATCAATATAATTTGAAGCTTGTTTATTGATTTTATCAACTTTTTATTTAAAAACTCTGGTAAAATCATCTTAAACAATTTATTATAATATTTTAGCGTCTGGGTGCTTTTAAGAACTATTCATTTATTATCTAGGAGAACTAAAAACCGAAAATGGTTTATTTTCAAGATTTTATGGATTAATGTATGCTCGAGAAACTTAATGATGACTAAAAGGGAATTAGTTTTGGATTCCTCCATGAAAACTATGTTACATAATAGAAGTATTTAATGTTTTAGAACTATTTTATGCTGAAATTATTTGCTCTAGTTACATATTTATAAATGGTTTTTATACTAAACCTTAATTATTTTTTTATTAACTTTAATTTTCCTAAAATACAATTTTTTTATGTTCCTACGAATTATCCCTAAAAGATAACATAGTTTATGGGGATTAATTTCCTTCAATTCTTTTAATTGGAATATTTTTAGGGTTTGGTATTTACTATAATGTATCTAATTTACTTATCTCTTTAGCAAGTTTGGCTTAAAAAACATTAGGGTGTTATAATTAAATTCTTTCTTAGCGGATTTAAGGAATTTATTTTTATAATTAAGAAATATTTGGTGAAATTCCATATTTTACAGATTATTAATTTAATGGCGATGAATAGCGTGGATAATTAGGGGGTGATAATAGAGGAGCAGATACATAAATACTTTTCGATCCCATCATACTATTCATACTATTATTTAAAGGAGCTATAACTTAGTTCGAAATTCTATAATTAGCCATAAAAATATTCTCTATATTATTAAATAAAAATAAATATAACAAAGATATATATAAATTTTTATAAAAGCTAATTTGTCTAAATTAATATTTTTTTATTTATTATTTTTTTTC
>Ga0209107_10001847_pt1 | contig 11840 bp, 12 predicted proteins | sample LakErihyJuly2011_2_FD_187460 | JGI IMG/M metagenome (GOLD analysis project Ga0209107, IMG submission 187460) | Freshwater microbial communities from dead zone in Lake Erie, Canada - CCB hypolimnion July 2011 (SPAdes) (version 2) | ecosystem: Environmental > Aquatic > Freshwater > Lentic >... | reverse complement strand
ATACGACCACTGGGGATTGTCACCTGCGTGACTTAGATTTACCTCTCAACAAGTTTCTTGCCCTTACCAAGCACATCTGCATGAGTGACTAAGTAAAAATAAAGAAGAGTCGCCCTATAAGCCGGAGATACTGCGCTTATGCGTGGGCCAAGTTCTCTCCAAAATTTCATCTCTCTAGTTTTCCCCCATTCAAAAAAGGAGAGAAGTTTGTTGAAGGTTCTTCAATTAGCTAAGAGTTGGGGCTTCTATTCTGTCCAGTAATTGCCTTATGGCTACCATCACACCACGGTTTGTCTTTGCTCAATGAGCAGCCACAAAATTTCACATTTTCTTTAGTTTCTAGGATATTACCTTCAGAATCTACAAAATCTACAGCGCCAAGAATTTTAATAGAACCGCTTACTGGGTTGATATAAATAGTTGGGTTTGCCATGTGTATCCGCCTCTTTATTTCAAATAATCGAAAAGTGGTTACGAAACTGATGAATGAGGAGATTTAGACAAAGCAAAGTCTTTAATGGAAACTATGGCTAACACTAACCTTCGCATTGCTAAATCCTATCTCAGGCAGAGATAATTCTTTTATGGAAACCGTAGCAGTTCACTTCTTCGCCGCCGCACGGGCGGCTGCAAAAACTGATCAGATCAACTTGGACTCAGCCACGCTCCAGGAGATACTTGCTATTTGCATCGCGAAATATCCAGAACTCGGGCGTGTTATCCCGCAATGTTCTTTTTTGGTTGATGGGGTGGCAAATCATGATCTTGGTTTGATCATCAAAGAAGGCAGCCAAATTGATGTGCTGCCTAAATTTGCTGGTGGTTAATTTTAACCGCCAATCGCTGACATCGGCCGTTGTGGTTGAATGAAACTCGGATTGTTAATTCCGTGACCTGAAAGCTTTCCTGCAATTGTTTTATGAAAACGGTTAGATATTTCTTTAGCAATCTCCTGGCTTGAAAGATTGGGATTGCGCAAAACTTTACGTAAGTCCATCTCTTCCAAAGAAAAAAGACATGAGCGAAGTTGACCATCAGAGGTTAAGCGCAGGCGATCACAAGCACCGCAAAAGGGTTGAGTGACACTGGCAATAATTCCAACTGTTTCTGAGGTGCTATTAATATAAAATTCTTCCGCTGGCGAAGAACCACGGTCTGGCACGGGAGATAATTCAAAATGCTCTGACAATGAAGTCAGAATTTCTTGTGCTGTAACCATCGTTGTTCGATCCCAAATACCGCCTGCATCCAATGGCATCTGTTCAATGAACCGCAGAGAAAATCCTTCGTTCATCGCCCATTTCAATAGCGCAGGCGCTTCTTGGTCATTTATCTCGCGAAGTAGCACAGAATTAATTTTGATTGGTAGCAGTCCAGCATCGCGTGCAGATTCGAGTCCAGCAAATACATCGCGAATGCGGTCTCTATGTGTGAGTTTAATGAAGGTATCGCGATCTAAAGTATCAAGGCTTACATTGATACGATCTAATCCTGCGTCTTTAAGTGGTTTAGCAAGTTCCACAAGGCGCAATCCATTTGTAGTTAATGAAAGTTTCGGGGCATTTGGAAGAGTAGAAATTCTTGAAACAATATCTACAATATCGGCACGCAACAGCGGTTCTCCCCCTGTTAGGCGAACTTCCTCAATCCCAATAGATACCGCAGCGCCAATTACGCTCATCAACTCATTAGTATCAAGAAGATGCTCTGACTTTTGCCACATTGAAAAATCTTGCGGCATGCAGTAAACGCAACGCAGTGAACACCTATCGGTCAGCGAAACTCGAAGGTCCTTATGCCTGCGCCCAAATGAATCGGTAAGAGTAGTCATGCGCAATTGACCCACTGGTCACTGCCATCGGCGAAGACTTGATATTTCCAAATAGGCAATCGTGCTTTGACTTGATCAGCAAGCTCAGAACATGCAAGAAAAGCCGGCCCGCGGTGAACGGCCGAGACTGCAACTACAAAAGCGCTCTCTCCTATTTCGATAGCGCCATAGCGATGAACCACTGCAACATTTCCTAAGTCATATTTATCTGCAACCTGGGTAACGATTGTAAGTAAAACTTCTTGTGCCGAAGGATGGATCTCATATGTCAGCGAAATAACTTCTTTATCTTGATCAACGTTTCGAACATCTCCGGAAAAGGTAACGACAGCCCCAAAGGCATCAGAAGCAACAAGTGCTCCGTAGGTAGACGCGCTAATAGGACTTGCGCTTACAAGTGCTGTAATCATGTTTTTGCGTGATCAATCCCATGCGTTTGATCCAGAACATGGCCCGCAAGACGTTCAATAATTACCAAACCATCGCGAACTCCTCCTGGAGAACCTGGCAAATTGATGATGAGGGAAGTTCCATGCGTACCAACTAATCCGCGCGTGAGATCTGCAGTGGGAATCGCATCTCGCGAGTATGCACGTAGAGCTTCACCAAATCCTGGGATAAGTTTCTCAATAAACGGAGCCGTTGCCTCTGGCGTTACATCCAAAAGAGAAACACCTGTGCCGCCTGTTGTAACAATTAAGTCAAACCCAGATTCGAGTGCGCCTGAGATTTCGAGAGCAATGAGTGCAGCATCATCGGCCACAATGACAACTCCAGCAACCGAGTAACCCAGAGCCAATAATCCATCGGCCAGAATTGTTCCGCTCAAATCATCATAGATACCAGCTGATGCACGGTTGCTTGCGGTGATAACTTTTGCCCTATAGCTTTTCAATCTCGCACCCAATCGCCGTTGCGACCTCCAGATTTTGTTTCAACACGCACATCGCAAATTGATGCGGATGGATCCAATGCTTTAACCATGTCAATCACTGTTAGCCCTGCAACAGAAACTGCAGTGAGAGCTTCCATTTCGACACCTGTGCGATCTGCTGTCTTTACTGAAACACGAATGAAAACACCATCATCAGTTATCTCCAATTCGACATCTACTGCGTGCAGGGCGATGGGATGGCAAAGTGGGATGAGATCTGGAGTTCGTTTCGCCCCCAAAATTCCAGCAACACGTGCAGTTGCAAGGACATCACCTTTGGGAACTCCGCCTTCGCGCAAAAGCGCAACAACAGTGCTAGAAAGTTTTACGCAACCAGAAGCTGTCGCGGTGCGAACGCTCACATCACGGTTAGTTACATCAACCATCCGAGCTTGACCCTTCTCATCCAAATGGGTGAAATTTGGTTCATTAATCATGGTTGCGGTTTCATGTTAAACAATTGGGAGCCATTTCACTTGTGACCCTGCAGCTCCAACATCGTCAGGTGCAACTGCAAATCCAGTTGCATGAGCTAACCCACGTAGCATGGCAGAACCTAAATGCTCTCCTTCACTAAAAACTCCGTTACTGACATTTCCCAAAACTAAACGTGTGAAATCTTCTCGGGCTCTAATTTCAGTCATAGTGATTACATTCTCTAACTCACATGCTGGGCGTCCTAGAAGAGCATCAATCACTGGTTGCCCAAGGCTCATCAACCCCACGATTGCCGATTGCGGATTGCCTGGAAGTCCAATAAGTGAAACAGAATCAAAATCTGCCAATAACATCGGGTGACCGGGGCGAACTTTAACGCGATCAACAATAAGTTTCGCGCCAACACTTTCTAGTGCATCATGTAAATGATCGCGTGGGCCATCTGCAGTTCCACCAGTTGTCACAATTAGATCAGCACGAGTGCGAGCCAAAGTAATTGCATCAACTACAAGTTGGAGGTCATCGGCGACGTAACTCATTGCTACAACTTCCGCACCCATTCGTCTAAGCCAACCTGGCAATTGCGGACCTAGAGCATCACGTACTAATCCATTTTCAGGTATTCCTGATAATTGAATTTCGTCACCTAATAAAATAATCTCCACACGCGGCTTACAGGTTACTTCTAAATCATCCCAACCAGCAGATGCTAGAAACCCAATCCACGCTGGTGTAAGAACTGTGCCTGCTGGAGTAATTACTTGGTCTTTTCGACATTCCAAGCCAGCTGGACGAATTTCGCCTCCTTGATTAACCACTGCATTAAGAGTTACATCAACAACATCAGCAAACTCCCAGCGAACAACACCAAAGGTTCCAGAAGGGATTACTGCACCGGTTGCTATTCGCACAGCAGTACCACTTCCCAATGAATCAGTCATCGGTACTCCAGCTTTTACATCCCCAATGATTTTCCATGGGCCATTTCCCGAAACGGCATAGCCATCCATTGCTGATGTTTCATAGGTAGGTAAATCAACTAAAGCTAAAAGATCCTTAGTAAGAGTGCGATCAATACATTCAGAGAGTGCGACTACCTCTGAAGGCAATCTGGTAACACTTCCTCTGGCTGCCATCCGAGCAAGATCCCATTTTGCCTCGTGCAAAGTGCTCATCATTGCCCCCTCACAATGCTGGCATTTATACGAGATTCAGAATCAGAAATGGCGTTACTCAAATCCGCTTGCGTATCAATATCTATAAGAAAATGTGAATCTTCAACATTTAGATTTACCTTCGCAATTTTTAGTTTATGCAGCAGAACACGCATCGAAGTATTGATCAGTGGTTGTGAATCTTGCAAAACCCTTTTTAATGAAGAGAGTCGATAAACACCAGAGAATGGTTGTTGAAATCCTTCTTCATCGATAACAGTAACTCCATCTGAATCATTTGATAATTTCTCAAAAAGAAAGGGAATCAAAGCTGCTGAGAAAGGCATATCTGTTGCGAAAATTGCCACGTACTCTGTTTGAATTAGCGGCAAGCCGGACGCTATCCCAGCAACGGGACCTCCCCCTTGTGGAATTTCTTGAATTACGTCTATACAGTTTGGAAAATTGTCACGGTCGGGTCCAACGACAACGATTGGCACGGCTTCAGGAATCGAAGAAATCAGAAAATCGATAAGCGCTTTCCCTTCAAATATTGCTTCAGATTTATCAGAGCCAAAACGGTTGCTTGTCCCGCCCGTAAGTATTAATGCACTCCACAGTTTTTCCTGATTATTTCGGGCAGGAGTTAACTCAGATTCGGTATTTACAAATGTGAGACTTAAAATCGTAGTACTCCTCTCCGGGTGATAGATCAATTTATTTGAATTAATACTTGATGCGTTCCCATCCTGGGCGAGCTTTGCGATTACCACTTGCACTTTCATTATCGCGAGTGCGATAAATCAAAGAAGGTCGAAATATGTAGCCGACTGGGGCACTCAAGGCATGAACCAAACGTGTAAATGGCCAAATAATAAATAGTGACATTGCGATAGCAGCATGAATTCTGAACGCAAGTGGTGTGCTTTGCATGAGGGTGCCATCAGGATGCATGAGCAAAATTGAACGCACCCAAGGCGCTACTGTTTCACGGTAATTATGCTCATCACCTATTACGCCAGCACTCGAAAGCGTGGCACTACAGCCCGCTAAAAGAGTTGCCACTAGAAATACATACATAGTTTTATCGTTTTTAGTAGTCGCAGCAAAAACTGTAGCTGTAGTTCTGCGGCGATAAATTAAAAGTAAAATACCGATAATCGTGGCAATTCCTGCAGCACCACCCATGGTCACTGCACCAAAATGATAAGCCTCTTGGCTCAATCCAATCAACTCAGTGAAAGTCTGTGGAACTAGTAAACCAACAATATGTCCACCGATTACAGCAAAAAGGCCAAGGTGAAACATGGGGCCAGCAAAACTTAAGAGTTTTCCTTCGTATATTTGCGAAGACCGTGTTGTCCAGCTGAATTTGTCGAAGCGATATCTCCATACTAAACCGATTACAAAAGAACCGATCGCTAGGTATGGCAAAACAGACCAGAGTAAAATGCTAGATGAAGTCATGAACGTGCTCCTTGTAAAACGTCAGAACCATGCGATGAGAAAGGTTCTAATGCAATCGTCACAGCGCCACTTAAGCCGACAAATTCTTGAGGGGGACCAGTAATTGCCAAATCACGTGCGCGTTTTTCAATTTCTGGAGTCATATGTGGCAATGTTGCAACCACGGCGTCCAAGACGAATGCATAATACGAATTCGCACTATGCAATGCATCTTTGAGCAGTTCAATTGGCGCACGATGTTCTCCTAGAAGAAGTCTTCCTTCATCTGGATTCTTCAAAGCAGCGAATTCGAGCACTACCGCCAAATGATCAGGGAGTTCTTCATCAGTAATTGTTACACCGCAACGCTTGTAAATTTCCTTGAAATAAACAAGAGCCATTCCACGATTTCGGGTGTCGCCATGAGTCCACGACGTGAGGAATAGTGAGCACCTGCGACGCATATCGAAAATCTCTACGTAATGCTTCTGGATATCTTCGATTGTTAAGTCTGTCGTTGCGTTAAAGAACGCTTGTAACGGTTCTGCAAATGCTGGCTCGATGTGATTAGCCAAAACAATCATTTCATCCCGAGCTTCAACGTACTTTTGATCGGGATAAACCAGCAAGGATGAAGCGATTATTCGAGCAATAGCGATGCTCATTTGGTCTGCCGATTTCTCATGATGTTGAAGTTTTCAATAGTGACTGGAACAGGATTTCCAGAGGCCTGTCCAAAAGGTCCCCCAAATTTCTCTCCCGTATCAACTCCATCTAAAGAGCAACCCATGCTTTCCAATTCTCTTGCTTGCTCTGAGTGAGCCACTGGAATTACATATCTGTCCTCATACTTTGCAATGGCCAGAAGTCTGTACATCTCATAAATTGATTCCTGCGTCATGCCAACCGCTTCTGGTATTTCTGGCCGCGGTTCACGACCAAGATTTATATCACGCATATACGAGCGCATCGCCGAAAGCTTGCGCAAGGTTTCTTCTACTACTTCTATATCACCCGCGGAGAAAAGTTCTGCCAAATATGCAAGTGGTACGCGTAATGCGTTGATCGCACCAAAAAGATTACCGGCTTCTTCTCCGTCATGACCAGTCTCTGTCAAGACATCAACAATGGGAGAAAGTGGTGGTACATACCAAACCATAGGCATCGTGCGATATTCAGGATGAAGCGGAAGCGCAATTTTGTATACCTTTGCTAATTTGTATACAGGAGAATTCTGTGCGGCAAGCAACCAATCTTCAGGAATACCTTCGGCTCGGGCGGCAGCTAAAACTTCTGGATCATTAGGGTCCAGAAGTAAGTCAAGTTGGGCTTGATACAAAGCTTTCTCATCTTCAATAGATGCAGCTTCTAGAACTTTATCTGCGTCATAAAGGAAGAGGCCAAGGTAACGAAGACGACCAACGCAAGTCTCAGAACAAACTGTTGGCAATCCGATTTCAAGACGTGGGTAACACATGGTGCATTTTTCTGCTTTGCCAGTTTTATGATTGAAATAAACCTTTTTATACGGGCAAGCAGAAACACACATCCGCCATCCGCGGCATTGTTGCTGGTCGACAAGGACGATGCCATCTTCGGCGCGCTTATACATTGCACCTGACGGGCAAGCCGCAACGCAAGCAGGATTCAAGCAGTGTTCGCAAATTCGTGGCAGATAGAACATGAAGGTTTCTTCAAATGCCAATTTCACTTTCGTTGTGACATCTTCTGACAACTTTTGGAGAATCGGATCTTTTTCAATATTTTCCGGTCCTCCTCCTAAATCGTCATCCCAGTTTGCAGACCATTCAATTTTCATTGGTTTGCCTGTTAAGAGAGATTTAGGTCGGGCAACTGGAGTTTGCTGACCAAGAGGTGCGGAAATTAAATTGTCATATTCATATGTCCATGGCTCGTAATAATCTTTAATATTGAGCATGCGAGGATTAGAGAAAATGGAAAGCAGGCGTCGTCCCTTACTTCCACCTTTGAGGCGAATTCTCCCACTTCGGGTACGAACCCATCCGCCTTTAGCTTTTTCCTGATCTTCGTATCTACGTGGATAGCCCTGCCCTGGACGGGTCTCAACGTTATTAAACCAGGCGTATTCCAAACCAGAGCGATTAGTCCACGCTTGCTTGCACGTTACAGAACATGTGTGACACCCGATGCACTTATCAAGATTCATCACCATGCCCATTTGGGCCATGACCTTCATTAGTACTCCACATCTTGTGATCGACGACGAATAACCGTTACTTCATCACGTTGATTGCCGGTTGGTCCGAGGTAATTGAAAGCGAATGTCAGTTGTGCATACCCGCCGATTAAGTGTGTTGGTTTAATCATGAGGCGAGTGAGCGAATTATGAATTCCGCCTCTTTTGCCTGATGTTTCTGCCAAAGGAACATCAACAACACGATCTTTTGCGTGATACATAAAGACCGTTCCAGATGGCATGCGGTGTGAAATGCATGCACGTGCTACGACCACACCGTTGCGGTTGTAAGCCTCGATCCATTCGTTATCTTTCACGCCGATAGTTTCTGCATCCTCAACGCTCATCCAAATCTCTTGTCCTCCGCGAGATAGAGAAAGCATGAAGAGGTTGTCTTGATACTCGGAGTGAATAGACCATTTTGAGTGAGGAGTGAGGTACCTAACCGTCACTTCTTTTTCGATTCCATTTCCTTGACTTCCAAATATTCGATGCATATTCAGCGGTGGTCTAAAGACAGGTAACTGCTCTCCCAGCTCGCTCATCCAGTCGTGGTCAATAAAGAAATGTTGGCGTCCAGTAAGAGTGTGCCAAGGTTTTAATCTTTCAACGTTGATTGCAAATGCCGTATATCGGCGACCACCATGTTCTGATCCAGACCACTCAGGACTGGTAATAACAGGAACCGGCCTGGCTTGTGTGTCAGCGAAGGTAATTCGTTTTCCTTCATTATCCAAGGCAAGATCGGTAAGTTTCTGACCAGTTCTTTTTTCCAGTGCTCTGAATCCAGCAACGGCAACTCGCCCATTTGTGGTGCCAGAAAGAGCAAGGATTGCTTCGCATGCATCTACATCTCGCGCAAGTGATGGCCTTCCTGCCCCCACTCCTGTCGATGCGACACCATTGCTATGTCGTAGTAATTCAATCTCAGGAAGAACGCTGACGGGAACGCCTTTTGTATTTGTACCGAGTGTGTCGATCAGTGGCCCAAGTGCGGCCATCTTTTCGCCAATTTGCGAGTAGTCACGCTTAACAACCACAAGTTTAGGCATCGTGACTCCTGGAATAGGTTCAACTTCACCTTTCTTCCAATCAAGCACTATGCCACCAGGAGTTGCCATTGCATCTGGTGTGTCATGCAATAGAGGAACAACAACGAGATCTTCTCGTTCACCCAAATGTCCTTTGGCTTGTTCGGAGACTTGGCGACCGAGCATCTGGAAAATCTCGTAATCAGTTTTAGTTTCCCACGGCGGATTGATAGCAGGAGTAAATGCATGAACAAAAGGATGCATATCTGTACTCGAAAGATCATGTTTTTCATACCATGTTGCAGCAGGCAACAAAATATCTCCGAAAAGTCCCGTACTTGTCATTCGGAAGTCAACAGATACAAGAAGATCTAACTTTCCTTCAGGTGCATCCTCGCGCCACGTAACATCCTTAGGTCTGGTATCTGGTTCGTTCTCTTGAGCCCTTACAGAATTATCCGTACCCAAGAGATGCTTGAGGAAATATTCATTTCCTTTACTTGATGAACCTAAAATATTCGCCCGCCAAACAGTTAGGACACGTGGCCAGTTTTCTGGAGCATCGGGATCTTCAATCGCAAATTGGAGATCTCCACTTTTAAGTTCGTTAATGACATGTTGAACAGGATCGATGCCCTTATCACGAGCTTCGTCTACAAGGTCTAAAGAGTTGCGATTGAGCGAAGGATATGAAGGCATCCATCCCATACGTGCAGACTGAGCAATAACGTCAATCGCAGTCATGTCTTTGAATCGTCCTTCTCCCAAAGGAGTTGCTAATAAATCCGAGCCCAAAGCGTCATAGCGCCATTGATCAGTTGATACATACCAAAACGCGGTACCAATCATCTGTCGTGCAGGGCGAGACCAATCTGCACCAAAGGCGAGCTGTGCCCATCCGGTGACTGGGCGACATTTTTCTTGTCCAACATAATGTGCCCATCCTCCACCGTTAACTCCTTGGCAGCCTGTCAGTGTCACAAGAGCCAAAAAAGTTCGGTACATAGTGTCGGAGTGGAACCAATGATTGGTTCCCGCTCCCAACAGAATCATCGAGCGACCTTCAGAGTCGATAGCATTTTGTGCGAATTCACGAGCGATACGAATAGCCTGAACAGCAGGAACACTCGTTATTTCTTCTTGCCATGATGGCGTATAAGGAGAGCGATCGTCATAACCTTCTGGCCATTCCCCATCTAGACCATCACGTGCCACTCCGTACTGAGCCAACATCAAGTCATAGACTGTCGTGACGGTTTTCCCTGCTATTTCAATGACGGGAACTCCGCGAGCAAGAACGCCGCCACTTTCTGAAACTTCTTGACCTTGATCAAAACGCGGCATGAGAACCGGAGCTGATACCGCGCCCTTCTTACCGTAAATGCTCAAAAGAGGATCTACGCCTTCAAGGTCAAGGTTCCATTTGCCCATTGAGGAGTCGTTATATCTATGTCCAAGTGAACCATTGGGAACGAATGTTTCACCGGTACTGGAATCTAGAACAACTGTCTTAAATCGTGAACCTTCGGAAACATCTCCTAAATCAGATGCTACAAGGAATTTATCTGGAACCCATGAGCCATCTTTCTTGCGCAGTGAAACCAAATACGGCAAGTCTGTAAATTTCTTTACGTAATCCTGGAATCGTGGCACTTGTTTATCAACAAAAAACTCTTTAAGGATTACATGGCCCATTGCCATACCTAGTGCGCCATCGGTACCTGGATGTGGGGCCACCCATTCATCTGCAAATTTCGTATTGTCGGCATAGTCGGGGCTAATAGCAACAACTTTTTGACCTTTATAACGCGCCTCTGTCATGAAGTGTGCATCAGGTGTCCGTGTTACTGGAACATTAGAGCCCCACATAATTAAGTAAGAGGCATTAAACCAATCTGCCGATTCCGGAACATCGGTTTGGTCTCCAAAAACTTGAGGTGAGGCAACGGGAAGATCTGCATACCAATCGTAAAAAGAAAGCATCGATCCGCCCATTAAGGAGATGAAGCGAGCGCCTGCCGCATGAGAGGCCATAGACATTGCAGGAATTGGCGAGAAACCAAAGACACGATCCGGTCCATATTTCTTAATAGTATGAACATGTGCCGCTGCAATAATTTCAGAGACTTCGCTCCAGCTCACGCGAACTAATCCGCCCTTGCCGCGAGCACGGTGGTAGCGTCTGCGATTTTCCGGATTATCTACAACGTCAGCCCACGCAAGTACAGAATCACCTAAGCGACCTTTAGCTTCACGAAACATTTCCAATAAAACACCGCGGATATATGGAAATCGGATACGAGTTGGTGAATAGGTGTACCAAGAGAATGCAGCGCCTCGCGGGCATCCACGTGGCTCGTATTCAGGAGAATCTGGGCCAACTGATGGATAGTCCGTTTGCTGCGTTTCCCACGTGATGATTCCGTCTTTTACATACACTTTCCAAGAGCAAGATCCTGTGCAGTTCACACCGTGCGTTGAACGAACAACTTTGTCATGACTCCAACGGTCTCGATAGAAAATATCACCTTCGCGCCCACCGGCTTTAGTCACTGATAACAAATCTTTAGATACTTGCCCGCCGGCAAAGAAACGTCCAAATTTTATAAGCGCTTCATCGGTTCCATTAAGTGCGTCATCAGCTCTTCCCATGGTTGCAGTGTGACTTAGGGATGCCCCATGGAATATAGGTCTAAAGACCCTATTTTCAGGGCGATTGAGCATGAGAGATTTCCGATAACGAACTGTATTCACTAACGAACCTTGTTGAAGAGGAGACGCTATGTCT
>Ga0209107_10001846_pt1 | contig 11842 bp, 10 predicted proteins | sample LakErihyJuly2011_2_FD_187460 | JGI IMG/M metagenome (GOLD analysis project Ga0209107, IMG submission 187460) | Freshwater microbial communities from dead zone in Lake Erie, Canada - CCB hypolimnion July 2011 (SPAdes) (version 2) | ecosystem: Environmental > Aquatic > Freshwater > Lentic >... | reverse complement strand
TGCAAAAATGGCCGCTATTGGGTGTAGGCAAAAGTAAGCGGCCGAACCCAGCGATTTTGCAAGACATACAAACCAATTTGTATTTAAGAGCCTTTTCCACGCAAAAGTTGAAATACCAAGCGATAGTCCCAAGGTAAGCCAGCTTATTGCATTGCTAATTTGCCACATTGTGGCTTTTGTGCTTAATGCAAATTTTGCCTCTCCCGTCAAAAGTAATAATACCGCCAAAAAGCCAATTGCCGAAGAGCCATGCAAAAAAAAGAAAACAAGTTTTGGTAGCAGTTTATATTTGCGCCGTAAAAAGGTTGCAAAATAAAAAAAATAGGTTTGATTGAAGCCTTTTATCCAACGTTTGCGTTGGTTTAGCCAGTTTTTTAGCTCAAAAGGACATTCTTCAAGCGTTGGGTAATTTACAAAGGCGGTTTTGACTCCGTGGGCGAAGGCTCTTAGGCCAAGTTCTGCATCCTCCGTTAAGTTTTTGCCGCACCATAGCCCGTGTTTGTGAAAAAATTCTATCCTAATAAAATTGCTAGTTCCTCCAAGGCAAAGAGGTAAATTGTATTTGCAAATTGCAGGAAGGGTTAGCTTAAACCAAGCAAAATATTCCATCTGAAAATTTTTTGTCAAAAAGTTTTGCTTACTATTATAAAAAAGCAGGGGGCATTGCACAATATCTACTGCGTAATTGTTATTAAAACAGGCACAAACTGCCAACAGTTGATTTGCATCTGGCGCATCTTCGGCATCGTATATTGCAACAATTTCGCCTTTGGCAAATTGCATTGCATAGTTGCAGGCCTGCGGCTTTGTTTTTATGGGTCCGTGTGGCACAAGCACAACGCTAAAATAATGCGGCAAATTGCAGGCTTTTACATTGTTTATTGTTTCGTTGTCGTGTTGTTCAACAACAATTTGGCAGTCCAGCAAATTTGTGGGATATTTTAGGTTGCTGATAGATTCTACAAGTTTTTGTATTACAATTAGATTTTCCTTGTAAAGTGGAAGTAAAATTGTAAAACTGACTAATTTTGTTGGGACAATTGAAACATGGATTTGTTTTTGGCTGCAAGTTAAAAAAATTAAAAATCCCCTAATTAACAGATGGCTTAAGGTAAATAGTAGGCATAAAAAAACAATAAGATTGCAAATTTTTTGACCGCCAAACAATATTGCAAAAAGTAGGGCAATAAATGCTGTGGCAATAAATTTTGCAGGATTTGAAAAGTTTTGTGGCTCAAGAAAATTATGATTTACATTTTTCTGCAAGGCTTTGAAAAAGTAATGATAAGCATGCAAGAGCAAAAAAACCAAACACAAGCGGAAAGATGGTTCCATTAAATTGTTGCCCTATAAATGTGCCAAACCCCGTAGAAACAACGGAGGAGAGTGTTCCAACAACCGAGGATGCAGTTCCGGCATTTGCCCCCATTGGCTCCATTGCTAGTGCGGTAAAGTTGCCAAAGAGCATTCCAAAGCAAAAAAATACAACGAGGATGTATCCAATAAAAACAAAAAAATCAATTTTGCCCGCAGACGATTTTATTGCCAAAATAAAGCAAATACTTATTGTAAATATCATTAAGGAGGCTCTTTTGCATAAAAATTTCATCCCATATTTTTTTACAATAAACGAATTTAACATAGAGGAAACCCCAATGGAAAGTGCCGAAATGGCAAAGTAAAAAGGCATTAAATTGCCAACCCCGTAAATACCTTGCAAAATTTGCTGGCACGAGCTAATGTAGCCAACCATACCGGCAAATGCAAGACCCGAACAGATGGTGTAGAAAATTGTTTGCTTATTTTTAAAAACAATTGCAAAGGCATGTAAAATTGCTTTTGTGTTGAAGGGTTTTTTGCGTTCCTTTGTTATTGTTTCGTTGAGGCGAAAATACATCCACAAAAAAGTGATGGTTGTATAAACAAGCAAAAATGCAAAAATAAAACGCCAATGTGCAAACATTATAATTATTTGCCCTAGGGTTGGGGCTATTATTGGCACGACAATAAATACGGTCATAACTATTGATGTTATGCGGGCCATGTCTCGGCCTGTGTATCTGTCCCTTATTATTGCCATGGAGCAAATTCTAAAAGCTGCCCCTCCAAAACCTTGTAAAATTCGTCCCGTAATTATGCTTGCAAAATTGTAGGAAAGCAAACACAAAAGCGAGCCAAAGCAAAAAATTACATAGCCAATCATTGTGGCTTTTTTTCGCCCAATGCTATCAGATATTGGGCCGTAAATTATTTGCCCGCCCGCAAGCCCAATTAGCAACGCGCCAACTGTGTATTGAGCCGAATTTTCCCCCACAAAACCAAGTCCGCTTGCAATTGCCTTCATTGAAGGAATTACAATATCAATGCAAATTGCAATTGTGGACATCATCATTGCCATCTGGCAAATAAATTCCCACATTTTTATTGTTTTATTTTTTGACATTTTTTTTGTAATAATCCGCAAATCATAACCTACTTTTTTTGTAAATCAAGAGAAAAAGTTGAAAAAAAAGTTGAAAGTTAAAATGTTGTGTGTTATATTGATAAAAAAAAATTATTTCGTTATTAAATTAAAAGTTATGTCGGTAATTTCAAACATACAAAACGAAAAGTTAATCTTGGAGCTAGATAATGGCGATAAAAAAATTTTCCTAGAAATGCTACAAAAGTGGAATTTTAAAGACGAAGAAAGTTTGGTAAGATTTGCCCTTAGCGTTTTAAAGTTAAGTAAGGACTGCGCAATGACCATCAACACAGCCGAAGAAGGTGAAATTAAAATTAAGCCCGCCGATAATTTTGTTAAAAATAAATAATAACAATATGAAAAACAACGACGATTTGGATGTTAGGGAATCTATCAAAATTATTAGCGATAAGATTGAGCAATCCGAAAAATTTGCCGAAATGTTGTTAAACACTCTTGAAAAATCAAAAACCGCTGATGTTGCCATTAGAAAAATTATTGTAAATTTAATAAAAAAAGATAGCGAAACCAAGGAAGAATTAGAAAATATAATAATGTGCTACAATAAAAAAGAAGCTAAAAATTTCTTAAAATTAATTAGTGGAAAAATATTTTTTGGAATGTGGACAATCGCCACCATTGTAATTACTGCTTGGCTTACAAGTAAATTTAAATGAAAACCCTTTTTTTGCCCGAAAGGCATCTGTTAAAGCTTTTTGTTCCCTTGTTTATATTTTTGGGGTTTTGTTGTTGCTTGCCTTTCAAAATATTGTCTGTTTGGTGTGGGGTGTTTTATGTTGGGGTGTTGGTTGTTGCATTTTTTAGCAATAAAAAGTATTTGCTTTTTTATCCCCTTGCAACACTTTGCGGCGTTTTAATTTGGAAGGTGGTTCAGGTTCCACGCACGGCCCAAATGCAAATTACACAGCCCTATCAAAACATTATTTTAACTTGCACGGCGGAGGATATTTTATCAAAAAAAGATTTTCTCAACATTATTTGCACAAATGTTGCAATGCAAAGCAATCAGGATGGTTTGCAATTAATTAAAAAAATTAAGCTCGTGGTGGAGTCAAAAAATTCGCAAAATATTGCAATTGGCGATATTATAACAGCAAAAGTGAATCTGGAGCCTTTAACGCAAAAAATACATCCCTTTGCTTATAATTACAATTTGCAAATGCTTTATCAGGGTTATGGCTCGGGCGGAAGCATTGTTGAAATTATTAACATTGTAAAAAGCCAATCAAATCAATATTTTTTGCAAAATTTGCGAAATAAAATTAGTCTACACATTAAGGAAAATATTTTGCAGCAGGACGAATTTTCCATCGTCAATGCCCTCATTACTGGGCAAAGAGGCGAAATAAGCCACAAAACAAATAACGAAGTTAGCATTTCGGGGTTATCGCATATTTTATCCATCTCGGGGCTACACATTGCAATTGTAGCCGGCTTTTTTATGTTAATTTTTAGATTTTGCATTACGCCACTATTTGGTCAAAAGGTATTATTTTTTAATCCACGCAAGCCCGCCGCGGCCTTTGCAATTTTTGGCTCGCTTTGTTATTTGGTTCTCTCAGGATTTTTAGTGCCAGCACTACGCAGCTTTGTAATGTTTTCACTTATTTTAATTGCCATAATTACCGATAAAAAAGCCCTCACCTTCCACAGCCTTATGCTTGCGGCTGTTGTTTGTTTAGTTATTAGCCCATTTTCAGTATTTTTTGCCTCATTTCAGCTGTCCTTTGCTGCAGTTATTTGTTTGGTAGTAACTTTTAATTTTTTAACTCAAAAGTTAAAAAATCGCTCTTGGTGGGTAAGATATGTTCTGGGAATCGTTATCTCCTCGCTATTTATTGCATTTAGCAGCTTTTACACGGTTATTTATCATTTTGGAAGATTCTCGTTTTCCTCAATGTTTGCAAACATTTTTGCAATTCCGCTTGTTAGCTTTGTAATTATGCCCGCCTGCGTAATGTATTCAATATTTTATTTGTGCGGGTTAAATTTTATGGCAATTTTATCGTTAAAAATTTGCCAATATGGGGTGTGGGCAATGCTGTTGATTGCAAAAATATTTTCCTCGCAAAGCTGGTTTTATTTTTCGCTAATGCAGCCAACTCAATGGATGTTTTGCGGAGCATTTTTTGCCTTGCTATGGTTTGCCTTATTTACCTCAGGCATTAGATATATTGGTCTTGGGGTTTATGGGCTAATTAGCATTTGCTACATCTATCGTTTATTAACAACAACTGCTCTGCTTACAATTAATAATGATATGGCAATTTACAATTTTCGGGGTAAATACTATCAAAGCGGCGCGGCAGATAGTTATTTTGTTAAAAATATTTGGATGCAGGAGATGGGTCTTAAAAACAATCCCTACAAGACAAACGAAAACAAGCAAAATATTTTGCTTTCAAATGGCGTTATGATAATTGGCAATTTAGATAGCCTAAAAGAACAAAATCAAAATTTATGCAATTCCTCATACAAATATTTTATAATGGGGGAGAGGGATATTAACAAAATTTTATCAATATTTTTGCAGTGCAAAAAAAATAATTATAAACACAAAATATTTAACGGGGCATCGCAAACCCCCGCAAATGCTTTATTAAATAAGCAAGAAATACAAAAATGGCTAGAGCTTGAAAATAATATTTTTTGTTATCTTGACTTTAATTTTTACGGCACGCATACTATATATAAAAATAACAAAGATGATATTTTTATATATAAAGTATATGAATAAAATTACAACAAACCCAAATGCAAACATTACAAGTTTTGATGTTTTTTCCTCCAAAACTATTAAATATCTGCCTTCTTACGAAGCCTGCCTACACGAAGGCGAAGTAAAAAACGCAAGCCATGCAAATGCTCTGTTTGTTATTGTTGATAAAATTGGCTTTAAGGGGCAAATTAACGATATGCAAAGCTCCATTAGCTCGGTTTTAAACATTGCCCTTTTCAATACCGAATACAAAGCCGAATTTGGCGAAAGCTTATCTTCGTTTCCCGCAAATGTTAATGGGGCAGAATTTTCCCGCGTTATTGTGCTTTCAATTGGCGAAGTTGAAAAACTAACTGATATTGAGCAGGAATACGAGCTAGGGCACAAAATTGCTTCAATGGCAAATGGCCTTAAACTTAAAAAAATTAAAATTGTAAATATTAGTGCAAAGCAATGCACAAGCTTTTTAGCAAATTTGTATTATGGGGCCTGCCTTGCAAATTATTGTTTTAATCATTATTTTCACAAAAAAGCCGAAAGCAAGGAAAACCATCTGAGAGACATTTTATTTGCCGTAAAACAGGACAAGCTTGAAAAAATAAAGGAAAAACTTTCTACAAAAAAAACCCTTGCCCAAAGCGTTTATTTTACAAAACAATTGGTTGACACTCCATCTACCGATCTCAACCCTGAAAACTATTCTCAAATTATAAAATCGGCTTTTGAGGGGGTAAAAAATGTTGAGGTAAAAATTTTGGATGAGGACGAAATGGCCGCTCTTGGAATGGGGTCTTTATTGGCGGTAAATGCTGGTAGCGTTAATGGTGCAAAAACTGTTATTGTAAAATATACGGGAAATAAGGATAGTGAGGAGATAGACTTGGCCCTTGTTGGAAAGGGTGTGTGTTTCGACTCTGGGGGCTTATCAATAAAACCGGCATCCGCAATGGAGGATATGAAAATTGACATGGGTGGCTCGGCAGTTTGTATATCGGTTTTGCAACTTGTGGCAAAACTTGGGCTAAAAGCAAATGTTGTTGCTGCGGTTGGTCTTGTTGAAAATTTGGTTTCTGGGGCATCGTTTAGACCGGGGGATATTTTAAAATCAATGTCTGGTCAAACAATTGAAATGCTAAACACCGATGCCGAAGGTAGGCTGGTTCTTGCCGATGTTTTGTATTATACTCAAAAAAATTACAAGCCAAAGCAAATGGTTGATTTTGCAACCTTAACAGGGGCTGTAACAGTTGCACTGGCTGATGTATATGCAGGACTTATGACTTACGAGGACGAACTTGCAAAACAATTAATTGCCGCCGGTGAAACAACCGCCGACCGCCTGTGGAGATTGCCCCTTGGCAAAAAATTTGATGCAATGGTGGACTCCAACATTGCAGATGTTAAAAATATTGGTGCGGGTCGCGGGGGCGGAACCGTTACTGCGGCTCAGTTTTTGGCTCGCTTCATAAATTACGACGAAAACACCCCAAAAACAAAATGGGCTCATATTGATATTGCAGGCGTTGCTTACGAAGGAAAGCACGGCGGCCGCACCGCCCTAAAAGGCGCAACAGGCTTTGGTGTTGAGCTCATTTACAGCTTCATTAAAAATTTTGTTGAGGGTAAGTAATGGGTTGTATGTCTGTTTTACAAATTATTACCGCACCAAATGATTTTTTAAAACAAAAATCATTACCAATTACCGCGGTGGACGACAAAATTAAAGCCCTAGCAAGCGATATGCTTGAAACCATGTATGCCGAGCGCGGTATTGGGCTTTCAGCTGTTCAAGTTGGCTACCATTTACGCCTTATTGTTATTGATGTTGAACATAGCCGCAAAAAGGACGGCACAATTTATAACCAAAAGCAGTATATTATGATTAATCCTGTTATTACATCTCATTCCAACGAAATTAATGTTTTTGAGGAGGGGTGTTTGTCGTTTCCTGAACAACACATTACAATAAAGCGCCCAAAAATTATAAATGTTGACTACACCGACATTAACAACAACCCCGAAAGTCTAACGGCTGATGGCATTTTTGCAACTTGCATTCAGCACGAAATAGACCATCTAAACGGCATAACAATTACAAATTATGTTTCTCACTTTAAGGAGGAGCTGATTTTAAAACGCCTAAAAAAAATGAGGGACAGGGGCGATATTTAATTGCAAATCAACTCAAAACGATAGGACTGAAGTTAAGTAGAAACACCTTTTGTTAGAAATTGCCAGCAATTGCAAAATTATTAATAAAAATATTGACAAAAACAATAATGGCGATAAGATAGGGGAGGTAAAAATAAATTTTTTTTGATTGTATTTTATTATGCAGGGTATTTACAGCACGCTTGTGGTTTTGCACATTTTTATTAGCTTTGGTTTGCTTGCTTTAATTGTTTTTCAAAAAACAAGTGGGGAGGGGCTGCTTACAACATCTAACAAAAGTAATTTTATGAGTGGGGATGAAGTTGCAAGCTTTTTAACAAAACTTACCGCAATTTTTGCCTTCGGTTTTATTGTTAATACCATTGCAATTGCTGCATTTGGTAGTAAAATTTCAAAATCTATAAACCTAACTGTTGAGGCAGTGCAGGACGAATCTAGCAAATCGCAGGTTCCTAGCGGCAGATAATGAATCTTTTCACCACAATAAAAACTAACATTGAGGCATTATTTATTGCAACATTTGGCATTAAGCCTGAAATTGCATTTAATGTTGAATACCCCCGCGAGGAAGGCGTTGGCGATGTTACAACAAATATTGCAATGATTTATACAAAAAAACTATCTCAAAAACCGCAGGATATTGCAAGTGCTTTAATTAAAAATCTTGAAGGAGTAAGTTATATAAAATCGGCTAGCTTTGCAAACCCGGGGTATATCAACATTTTTTTAGACCCTAATTTTATCAGGGAAAATTTTGTTGAGGCAATAAAAAATATTTCAAATTATGGCTGTGCAAATGTGGGGCAGGGGCTAAAAACAAATGTGGAATTTGCCTCGGCAAATCCTACTGGGCCTGTGCACATTGGGCATGTTCGTGGCTCGGTTTATGGCGATGTTGTTGCAAATTTGCTCGAAAAAAACGGATATGCCGTAACGAGGGAATACTATGTTAACGACGCAGGGGTGCAAATACAAAAACTAACTCGCTCGGTTTTTTTGCGTTATTTGCAATTGCAAGGTAGACAAATTGAAATAGAAGCTGGGTGCTATCCGGGGGAGTATTTAATTGAAACAGGCAAAAAGCTGCTACAAAAATACGGATCTAATTTACAATACGAAACCGATTGTGAAACTATTAGAGCCTTTGCTGTTAGTGATATGCTTGAGGACATTAAAAAAAGCCTTGCCCGTCTTGGGGTAAAACACAATATTTACACAAGCGAAAAACTTGTTGGCGAGCAAGGATACATTGAAAAAGCCCTAAAACTACTTGAAAACAAGGGCTACATTTACACAGGCACCCCACCAAAACCAAAGGGAAAACCCAGCGACGACTGGGAGGAAAGCGAGCAAACCCTTTTTAAATCTACCCTTTTTGGCGATGACGAGGACAGAGTTGTTAAAAAAAACAACGGCGAAAACACCTATTTTAGCGGGGATATTGGTTACCACTTACACAAAATTGAGCGGGGTTTTGGCAAAATTATTCTTCCCCTAGGGGCAGACCATCTTGGCTATGTAAAACGCCTCACCGCAATTGTTAAGGGGCTGGACGAAACCTGCGACATTGCCGTAAAACTTTGCCAACTTGTAAAATTTGTAAAAAACGGCGAGCAAATAAAAATGAGTAAGCGAAAAGGCACCTTTGAAACCCTTGAAGATGTTTTGGACGAAGTGGACCCAAGCATCATTCGCTTTATTATGGTTAGCAAAAAAAACGATTTGCCAATGGAATTTGACCTTGAAAAAGTTAAGCAAACTAGCAAGGATAACGAAATTTTTTACATTCAATATGCTTATTCGCGCGCTTGTTCGGTTTTTAGGCAATTTGAGGGTAATTTTGAAAAAGTTCTGCAGGAAGGCTCTTACAATATTAACTTACTGCAAAATCAACATGAACTTGATTTTATAAAAAAAGTGTTAGAATACCCAAAAATAATACAAATTGCACTGAAAAATTTGGAGCCGCATCACATTTGTTTTTATTTGTATTCGCTTGCGAGCGAGTTTCACAAATTGTGGCACTTTGGCAACGAGAACGAGGCCTTACGTTTTATAGTGAAGGACAACCCCACCCTGACAAATACAAGGCTTTTGCTTGTTTTTGCAATGCAAAATGTTATAAAACTTGCCTTTAAAATTATTGGCATTGAGCCCTTACAAACAATGTAATAGCGGTTATGAAAAAAATTATCTTTTTGCTACTTGTATTTGTTTTTACTAGCAATGCCAGTTTTAATGCAATGGCGGATGAAACCGATGCTGATGAAATTGGCAAAATAATTGAAAATATTATAGTAAAACCAGTTGAGGCCGCTCCTTTGGCTCAAACAATACAATCCCAGCCCGAGCCAGATTTTAACACTTTTGATACCGCCATTGAAACCCCGCCCCCTTTTGATGTTGCTGGGTCAAAAAAACATAAAAGTTTTCTTAGCTGGTTTTTAACTAAAAAGCAACTAAAAAAGCAAGCACGCAAGCAAATGCAGCAACAAAAAGTTGAAATAACTAACGAGGATTTTGCTAAAATAACCGCAAAAATTACCGAGCCAACAATGCAAAACGATATTGATTTAAGCGAAGGCGTTGCTTCCAATGTTTCTGGGGGTTTTGCTGGGTCAATTCGCTCGCTTAGCGAGGGTATTTTTGCTAAAATGCAGGAGTTTGATATTTATAATCAGTCCTGCGAAAAAATTAAAAATCGCCTTGTTGAAGTTGATGTTAAATATATTAATTTTAATGGCAAAACCGAACAGGGATATTTTATAACATTTGATGTTCTTGCCCCGCATATTATTGCAATATTTAACGAGCTTTACAAAATAAATTTTGCAATTGGGGGTGCTGACCCATTTAAGGGGGCAAGCATTGAAAAGTCTAAAATATTTTTCACAAAAATTATTCCTGACGATAATTACAATTTTTCTGGGTCGTTTAGCTGCAGGGGAATGCAGTCCAACTTGGGGGTTATGTCGGCACATTCGCTTGGCATGGCAATTGATATTAACCCGCTTACAAACCCCTATATTGAAATTGACACAAAAACAAAGCAAATTACAAAAATTATACCGGTGGATGGTATTTTTTACATAAACCGCATTGCCTCTCGCCCTGATAAGCCATTTACAAAAGGTGTTATTGAGGAGTCTATCGTTAAAATTTTTAAGGCAAATGGTTTTAATATTTGGGGTGGATATTGGAACGAGCCAGTTGATAATCATCATTTTCAGCTAACAAAAAGTTTTTCAAATTTTTTGGCTTTTATGCCATTTGAGGATGGGTCTAAACTTTTTGATATTAATATTAAGCTTCAAAAATTTATTGTTGCAAAAAATTTACTTACAAACGATGATATTTTTTCGGCAATGGCTGCGTGTTTTGTAAAGGATATTAAGCTGGTGCAAAAGTATTCCACTTTAACCAATTTTTATTTGCAAAATGCCTCGGAATTTTTTAAATTTGCACAAAAAACTTACGAAAATTACATTGCAAATTCTGCCGATTTTTTAACGTAAAAATGGAAATTTTTGATGAAAATTTTTGCCTTAAAAATCGTTTTTACGACAAAGCAATTGAGCAGCGAAAAACAAATCCACTTTATGCAAAAGTAACCGAGTTGCAGGAGGAATTTATTGAAAAAATTGTAATTGAACGCAATTTACAAAAACAAAATATTTTGGAGCTTGAAAGCTACGCCCAGCTTTTGGCAAGGCAGAAAAGCAAGTTTGATATTGTAAAAAGCAACTTTTTTTTGCATAAATTAAATGATATTGAAGCTAGGCTTGGGTCTGTAAAAAATAATCTCACCGCAAATGGGCTGTTTTATGGCACATTTTTTGGGGAGGAGAATTTGGTGGATTTTTCAAAGCAAACTCTTGCCTTGCAGGATATTCTTTTGGGGCAAATTTACCCTATGAGCCTGCCCGTTATTAACACAAAAACACTTGGCATGTTGCTGCATAAAATTGGTTTTAGCGATGTTTCGGTGTTAAATATTAAGCAAACCTATACCTTTGAAAATGTAAAACAGATGCTAAATTTTATGCGGCAAATTGGCGGCACAAATTGCCTTGCCGAAAGACAAAAAAGCATTTTGCCAAAACAGTTTTTGCAACAACTTCAAAAACAATACAGTAACAATTTTGAATTAACCTTTGATGTGAACTTATTTTTTTGTTTTGGCTAATGCTGAGCTCCGCCAACCCCCCCACCCCCTATCCACCCCACACTCCGCCCGCTCCCGCCCCACCTCTCCACGCCTCATCTCGCCAATTTTGCACTTTTTTTGTTTGCGGGGTTTTGCTTTTTTACTCTCGTTTCTCGGCCCATCTTGACCTTATCGGTCAAGACACTCCTTCAAAACAAACCCAAAAAACCCAAAACCCCACCCCCAAAAAGCAAAATTGCCGATATAAGGCCTGTATAGGCAGGCCGGCAGAGGCGGGTGTAGGGTAGAGATAGGGGGC
>Ga0209107_10001845_pt1 | contig 11847 bp, 8 predicted proteins | sample LakErihyJuly2011_2_FD_187460 | JGI IMG/M metagenome (GOLD analysis project Ga0209107, IMG submission 187460) | Freshwater microbial communities from dead zone in Lake Erie, Canada - CCB hypolimnion July 2011 (SPAdes) (version 2) | ecosystem: Environmental > Aquatic > Freshwater > Lentic >... | reverse complement strand
GGCCTCATCGTCGATGTGCTGGCGGTGTCCGCACAGATCGACCCGCGCCAGGCAGAACAACTCCGCCAGCTGCTCGACGGCCACTTCCAGGCCCTGCAACACCTGCGCAGCAACCCCGCCAACGCCGCCCGCCTGCTGGCCCAGCACCAGCAGATCGCGCCCGATGCGGTGCTGGCCGCCTTCCGTGGCATCCGCCTGGCCGATGCCGCAGCGAACCGTGGGTGGCTGAGCGGCCAGAACCCGGGGCTGAATGCCTCGGCGCGCTCGGTCGGACAGCTCATGGTGCATGCCAAGCTGCTGCAACGCCTGCCCGACACGGCGACCCTCTGTGACCCCCGCTTCCTGCCCGAGGCCGCATGACCATCCGATCCTTGCGCGTGTTTTTGCCACTGGCCTTGCTGGCCCTCATGCTGCTCACCGGCGCGGTCTCCGTGGTCTTGAGCCTGCAACAGCAGCAGCGGCACCTCACGGAAGAGGCTCGGCTGTCCGTGCTGGCCGACGTCTCGCGGCTCGTGCGCCTGACCAACGAGGGCATGGGCTCCACATCGTCCCTGGTGGCCGCGGAAGTGGCCCAAATCGCCAGCCGGCCCCAGGTGCACAGGGTCTTGCTGCTCGACGAGCACGGCACGGTGCTGAACGCCCAGCGCACCGCTTGGCGAGGCCGCAGCCTCAAGGAGGTCGCACCCGAGCTGATCGGCGAACGGCTGCAGCAGGCTGCGCAAAGCCGCATGCCGCTGTGGCAGATGCAAGCCGACGGCAACCGCATGGACGCCGTGCAATCTTTCGAGCTGCCCCTGCAAAGCAACGAACTGCGCAGCTCGCGGCGCGGCCTGGTCTACGTCGCCTACGACCTGCGTGAACAGCGTGCGGCCACCACCCGCAGCGAGGTGCAGGCGCGCTTGCCCGAACTCGCCGGCCTGCTGGCCGTGTTCGGGCTGATGGCCTGGTGGCTGGGCCGCCATGTGACGCAGCCGCTGGCACAACTGAACACCGCCGCCAAGGCCCTGCGCGCCAGTGACCTGACGGTGCCCGTACCACGCGGCGGCTTCATCGAAATCGACCAGCTCGCAGGTGGACTGGAGGCTTTGCGCCAGGAGCTGTCGGCCACCTGGCACGCCATCCCCGACCTGCTGTTCGAACTGGACGCCCGCGGCCGCTACCTGCGCGTGCTGGCCGTGCGGCCAGAGCTGGTCGTGCAGGCACCGCAGTCGCTGCTGGGCCGCACCGTGCACGAGGTCATGCCCCCCGAGGCCGCCCAGGCCATCCAGCAAGCCCTCGACGATGCGGCCGTGTCGGGCGCCGTCTGGGGCCGCGAGCTGGCGTTGCAGGTGCCGGCCGGACAGCGCTGGTTCGACATCTCGGTGGCGCGCAAGGCCGCGCCTGACCATGGCAGCCCGACTTTCTTGCTGATCTCGCGGGACATCACCGAGCGCAAGGAAACCACCGCCAGCCTGCAGCAGCTCAACGAAGCCCTGGAGCAGCGCGTGCAAAGCCGCACCTCGGAGCTGCTCGGCGCGAAAAACGAAGCCGAGCGCGCCAACGACAGCAAGAGCGAGTTCCTCTCGCGCATGAGCCACGAGCTGCGCACGCCGCTCAACGCCATCCTCGGCTTTGGCCAGTTGCTGGAGCTGTCGGCGCAAGAGCCCAAGCAGCAACGGCAGGTCGGGCACATCCTGAGCGCCGGCAAGCACCTGCTGTCGCTGATCAACGAAATCCTCGACCTCTCGCGCGTCGAATCCGGCCAGATGACACTGAGCCTGGAGCCCGTGCCCGTGGCCGAACTCGTCGAAGAGTCCATGGCGCTGGTCCGCCCCCTGGCCGAATCCCATGGCATCCGCCTCGCACCGGTGCCCACCGTGCCGCCGGGCTGTCGGGTGCGCGCAGACCGCACCCGGCTGCGGCAGGTGCTGATCAACCTGCTGTCCAACGGCATCAAGTACAACAGGCAGTCCGGCGACCTGAGCGTGCACATCGACGTGCAAGGTGACGCCGTCCAGCTGCGCGTGCGAGACAGCGGCATGGGCTTGAGCGCCGAACAACAGGCCCGCCTGTTCACGCCTTTTGAGCGGCTGGACGCCGATGAGCGCCAGATCGAAGGCACCGGCATCGGCCTGGCCCTCTCCAAGCGCCTGGTGGACCTGATGGGCGGGCAGATCGGGGTGGAAAGCGAACCAGGCCAGGGCAGCACCTTCTGGGTCCAGCTGCCACGCAGCGAAGATGGCTCCGTGACCTCGGGTGCGCCAGGTGCGCTGGGCGACACCCCCGGCAACACCTTGGAGCGCTCCCTCGCAGCATTGGGCAACAACGCACACCCGCAGCATCCCCAGGCCGCCCAGCGCCCCGATTGCACCATCTTGTGCGTCGAAGACAACGCGCTGAACCTGCAGCTCATCGACCACCTGCTGGGCCGCCAGCCCGGCATTCACCTCTTGTGCGCCAGCGAACCCCGGCAAGGTCTGCGCATGGCCCATGAGCTGCGCCCCCACATCATCCTGCTGGACATCAACCTGCCCGAGATGGACGGCTACGAGGTCATCGCGCGCCTGCGTTCTGACCCGGCCACGGCGGTCATTCCCGTGCTGGCCGTGACCGCCAACGCCATGCCGGGCGATGCGGCACGGGCGCGGTCTGCCGGCTTCGCGGGCTACATCACCAAGCCCATCAACGTGGCCAGCCTGCTGGCCGAGGTCGAACGCCTCAGGCCACCCGCGCCACCCGCCGCGGGCCTATGATCCGCAGCCAGACAGCCCCCTGAACCCACACCGCCACACGCAGGCCGCCCTTGAAACTCGCCACCTGGAACGTCAACTCCCTGTCCGTGCGCCTGCCGCAACTGCTCGACTGGCTGACCGCCCACCCGGTCGATGCGCTGGTGCTGCAGGAAACCAAGCTCACCGACGACAAATTTCCCCATGCCGAACTCGAAGCCGCCGGCTACCACGCCCAGTGGTTTGGCCAGAGCACTTACAACGGCGTGGCCCTGCTCACGCGCGAAGCCCCCACGGACACCGTGCGCAACATCCCCGGCTTCGAGGACGAGCAGGCCCGCGTCATCGCCGGCACCGTGCCCCATGCCACGCTGGGCAGCGTGCGCGTCATCGGCGGCTACTTCCCCAACGGCCAGGCGCCTGACAGCGACAAGTACGTCTACAAAATGGGCTGGCTGGAAGCGCTGCAGGTCTGGCTGAAAGACGAGCTGAGCCGCCACCCGCACCTGGTGCTGATGGGCGACTTCAACATCGCGCCCACCGACGACGACGTCTACGACCCGGTGGGCTGGCGCGACCAGATCCACTGCACCGTGCCCGAACGCGAACACTTCCAGCGCTTGCTGGACATGGGCCTGAGCGATGCCTTCCGCCTGTTCGAGCAGGCGCCGAAGTCATGGAGCTGGTGGGACTACCGCAACCTGGCCTTCCGCAAGAACCAGGGGCTGCGCATCGACCACATCCTCGTGAGCGAGGCGCTCAAGCCGCGCGTCAGTGCCTGCGTGATCGACAAGGAACCGCGCAAGGCCGAACGGCCCAGCGACCACGCCCCGGTCACCGTGACGCTGGACTGACCCACGGCGTCCGCGCAGCGCAGGCGCAGGCACAAACTCAAGCTCAGTGCTGCAGCAGCTTGCGCACGGGGGCGGGCAAGCCCCAAGCGGCGAGGTCGGCCACCGAGATCCAGCGCCCCTGCTGGGGGACGATGCTGCTGGCGGCGCGCGTGCCTGCTGCAGCGTGACGCGCCTGCAAGGTCGGCGTCAGCACGGCGGCCTGGGCCTCGTCCAGCACCAGGCGGCGAGGGTGCAGCCACCAATCGAGGTGCGTGAGCACGTGCTTGAGGCGCGGCTGAAGCTCCAGCGCCTCGGCCAGGGGCTCGCCCAGCAAGGCACTCATCGATGCCTCGTCGTCCAGCAAAGGCAGGGTCCACAGGCCGGCCCACACGCCGGTGTCGGGCAGTTGCTCCAGCCAGACCTGCTCGCCGTCTGGTGCCTGACGCACCAGCCACAACCACCAGTGCTCGCGCGTGCTGCGCTTGAGCTTGCGCGTCTTCACGGGCAGGCGCTCGGGCTCGTCCGTCGTGCGCGCCACGCACAGCTCGGACCACGGGCAGGTCAGGCAGGCCGGCTTGCGCGGCGTGCACAGGGTGGCGCCGAGGTCCATGAGGCCCTGGGTGTAGGACGGCATGTCCTCGGTGCGCTCGGGCAACACGGCCTGCGCGGCTTGCCACAAAGCGCGCTCGTGTGCGGCCACGGAGAGGTCGGCCTCCCAGCCCAGCACACGCGCCAGCACCCGCTTGACGTTGCCGTCCATGATGGAGATGCGCTGGCCAAAGCAAAACGCCGCCACCGCCGCCGCCGTGGAGGGCCCGATGCCCGGCAAGGTCTGCAAGGTTGCTGCGTTGCCAGGGAAGTTGCCGCCGTGGTCGCTCACCACGGCCTGGGCACAGCGGTGCAGGTTGCGGGCGCGGCTGTAGTAGCCCAACCCGCTCCACATCGCCAGCACCTCGTCGAGCGGCGCGGCAGCGAGGTCGGCCACCGCGGGGAAGCGTTGCAAAAAACGCTCGTAGTAGCCCAGCACGGTGCTGACCTGCGTTTGCTGCAACATGATTTCCGACAGCCACACGCGGTAAGGGTCACGCGTTTGCTGCCAAGGCAGGTGGTGTCGGCCCTCGCGGTGTTGCCAGGCCACCAGGCGCTCGGCCAGCACAGGCTGGCGCCGCTGCGCGGCCTGCTGCAGCTCGGGGGCAGACGCGGTGCTCACTGCGCGGAGACGGGCGAGGGCTCTGAGGCCAGAGACAAGTCCAGCGACAGCGCCTCCATGGCCGCCGCACTGACGAACAGCGCCGGCGCGGGCAAGGCCGCAGTCGGACCCACAGCCTCTGGGGACGGCTCACCTTCTGGCCAGGCTTGTTGGGCCAGTTCTTCGACCAGGGTGCCCAGGCGGGTCTGCAACTGCAAGGCACGCTCGTCTTGCGCCTGCACTTCCTGCACGCGCTTGTCGAGCTCACCCGATGCCGACTGGATGCGGTCCAGCGATTCGTAGCGGCGCTTGAAGTTGCGGCGGCGCTCGCGCAGCTGGCTGTCCACCTGCGCCGATGCAGTCTTGTTCCACAGCTCGATGTCGTTGCTGACGGTCTCGAAAACCACGCGCAGGCGCGAGATCAGCATGCGGCGGAACTGCTCCTGGAAGCCCGGCTGGGCCAGTCGGAAAGCCTGGCTCAGGCCCAGGTACTGCACGTAATTGCGCTCGATGAGCTGGAGGTCATCGGCATAGCGGCGCACGTTCAGGGGCGCATCGACCGCCAGGCTGAAGCCGAACTCGGCGTTCAGGCGCGCGAACGAAGCCACCAGCATCGCGTGGATTTCGTCGTTGCGCTGCTGGGCCTGCTCGATCAGGGCGCGCAGGCGCGTGCACAGTTCGATGAAAGCGCGCCGGGCACCGATCGGCAACCAGGAGCCACCCAGCACCTGCTGCAGCACATCGACTTCCTGGCGCAGACGCTCGGAAGAGAGGTCCTGCAAGGCGCTGCGCAGCATGCGCGCGTGGATGCTGCGCATGGCATGCAGGCGCGCCGTGCATTGCTCGAACTCGGTCGCTTCGGCCTGCACGCGCTGGATCATCAGCTGCACCTTGCCGGCGCTCTTGCCGCGCAGGCCGCGCAACTCCAGGAGCTGGTCGGCGTACAGGCCACGCATTTCGCCAAAGCGGCGGGTGAGCTGGCGCTGGAACTGGCGGGCACCCCCGACCGCAGCTTCGGCGAGCTTGTCGCGGCGCTTGGGCAGCAGGCCATCGGACAAGGCATCTTCGAAGGCGGCCAGGCGGCTGTCGGTCAAGCCCGTCGCATCGCCCTGCAGGCGCGCCGCCAAGGCCTGACGCGCCGAGATGGGGAAGACGTGCTCGGTCGGGATCTCCAGCGTCTGCGCGACGCTCTCGCACTGGCGGGTGATGACCTGGCGCACCTGGGCGGGCGTGCTCAGCGGGTCGGCCAGGGTGTCGATCTTGTTGAGCACCACGTAGCGCGCCAAGGCCGGGCCGCTGAGGTGGTCGCGCCAGATGTCGAGGTCGGACTTGGTGACACCCGTGTCGGCGCCCAGGATGAACACCGTCGCATCGGCTTGCGGCAGCAGGCCCAACGTCAGCTCGGGCTCGGTGCCAATCGCGTTCAAACCCGGGGTGTCCAGCACCACCAGGCCGCGCTTGAGCAAGGGGTGCGGCAGGTTGATGCGGGCATGGCGCCACACGGGCACCTCGACCAAGCCATCGGCCGCGGGCGGCGGGTTGTCTTCAGGGCGCTGCGGGTCCCAGAACCCCAGGCGCTCGGCCTCTTCGGTGCTGACGCGGCGGGTGCGCATGACCTGGGCCAGCGCATCGGCCATGGCGTCGGGGTCGGCCAGTTCCAGCGTGTGCCAGGTCCAGGCCGAAGGCTGGGCGCGGTACTCGGCCAGCGAGGGCGCCTCCAGGCGCGTTTCGATGGGCAGCAGCGACAGGCCCACCGGGTCTTCGGCGTCATAGCCCAGCTCGACCGGGCACATCGTGGTGCGCCCCGCCGAGGCCGGCATCATGCGGCGGCCCTTGTCGGAGAAAAAGATGGCGTTGATGAGCTCCGACTTGCCGCGCGAGAACTCGGCCACGAAGGCCACCATCAGCTTCTCGCCCGACAACCTGCGCCGCATGGCCTCGAACCACTCGGCAGAGGCATCGTCCAGCAGCTCATGCTCGCGTGCGAAACGCGCCAGGGCCGCCAGTTTGGCGTCCGTGCCGGCGCGCCATTGGCCGAAGGCGTCGAGGTGGCTGGCGAAGGTGGGGCTCATGGATGTCATCGTAGCGCAAGGGGGTGTTGCGGTTACATCTTCGTCCCCCTAGTTTGGGACAAAAGGTACATCTGTGCCGGCACCTGCAATCAGTGACGCCATCCGTGAGATGCCACACGGAACAGGGCCGCGTCAGCCCTCAGCGCTTCTGGCAATGCCCGCAGAAAAACGTCGAGCGCTGGGCCTGCACGATGCGCCGCACCGTCTGTCCACACACGCGGCAGCCCTCGCCTTCGCGTCCGTACACCTGCGTGGCCAGCTGGAAGTGGCCTTGCGCGCCATGGGCATCGCGGAAGTCGCGCAGGCTGGAACCACCGGCTTCCACCGCTTCCTGCAGCACCGCCCTCACCTCCTGCAGCAGGCGCGCGGCCCTGGGACGGCTGAGCTTGCCTGCCGCCAGGCGCGGGTCGATGCGCGCACGGAACAAGGCTTCGCAGGCGTAGATGTTGCCCGCGCCCACCACGATGTCGCCCGCCAACAAGGCCTGCTTGATGGCCACCTGGCGGCCCCGCAGCCCCGCATGGAACAACTCGGGGGTGAGCGCCTCGTCGAAGGGCTCATGACCCAGGCCTGCCAGCAGCTTGCCGGGCAAACCGGCGTCCATGGCCGGGCCCCAGACGACCGCGCCAAAACGCCGCGGGTCGGTCAGGCGCAGCACACCGCGGTCGGTGCCCAGCTCGAAATGGTCGTGGGGGCCAGGCTCGCCAGGCTGCCACCGGAATGCCAGCGACCCCGACATCCCCAGGTGGATGAGCAGGCCGCCGGAGCGATCAGGCCTCTGCGGCAACGACGGCATCGCCAAGGGCAGCCACAGGTACTTGCCCCGGCGCTGCACCGTCCCCACCTGCCCGCCGACCAGCTCTTCGCCATCCAACCCCAAGGGCCAGCGCAGCGGTTTGCCCATGTGCACCGACGTCACCGTGGCACCCTCGATGCGGGTGGCGAAACTGCGACGCGTGACCTCGACTTCCGGCAATTCAGGCATGGGCAGATTATGGGTTGACGCGACGTCCCTAGAATGGCATCAACACTTGGAGTTTCCATGCCTCGCTTTGCCGCCTTGAACGCGCCCCGCGCCACCCTGTCTGCCGCCGCGCTCGCGGCCATGGTCATGGGCCACGCAGCATGGGCAGCCCCTGTGGCCAAGCCGGCCGTCCCCGCTGCAGCTGCTTCCGCGCCCAGTGCAGAAGCCCCGGAAGCGCCCCGTGTGGCCGAGCAATCCAGCCTGGACGGGCAGCTGTTCTACCAACTGCTGATCGCGGAGATCCAGGCCAACGGCGGCGATGCAGGCTCGGCCTACCAGCTCTACCTCGACGCCGCCCGGCGCCACCAAAGCGGCCAGCTCTACCAACGCGCCGTCGAGATCGCCCTGCGCGCACGTGCCGGCGAGCAAGCCTTGTCGGCGGCCAAGGCCTGGCGTCAGGCCCTGCCGCAATCGCGCGATGCGGCCGAATTCACCTCGCAAATCCTCATCGTGCTGGGCCGTCCCGGTGAGCTGGCCGCGCCGCTGCGCGCCCTCATCCAGCTGACGCCCACGCCCCAACAACCCCAGGTGCTGGCCAACCTGCCACGCAGCCTGGCCCGCCTGAGCGACCGGCAAGTGGCCGCCCAGGTCATCGACGAAGCCACCCAACCCTGGCGCCAGCCACCGCTGGAAATGGCCGAAGCCTGGGCCGCATCCGGCGAAGCCTGGCTCATGGCCAAGCAATTCACCAAGGCCATGGCCGCCACCCGCAAGGCCCTGGCCCTGCAGCCCAACCTGCTGACCGCCAACCTGCTGGCGGCCGACATGATCGGGCAGCAGCCCGATGCAGAAGCCTGGGTCAAGGAACGCGTGAGCCGTGCCGACGCGCCGCCGCTGCTGCGACTGGCTTACGCACGCCGCCTGGCGTCCTCCCAGCGTTACGAAGACGCGGCCACCCAGCTCGACGAGCTGGTCAAGGTGCAGCCAGAACAGACTGGGCACTGGATCTTGCTGGCCGCGGTGCGCCTCGAATTGCGCCAGGCCGACGCCGCCGAGGCCGCGCTGAAGCAGGTGCTGGCCCGCACAGAACCCGCCGCATCCACGCCCGCGCAGCCTGCGCCCACCAGCAGCGCTGGCAACACGGCATCGGCAGAAGCGGCTTCGGGCGACATCGCCCTGGACAAGGACCGCGAGCAAGCCTACCTGCTGCTGGCCCAACTCGACGACCTGCGCGGCAAACGGGCCGATGCCCTCCGGTGGCTGGACCTCGCCGACCCGCGCCACGAAAAAATGGCCGTGCAAAGCCAGCGCGCCCGCCTGCTGGCCCAGCAAGGCAAGGTGGCCGACGCCCGCGCCCTGCTGCGCGGCCTGCCCGAGTCCGAACCACGCGACGCCATCACCAAGGCCCAGGCCGAGGTGCAACTGCTGCGCGACCTGGGCCAGTTGCCCGAGGCCTACAAGGTGCTGGAACAGACCAGCGCCCGCTTCCCCGACGACCACGAGCTGCAATACGACCAGGCCATGCTGGCCGAGAAGCTCAAGCGCTTCAAGGACATGGAGCGCCTGCTGCGCCGCGTGATCGAACTCGCCCCGGACAACCCCAACGCCTACAACGCGCTGGGCTACAGCCTGGCCGATCGCAAGGTGCAACTGGACGAAGCCCGCACCCTGGTCGAAAAAGCCGCGGAGCTCAAGCCCGCCGACCCCTTCATCACCGACAGCCTGGGCTGGGTGGCCTTCCGCCAGGGGCGGCTGGACGATGCCGCCAAGCTCTTGCGCGAGGCCTACACAGCCAGGCCTGACACCGAAATCGGCGCCCACCTGGGCGAGGTCCTGTGGGCCCAGGGTCGCAAGGACGAGGCCCTGCGCGTGTGGCGAGAAAGCCAGACCCGTGACCGCGACAACGACACGCTCAAGGAAACCCTGCAGCGACTGGGGGCCGCCCTTTGAGCCTGGCTCTGAGCGATGCGCCTCGTGCGTGTGCTTGGCGCCAGGTCACACGGTGGGCGAACCTGACCAGCTGGGCCCTCGTGATGGGCACGGCGATGGCAGGTTGTGCCAGCGCATGGCGCACACCCGGAACCAGCACCACCGAAGCACCGCCATCGGCCCCTGCAGCCGCCAGCGCACAGGCAGATGCACCTGTTGCGACACCCACACCGGCCGCGGTCACCGCCATCGACCTGCAAGGCCAGATCAGCATCAAGCTCCTGGCCATGGACGACCTGCCCGCCAAGGGCGTCAGCCTCGGCTTCTTCTTCCACGGCCAGCCCGATGCCGGTCGCCTCGACCTCATGACCCCGCTGGGCAGCCAGATCGCCCAGGTCGGCTGGAGCCCCGCGGGGGCCTGGCTGCGCCGCGCAGGTGGCGGCAACGGGGGAGACGCCCCCCCGGAATCCCGCTTCGGCACCGACCTCTCGGCCACACCCAACCCCGACGAAGGGCTGGAGCGCTTCGACCACATCGGCGCCCTGAGCGAGCGCGTGCTCGGTGAAGCCATCCCGCTGCAAACGCTGGTTCACTGGATGCAGGGCCGCGCCGACCCCGAGCGCCCCAGCACCGCCGCCCCCGATGCCGACCTCGCCGCTGGCACTTTCACCCAGGACGGCTGGCTGATCGACACCCGCGACTGGCCTCGCCGCCTTCAGGCGCAACGCAGCGCCAGCCCAGGCCTGCGTGGCATCCAGATCAAGGTCCACCTCGATCGCTGATGGCCAGCGCCACCCCTGCGCCCACCTCCTGCACGTCTCTGCACGCCGCCATGCCCAGCCTGCACCACCTCCCCGCCCCGGCCAAGCTCAACCTCTTCCTGCACGTGACGGGTCGGCGCGCCGACGGCTACCACCTGCTGCAGTCCGTCTTCGTCCTGCTGGACTGGCACGACACCCTGCACATCGACACCCGCGACGACGGCCAGCTGCTGCGCCACGACCTCAACGTCGCCCTGCCGCCCGACGACCTCTGCCTGCGCGCCGCCCGCCTGCTGCAACACGAAAGCGGCACGCCGCTGGGCTGCGACATCCGCATCCACAAGGCAGTGCCCTGGGGCGCCGGCCTGGGCGGCGGCAGCTCGGACGCCGCCACCGTGCTGCTGGCCCTCAACCAGCTCTGGGGCCTGCACTGGCCGGGCGAACGCCTTGAAGCCCTGGCCCTGCAACTCGGTGCCGACGTGCCCTTCTTCGTGCGCGGCCTGCCCGCCTGGGTCGAAGGCGTGGGCGAACAGATCACGCCCATCGCCCTGCCCCCAGCGCTGCTGAACACACCGCTGGCCCTGCTCAAACCGCCCGCGGCCATCCCGACTTCGGCCATTTTTGGCAGCCCGTTGCTCAAGCGCGACACACCCCGTGCTACAGTCGCAGCCTTTCTTGCAGCGCCCATGCGCTACGGTCACAACGACCTGCAGGAGCCGGCCCAGGCCTGGCGCGCGCCCTTCGATGCGGCGCACCCAGACACCCAGGCCAGCGACGGCAGGGATGTGATCCACGCTTTGGGTGTCATGCAGGCTCGCTTCGGCAACAGCCGCATGACGGGATCGGGCAGCACAGTGTTCGCTTGGGTGGATGGCAACAACCCCCTCAACAGCACCTTGAGCGCCGACGACGTCACCGCACTGGCAGAGGCAGGCCCGCATGGAGGTCACTGGGTCGGTCGCGTGTGTCGCGTGCTGCCGCAGCATCCTCTGCTGGACTTGGCTCCCCGCACTGCGGCGTGAACAAGACAGCCGAAGATTTTGCGCAACAGCTTGTCAGACACTCAAAAAACTGGCTATACTGTGAGGCTCTGATCAAGAGCAGCTTACAAGGTAAGCGAAGTGCAGAAAATGGCGCTAAAGCAGCAACAGCTGGAATAGCAACATCTGACGCGGTTCGAAGACCTGTGTAGGGGAGTCGCCAAGTTGGTAAAGGCATCGGATTTTGATTCCGACATGCGAGGGTTCGAGTCCTTCCTCCCCTGCCAAATTTCAGACGGTCCAGTCTGAGCGCCACGCAAAAGTGTTGCGCAAGAATTGACCGCCGCCTGCCCCAAGTCGGCCGCCATGGGCGATGTCCGCTGGCAAGCTCTGGCATATGCCACCGTGAGA
>Ga0209107_10001844_pt1 | contig 11853 bp, 8 predicted proteins | sample LakErihyJuly2011_2_FD_187460 | JGI IMG/M metagenome (GOLD analysis project Ga0209107, IMG submission 187460) | Freshwater microbial communities from dead zone in Lake Erie, Canada - CCB hypolimnion July 2011 (SPAdes) (version 2) | ecosystem: Environmental > Aquatic > Freshwater > Lentic >... | reverse complement strand
TGGTTTAAAACTTCATTTTTGTTAGACCAAAAACAAGCCAAAAACGGAACGGCACAATTGCGTTACGACAATTATAAAAATCAAGTTTTAGACTATACTTTTCCTGCACATTTTACCGGGAACTTACCTGTTATCGACAATTCAAAACCAAGACCAAAAGCAGCCATTATCCGTGAAAAAGGAAGTAATTCCGAGCGCGAAATGGCTAACGCAATGTACCTCGCAGGTTTTGATGTCAAAGACGTTCACATGACCGATTTGATTTCGGGTCGTGAAAATCTGGAAGACATTCAGTTTATTGGAGCCGTAGGAGGATTCTCGAATTCGGATGTTTTGGGTTCCGCCAAAGGCTGGGCTGGAGCTTTTTTATACAACGAAAAAGCCAGAACTGCTTTAGACCATTTCTTCAAAAGAAAAGATACGTTGTCGGTTGGAATTTGTAATGGTTGTCAATTATTTATGGAATTAGAATTAGTGAATCCCGAACACGAGGTACATGGAAAAATGTTGCATAATGATAGTCAAAAACACGAAAGTATTTTCACTTCGGTAACGATTCAAGAAAATAAATCGGTGATGATGTCAACTTTGGGTGGAGCAACTTTAGGCGTTTGGGTTTCGCACGGAGAAGGGAAATTTAATTTGCCAATGGGAGAAGAAAACTACAACATCGTCGGGAAATACGGTTACGATAGTTATCCCGCAAATCCTAATGGTTCCGATTACAACACGGCAATGCTATGTGACAAAACAGGAAGACATTTGGTCATGATGCCGCATATAGAACGTTCTACTTTCCAATGGAATTGGGCGCATTATCCAAAAAACCGACACGACGAGGTTTCACCTTGGCACGAAGCCTTTGTGAATGCGAGGTTATGGGTAGAAAAACACTAAAAAATTTATCTTATTGAACAAAAAAGCGTCTGTATTTGGACGCTTTTTTTATGAAGTAGTGATTATTAAAATTTAGAACTAACTACCAATAACTAATAACTAGTTTATATTTATAACTTGCTTTCGAAAGAAGTCATCTTCGATGCAAAATGGCTAATTAAAAAGCTTTAAAAAGATCAATAATCATTAATAAATAAAGAGGGTATTAGTTTTTAATGCTGTAATGCTATCTTTTACTTTTTCTATAGGAATGTAAATAATCTCCTTTTGGAGTTCCTAAGTCAAAAGAACTCCACTTGGTTATCATTCGAGTACTGGTTCTAGCTTTATCACGATCCATATTTTCATATTCAATTTTATAAATAGCAGAAAACAATTCAGCACGACCTACACCGTGATAGCAATGAATAAGTACTGGGTAATTGCTGGAATCATCCATTATTTTGAAAAATAGATCAAGATTTTTTTGCTCTGGAACTTGACCAGAACCATTATTAAAATAATTCACGCCTTTTATTTTTGCAATAGCTTCCTTCTCTTGTAACAATTCTTCTGGAACTTCAGGATTATTTACATCATCTCCCGTACCAGGAAAACGCAAATCGATGATGGATTTTATCTTGTATTTTTTGACATAATCTGCTATTTCTTTTGGTGGAATAACACCCGACTTGTAGACTTTACCATCGGTAATCGTCTCAAAATTATGATTGATGTGCATATCATAAACATACTTGCCTGCTCCTATTAATACAATTGAAATGACTGCAAGTATCAGTTTCTTTTTTAGACTCATTTTTTATATATTATTTGATGTTTATTATAATTTAATGAATTGTTCTTTGCCATAATCCCGCAAAAACGATTTATATTGAACATTAAAATGCAAGTGTTCCTGTCGATTATGAATTGATTTACGATTGACGTAAAACTGATTTAAACGGGTTTAATCCTTTTAATTCAGCTGTAAATTTAAAATAAATTTTGGAAAAAATAGCGCGTTCCTATTTTAATCGCTCCATCTTTTTATCTTGTTTAAAATGAAAATATATTCCGAATAGAGAGACAAAAGCAGTTAATATTGAAAACAATAGCCCGATGGTTACCGCTTTCATTGAATCGAAAGCAAATAATGTTGAGGCTTGGTATAATATCATTTCTCGAACTCCTATTCCAGAAAAAGAAAATATCGAGAGTACAGAAGATAGTAAAAAAGCAATTACATAAATAATATAATCATTTGTTTTACAAATACTTGACAACAATAAAACAATGCAAATGCATTGCAAAAGTTGTATGAGGATTGATTGTAGCACTGATTTTATAAAAATTCCTAAAAAAGAAGCGAACAGCCATTTCATAAAAAAATAGGAAAAAACAAGTCCAATGGCAAGAATTACAAAGAGTAACCAAACTAAATTTTCATTTACAAAATAGGGAATAAACATACTAAATAGAACAATTAATACCGCAATAGCAATTAAACCCATAAGTCGATCAACAAAAACTACCGTTGTTAGTTTTTTAGCAGACCACTTGTATTCTTTGTTTAGAATGTATATTTTGTATGCATCACCTCCAATTCCACCGGGAATAAAAAAATTATAAAACATTCCAACTAAGTATAGAATGTAATTTTTTTTAGAATCTAGGATAAAACCAGACCATTTTATTAATTGTAATAATCGGTTAGCCGATACTATTTGAGATAAGATAAAACTAACCAAAGCCAAAAATAATAAAACAGGATTGGATTTTTTTAAAACAATCCAAACGTCATTTAACGGAATAGTAGAAAATACGATATACAGTAAAATAAAGGTAAGTGCAATCTTAAGAAACGTGAAGATTAAGTTTCTATTTTTTTTCATTTGAAAAAGTTCTAATGTGCCTTACTTTATAAGGGGTTTTATTTTGAGACTCATAATAGGTTCTCATCAATAAATCGGTAACAATACCGATAGTGAAAAACTGTATTCCAACTAAAATTAATAATATTCCTAAAAATAATAAAGGCCTAGTTCCAATATCATTTCCCATAAATTTGACAATTAATAAATAGATATTGATTAAAATACCAACGCTAAAAAATATCATTCCCAAATTACCAAACAAATACAAAGGCTTTTGCAAATATTTACGTTGAAAAAGAATAAGCAATAAATCATTAATTACCTTAAACGTTCTTCCCAAGCCATATTTTGAAACTCCAAAACGTCTTGCATAATGTTTTACCGGAACTTCGGTAATTCGAGCACCATCAATATGCGCATTTAGTGCAATAAAACGATGTAATTCTCCATAAAGCGGAATACTTTTAGCGGTCTCAGCAGTCATAACTTTTAGGGCACAACCCGCATCAGTGATATCAAGTTTGGTAGATTTCCGAATAATATAATTAGCTATTTTAGAAGGTAATGTTTTTATAAAACTGTCTTTCCTTTTTTGACGAACCCCCGTCACTAAATCCCAATCTTCTTTGATAGCGAGTTCTAACATTTTGGGAATATCTGCTGGGTCATTTTGCATATCGCCATCCATAGTAACGATATAATCCCCTTTTGCATAATCAATACCCGCAGCAAGAGCGGAACTTTGTCCGTAATTTCTTTTTAACTCAATAAGAACAACGTTAGGATTATCTAAATTTTTAATTTCTTGTCGAGTAGCATCTGTAGAATAATCATCGATGTAAACTATTTCATATTTATAGCCCTTTAGACCATTTTCAATAGAATCAGTCAATAAACCAACATTGCCCGCTTCATTATAAACAGGAATTACAATTGATAAAAATGTAGTTGAACTACTCATAGCACACAATATTTATTTTGCAAATATAGGATAATAAACCTGTTTTTTATTTCGTACTGAATAAGAATTCTGTATTTTAAATAAGGATGCTTCAATACCTATTTTGAACGCTATTTTATGTTATTTTTGTACGGTTGTAATAGTATAAATTAAGCAATCAAACCTATAAATGAGCACATTCCTTTCAAAAAAAGACTATATTTCACCATACCTATTGCTAGCGATAGTTTATATTTTAGGCTTATGGATTCCGCTAATGGAAAACGACTCGGCACAACACGCCACTATGGCAATGCGGATGTATCTTGAGAACGATTTTTTAAATATTTACAAAGGAGGTCAAGATTATCTTGATAAACCACATATGCACTTTTGGTTGGCAGCGTTATCGTTTAAACTCTTTGGTATTTCACAGTGGTCTTATCGCATTCCAGCACTTTTATTTACTATTTTAGGAGCCTATTCTACGAACCGTTTGGCTAAAGAATTTTACGGAAGTAAAGCAAGTCACATTGCGTCATTAGTGTTTTTATCAGCCCAAGCCATTTTTTTATCCAATCACGATGTGAGAACCGATGCTGTTTTAACGGGCGCCACAATTTTTGGTGTTTGGCAACTCGTTTTATACATCAATTACAATAAACTTATAAATGCAATTCTTGGAGCTATTGGCGTTGCTATTGCATTTTCCTCTAAAGGGCAATTAGGGGCCTTCACCTCTGCAATTTTTATTTTTAGTTATATTGCGTACAATAGAAAATGGATTGCACTTTGGTCTTGGAAAACAGGTATCGCTCTATTTACTTTTGTTTTGGCTATTGTCCCGGTTTTGTATGCTTATTATGTTCAGTTCGATTTACATCCTGAAAAAGTAATAAATGGGTATTCAAATATTTCTGGAGTGCGATTTATTCTTTGGGATCAAAGTTTCAATAGATTAACAGCTTCGGGTTTTAATCAAACTAGTCCCGATTATTTTTTCTTCTTTCACACGCTTTTGTGGGCTTTTTTACCTTGGTCATTTATTGTGTATCTAGCTTTATTTTCTAGAATGAAACAATTTTGGGTATCAAAGTTTAAATATAAACCCGGATTAGAAGCAATGACATCTGTAGGTGTTTTAATAATTATGATTGTCATTAGTTTTTCAAAATTCAAATTACCTCATTATTTAAATAGTTTATTGCCCTTTTTGTCCGTTTTAGTTGCGGGTTATTGTATCCATTTATATGAAAGTAATAAGTATAAAACAGTACAAAGACTTTTGAATTTCCAATATATTGTATTGTCTTTAGCTAGTGTTTTTGTAGTATGTATCGTATTTTGGTCGTTTCCCTTACCTCATTTTGTTTTGCTAATTTGCAACGTATTACTATTGGTTGGATTGGGTTATATTGTTAAAGCTAAAATGAATCAAACCAAAAGACTGGTGTTAATTTCTGTTTATTTTATGATTTTTATAAACTTCTGTTTAAATACTCAATTTTATCCAAAACTCCTGCAGTATCAAGCTGGAAACAATGCAGCTTTGCTAATCAAAAAAGAGCAAATAAACCCTAATGATGTTTTTATGCTAACCGAAGATAGATCGAGCTGGTCTCTCGATTTTTATACTAAAAGAATTACTCCAAGAATAAGTATTAAGAAAATTCGGGAGAACATAAAGCCCGGACAATGGTTGTTTGTTTATGAAGGTCAGATAAAAACATTGAAAGAAAATAATATAAAATGGTCTAAGGAATATAAAATTGACCATTATAGAATTACCAGACTAAATCTGAAATTTTTGAATCCAGATAGTCGCAAAAATATACTCGAGAAAACATTTCTATTGAAAATTAATTAAGCAGTATGGTACGACTTGTACCACTCTACAAAGGCTTTAACACCATCCTCTAGAATCGTTTTGGTCTGGTAATTTATTTCCTTTTGTAAACTAGAAATATCCGCAAAGGTCTTTTGAACATCACCAGCTTGCATCGGCAAATAATTTTTAGTGGCCTGAATGTTGAAGTGCTTTTCTAAAGAGGCTATAAAATCCATTAATTTAATAGGTTTATTATTGCCAACATTATGCAATACATAAGGCGGCCTATTATCTTTAAATTGTGGTGGTTTTTCGCATATTCCAATTACTCCTTGAACAATATCATCTACATAAGTAAAATCACGTTCCATTTCGCCATTATTAAAAATATTAATAGGTCTACTATTAAGAATTGCATCTGCAAATAATGAGGGTGCCATATCGGGTCTTCCCCAAGGCCCATAAACCGTAAAAAATCGCAAGCCGGTTGTTGGTATATTAAAAAGATGACTATAAGTATACGCCATAAGCTCATTGCTTTTTTTAGTTGCCGCGTATAAACTTACAGGATGATCGACAGCATCTTCTACTGAAAAAGGTACTTTTTTGTTGCTTCCGTATACCGAGGAGCTTGAGGCATAAACCAAATGTTTGACAGGATAATTTCTGCAAGCTTCAAGAATATTTAAAAAACCTTGAACATTACTTTTTATATACACATCCGGATTTTCGATACTATACCTTACCCCTGCTTGGGCCGCTAGATTAACAACTACATCAAAACGCTCAGTTGAAAATAAGTGCATCAAATCTTCCTTTTGCGAAAGATCTATTCTTAAAAATCTATAATTAAGGTAAATCGAAGATTGCACAATAGTAGTATGTAAAACATCTTGCTCTTGAATTCCGGTTTCAGAAAGCCTTGCATATTTCAATTTTGGATCATAATAGTCATTGATATTATCAATGCCAATTAGTACATGACCCGCTTTTAAAAGTGCAGTAACCAAATGAAATCCAATAAATCCAGCAGCTCCTGTAACTAAAATTTTCATCTACTATTGAGTATTTTTAAAATCTTTAAAATTCGATTTAAAAATTAATCTGCAAAGTTATTAATTTAAGATTATATAATTATGTAATTCTGCCGAACTATTCTTAATTTTGAATAAACATTGCAAATCCGTATAAATTTTATAATTTGCGTCAAAATAATATAAACCATAAATGACTACTATTACCAGATTATTTGATTTCCCCTATTACCAATTAGAGCATTACAACATTCCTGATGCACTGGTTACCAAATACAATGGGGTTTGGATAAAAACTTCTACGGAAGAATATATAGCTAAAGCTAACGCAGTTTCGAGAGCGCTATTGCGAATGGGGGTTCAAAAAAACGATAAAATTGCAATAATTTCGACTAATAATAGATCGGAATGGGGCATAATGGACATCGGAATCTTGCAAATAGGAGCGCAAAATGTACCCGTTTACCCAACAATATCAGAAACAGATTACGAATATATCCTCAACCATTCCGGCGCAAGCTACTGTTTTGTCTCCGATGCCGAAGTGTTGAGAAAAGTAAATTTAATTAAATCAAATGTACCCCATTTAAAAGAAGTGTTTTCTTTTGACACCATTGAAAACTGCAAAAATTGGAATGATCTTCTCCATCTTGGCGAAGACAAAAGCAATCAAGATGCCGTCGAAGACAGAAAAGTAAATGTTAAACCCGAAGAATTAGCGACTATTATTTATACTTCCGGAACCACCGGAAGACCAAAAGGCGTTATGCTTTCGCATAATAATATTGTGTCCAATGTTTTGGATAGTGCCTCTAGAATCCCTTTTGAGAAAGGAAATAGTCGTGCCCTGAGTTTCTTGCCTATTTGTCATATATTCGAAAGAATTATTTTATACATGTACCAACATTGTGGTGTGTCCGTTTATTTTGGTGAATCGATTGAAAAAATCAGTGATAATATAAAAGAAGTAAAACCCAACGTAATGACTTGCGTTCCAAGACTTATCGAAAAAGTCTATGATAAAATCTATTCAAAAGGCTTAGAATTAAATGGAATAAAAAGAAAATTATTCTTTTGGGCAGTTGATTTAGGTCTTAAATACGAACCATACGGAGCTAATGGATTTTGGTATGAAACTCAATTAAAAATCGCACGTAAACTCATTTTCAGTAAATGGAAAGAAGGATTAGGTGGGAATTTAGATTTGATGGTTTCAGGAAGTGCGGCTTTACAGCCAAGGCTTGCCAGAGTATTCGCTGCCGCAGAAATGCCAGTTGTAGAAGGCTATGGATTGACCGAAACTTCTCCTGTAATTGCGGTAAACGATATGCGAAACTTTGGTTTCAAGGTTGGAACAGTTGGTAAATTAATAGATAATGTCGAAGTGAAAATTGCCGAAGACGGCGAAATTCTGTGCAAAGGTCGTAATGTAATGATGGGGTACTTTAAAGACGAAGTGTTGACAAAAGAAGTTATTGTGGACGGTTACTTCCACACAGGAGATATTGGCGAAATTGATAGCGAAGGTTTCTTGAAAATTACGGATCGAAAGAAAGAAATGTTTAAAACATCAGGAGGTAAGTATATTTCACCGCAATTACTCGAAAATGCAATGAAACAATCCCGTTTCATTGAACAAATAATGGTCATTGGCGATGGTCAAAAAATGCCCGCAGCTTTCATTCAACCCAACTTTGAATTTATAAAAGAATGGGAAAGACTTCACGGAATAACCATTGGAAAAACTAATGAAGAAATTATTTCAAATCCAAAAGTTATCGAACGCATCAAAGAAGAAGTAGATTTCCTGAACGAAAAATTTGGAAATTGGGAAAAAATCAAGCGTTTTGAATTAACTCCTGATATCTGGTCTATAGATGGTGGTCACCTCACACCTACTTTAAAATTAAAACGAAAAATCGTGATGGAAAAATACATTGATTTATTCCATAAAATTTATGGTTAAGATGCAATGCCCTATTACCCCCTAATTTATTAAGTTTAACAATTAAATCTAAAAAAAAATGAAGATAATAAAAATTAGTGTTTTGTTAATTGGTGTTTTATTATGTAGCGGTTGCAAACAAAACCCTGAAGAGAAAATAAAAGCAAATTATCTGGACTACTCTAAACGCGACGACCAATTTACGGGCGGAATAAAAATGATTCCCATCTCTACTCCAATTGGCAAATTCAAAGTATGGACAAAAACGGTTGGGAACAATCCCAAAATTAAAGTGCTGTTGCTTCACGGCGGTCCTGGTTTAACACATGAATGTTTCGAAAGTTTTGATGGTTATTTTCCTCAAGAAAGCATCGAATATATTTATTATGATCAATTAGGCTCCTACTATAGCGATCAACCCGATGACAACCGACTTTGGTCCAACGAGCGTTTTGTAGAAGAAGTTGAGCAAGTGCGCAAAGCCTTGAAATTAGACAATACAAATTTTTATTTATTAGGACAATCTTGGGGCGGAATTCTAGCAATGGAATATGCATTAAAATACCAAAAAAACTTAAAAGGTTTGATTATTTCTAATATGATGGCCAGTGCTCCAGCGTATAATAAATATGCCGAACAAGTACTTGGCCCACAAATGAATCCTAAAATATTTAGCCAAATCAAAGAGTTTGAAAAAAACAAAGACTACGCTAATCCTAAATATATGGATTTGTTGATGAATTTTTACTACACAGAACACATACTCAGATTTCCAGTGGCACAATGGCCTGAATCGATCAATAGAGCGTTTAAACATTTGAATCCAAAAGTGTATGTTTTTATGCAAGGTCCAAGCGAGTTTGGTATTACGGGTGATGCTTTGCTAAAAAACTGGGATATTACTTCTAAATTGAAAACATTAACTGTTCCTACTTTAGCCATTGGTTCAAAATATGACACCATGGATCCCGAACACATGAAATGGATTTCTAAAGAAGTGAAAAATGGTAGATTTTTATTCTGTCCTAATGGAAGCCATTTGTCTCAATATGATGATCAAAAGCATTACTTTCCTGGTATTATTCAATTCCTTCATGATGTAGATAATGGAAATTTCTAGAAATATACCGCATAATAACTTTACTACATTATTAACAAGCTATAATTTTAAATAGTTAATAATTTTTAATTCTGTCGCATGGCAACACTCAGTTTCAATAATTTTATGGAATAAACCAATTAAAACCATTACATTATAGATGTAAGCGTAATTTATTTCCTGCTGTTAACGCATTGATTGTTGTTAAAATAAAATAAAAATTAAAGATATTTCTCTAAAACTTCCTAAGAAATTGGGGAGTTTTTTTATTCTACTAAATGAACACATAAATTAATTATAATTTATTATGCGTGCATAGTATTTTTTATTACATTTGAAATCGTTTTGGTTACGACAGAGGTAAAACAATTATATGAAAGAAAAAACAATAGATTACATACTTCGTGCGACTTGGCAAGCAGTTGCAAGAATGTACAACGATGAAGCATCTAATTACGGAGCAACAATGGCTACCGGTTTTGTTTTGCTAAGCATTGACAAAGAAGGAGGAACTCCATCAACTACATTAGGACCAAAAATGGGAATGGAAGCAACGAGTTTGACTAGAACTTTGAAATCTATGGAAGAAAAAGGATTAATTATTCGAAAGAAAAACCCCGTCGATGGTCGGGGAGTTCTAATTTATTTGACTGAATTTGGTAAAGAAAAAAGAGAATTGTCGAAAAGCACCGTTCTGAAATTTAACGATGCAGTGAAACAAAATGTGTCAGCTGAAAAACTCCTACATTTTATGGAAGTTTCCGAAACTATCAATGAATTAATTTCCGAAAAGAAAATATTTAACATTTAAAAATTGTAATCCAAAATAAAAAATGAAAAGAGCTATTAAAAAAGTTGCAGTAATTGGATCCGGAATTATGGGTTCGGGAATTGCTTGTCATTTTGCCAATATTGGGGTTGAAGTTTTGCTTTTGGATATTATTCCAAAAGATCTTACTGATGCTGAAGCTAAGAAAGGACTAACTCTTGAGAGTAAAATCGTGCGCAACCGTCTTGTAAACGAGCATTTAGCCAATTCTTTGAAATCTAAACCTTCTCCTATATATAATCAAAAATTTGCAAGCCGAATTACTACCGGAAATACTACCGATGATATGGCTAAAATTGCCAATGTTGATTGGATTATCGAAGTTGTAGTGGAGCGTTTGGATGTCAAAAAAATGGTCTTCGAACAAATAGAAAAATACCGGAAACCAGGAACTTTAGTAACATCAAACACCTCCGGAATCCCAATTCATTTTATGAGTGAAGGTCGAAGCGACGATTTTCAGAAACACTTTTGTGGAACTCACTTTTTTAACCCTGCACGCTATTTAAAATTATTCGAAATTATTCCTGGTCCACAAACTTCAATAGAAGTATTGGATTTCTTGACTATTTATGGAGAAAAATTCTTGGGTAAAACTTCGGTCGTGGCCAAAGATACTCCGGCTTTTATTGGAAACCGAATTGGAATTTTCGGAATACAAAGTTTGTTTCATTTGGTTAAAGAACTTGGCTTAACAATAGAAGAAGTCGATAAGTTAACTGGACCAGTTATTGGAAGACCAAAATCGGCGACTTTCAGAACGGTCGACGTCGTTGGTTTAGATACTTTAGTTCATGTTGCCAACGGAATTTATGAAAACTGTCCAAATGACGAACAACACGAATTGTTCAAATTGCCAGATTTCATTACAAAAATGATGGAAAACAAATGGCTTGGAAGCAAAACAGGACAAGGTTTCTATAAAAAAGAAGGTAAAGAGATTCTGTCTTTGGATTTAAATACTTTAGAATATTGTGCTGCAAAAAAAGCGTCGTTTGCAACATTAGAATTAACAAAAACCATTGACAAACCTATTGATCGATTCAAAGTTTTAGTAAAAGGAAAAGACAAAGCAGGTGAATTCTATAGAAAGAGTTTTGCAGCAATGTTTGCTTATGTTTCGAATAGAATTCCTGAAATTGCAGACGAATTATACAAAATTGACGACGCCATGAAAGCCGGTTTCGGCTGGGAAAATGGTCCTTTCGAAATTTGGGATGCCATTGGTGTTGAAAAAGGAATCGAAATTATGAAAGCCGAAGGTTTTGAACCAAATGCTTGGGTTAATGAAATGCTGGCTTCAGGAAATTCGAGTTTTTATACCATAAAAGAAGGCGCTACCTACTTTTATAACATTTCAAATAAAATGCACCCGAGCGATAGCGAACAGGCGAAGCAAACAAAAGTACCGGGACAAGATGCCTTTAT
>Ga0209107_10001843_pt1 | contig 11855 bp, 11 predicted proteins | sample LakErihyJuly2011_2_FD_187460 | JGI IMG/M metagenome (GOLD analysis project Ga0209107, IMG submission 187460) | Freshwater microbial communities from dead zone in Lake Erie, Canada - CCB hypolimnion July 2011 (SPAdes) (version 2) | ecosystem: Environmental > Aquatic > Freshwater > Lentic >... | reverse complement strand
ACGAAGGGTTGAAATCATTGCCATAGTTATGGACTATAAAATTTAGGAGTGCGAATATCGGGAATTTGCTCGGAAATTCCTTGTTTTTTTTTAATCAGACTAGCTATTTGTTAATTCTTCAATGTTTTGAAGCTGCACAAGCTTAATTTGACGCTCATTAACGGCCAGTATAGTGAATCGGTAACGGTCAATAACGAATTCCTGATTTATTTCTGGAAAGCCTTGATGGAAATTCAAAATGAGCCCACCAAGGGTATCATATTGCTTCTCATCTTCAGGAAGCTCTAACTTATATTTTTCATTGATGTAATGAACATCAAGCCTTCCGGCGAATTCATACCATCCCTTAGATACCTCACGCTCCACATTGTCTATGGTGTCGTGCTCATCTTCAATCTCACCGAAGATTTCTTCAATAATATCTTCAAACGTAATAAGACCGCTGGTTCCACCGAACTCATCAACAACGGCTGCTACACTTTTTTTCTGGCTGCGAAATATTTTCAAAATTTCATTGGCCGCCATAGGTTCGGGAACTATAGCAATTGGGCGAAGAATTTCTTTTATCTCTTTCGGGTTTTTAAAGAAATCGCTGAAGTGAACATAGCCAATCAGTTGGTCTATGTTTTCCCGGTAAACGATGATTTTAGAAAGTTTTGTTTCAATAAAAAGTGCTTTAGCTTTTGCAATACTTTCAGTAATATCAATGGCTACAATTTCATTGCGAGGCAGCATACAATCGCGCGCCTTCAACAACGAAAAATCAAGTGCGTTTTGAAAAAACTGAATTTCTAAATCGAGTTCATTCTGCTGTGAGTTGGCACCTGTAAATCCTTCCAGGTAGTGATTCAAGTCGGTTCTGCCAAAGACAATATCTTGCTCTTTTGGCGAGTTTCTGAATAGCACGGAAATGATCCATTCACTCACCTTTGTTACACTGTATGCGAAGATAAACAACAGCACATACCAGATTGCAATTAGAGGGGAAAGACGCAAAAGCCATTTGTTCGGTTGTGAAGATAAAAGGGCTTTTGGAATGAACTCTCCAAAAATGAGAACGACCAATGTGGAAATTATAGTCTGAAAGATAAGTAATCCGTAGGAACCAACGGCTTCATCTAAAAACGGAAAAACAGATTCGAGAATATTGGTGAGTACATCTCCGAATACGACCCCGTATATAACCAGGGAAATATTATTACCAACCAAAAGCATGGCGAGGAATATTTTAGGTTTTCCTACGAGAGAAGAAAGTATAGTGGCGCCAAAAACACCCTGTTTCTTATCCAATTCAATTTTTAATTTGTTTGAAGTAAGAAAGGCTATTTCAACACCGGAATAAAAGGCACAGCCGAGAAGTGTTCCTAGAATAATGAATAATTGAGAGACTTCGATATTACCCATTGTTCTTGGTCATTCTACGATACATTCCAAATCTGAAGAGGAACCACATCAATGCGATTCCGGGTATAAATAAATTCTCTGCGCCTTTATCCCAACCCTGTATAAATATCATATAAAGGGCATAGCCAAAGGATGCGACAACAACGATTGCCCAAAGAATCAGTACTGTTTTATTTAGGTTATTCATTTGCTTTCCGTGTTGAAATTACCAGACGTTTGATTGATTTCGTAATTAGAAAAAGAGCTGTTGCTTCGCAGTCCCTTCCCCTCAAGTATACTGTTTTCCGAACTGATTTTTACGTAATCAGGTGTGTAAACCAAATCAGAGTCGAGATAAAAAATGAGTGAATTGGTTTCTAATTTTTCTTTTTTCCAGTTTTCTAAAACCAGATCTCCCTTGGTCCAAAGTTTATTACTTTTCTGTGAAAAAATGGCCTCGTTCCCTTTCATAGCTCCTGTATATTGTCCTAATGAATCAAAGAATTGAATGTGAAATGTTTTGGGTGCCACCAGATATGAACTGTCGCTAACATATTGATCCAATTGTAGAGCATAAATTTTAGTTCGAATAATTCCGTCTATCGAATAACTAAACGTGGAATTAAAAGTACTTTGTACCGGAACCAATTTGGGATCGGTGATAGCTTTAATTTCTGAAATTTCATTTTGACATCCAGTCAAAGTGAACAAGACCGCAATTGAAATTGCTATTTTCTGAAATGGGTTAATCATACTTTCTCTGCACGAACCAACGCTCGAACGGATGAAGTTTAAATCCAAGTAAGAAGGAGGCGTAGTTCTCTTTTATTGTTGTTTCTGTTGCATTTCCATAAGTTCCGAATTCCGCAGAAAGACAAAGGCTACTGGTGGTTTTAGACGAGCGCATAGGTAGCTGCAGTCCGCAAGTAAAAGCTTCTTGAATAATGTTGTTTCCATTTAACCCTACATAAGATTCAGCAGACCTCATGCCTACACGGTAAGTGCATGCCCCGAAGTAATTGTTCTCTCCTCCGTTTGGATTCGGAATATACTCTATACCTAACCCTATGTTTTTTGAATTGTGAAAACTCTGGTTTGAAATATTAATTAGAGAGTTTAAATTTTCAACAGATTTCCAATCTTGCTGGCGATAAGAAGAGCTCAAAGAAAGTGTTCCCCCATTTTTGAATTCGTGGGTAATGGCCATACCCAATTGAATGCGTTGAGGAAGCACAAGCGATAATTGAGTGTATGTCGTATCTAAAACAGTAAGCACATTCACTTCAACTCCTGAAACAGACCGTGTAGATTGACGTATATCTTGGACTTTAGGATTTAAGTTATTTTCCAATTCAAAGGTTCCGGCTAAATGAAACCAAGTAGATCTTGTTACTTTGCCGGCCGATTTCCTTTGATGAATAGGGAATGAATAGTGGGCGCCAAATGTGAAATTCGCATCTGAAAATGACTTTCGGTTAGTAATCTTGCTGTTATAAATGGAAGTGTTGTCGAAGTTAATTCGATCCACTTGTAAAATAGAACCAAAACGAAAGTTCATGTTACTTCCAATGGATAAAGTATGCGTTCGCGAATGCGCGCTATCGGAATAAAGAATAAAAGTTCTAGCAAACCCCATTTGAACTTTATTAATTCCCCCTTCTCCGGAATAACTGTTAGTTGCATTTAAGCTGTCATTTACAGCGAAGGTGTTTGAGAATTTATAACCAACGATACTTTCAGGTGTAATACCCATTGCAAAACCCCATTTGCTGCCTGCTCGTTTAAATCCAAATGCAATTTCACCCACTTGTCCACCCAGGTAATTACTTTGGCCGGAAGTTGAAACAAGCTGTGAACTTTTCGCGAAAACACTCCCTTGGAAGGTTGTTTCAGCGAATAAGGCAAATGAAGCTGGATTAGATAAATTCACACCAGACAAATCCGGTAAGGCAATAGAGGCGTTGCCTAAAGCAGCATAGCGAGAATTAAATCCAAGATCAGTCAATCCAATGCCGTAACGTGAATAAGGCGAATTGACAGGAATTTGAGCCTGCATGTGCAAGCACATTACCGAAACTGAGAGAAGAAAGATATATTTAAGATTCATTCGCACGAGAGATGACATACAGTCCAATTAAAGTTAAATTCAATTCTACAAAGATGCGGCAATTAAGCTGTTTAGCAAAATGAACAGCGTCGGTTCCTGTAAATACAATTTTTATTTCTGGAAATTGAATAATTGCAGCATCTATATACCCCTTTAATTCAGATAATATTCCGAAATGCACACTGCTGAGCATGCTTTGCTTTGTTGAATTTTGAAAAGGGGTTGTGCTTTCGGTAAATTGTAATAGCGGAAGCTGCCCTGTAAACTCATGCATGCCGCGTAAACGAGACTGAGCGCCCAAAGAAATAACACCTGATATTAATTCATTGTTTTTTCCTATTGAATAAGTAATGCATGTTCCGAAATCAATAATGAGTGTTTCATTTTCCCCGAAAAGCGCGTTGGCACCTGCAACATTGGCTAAACGATCTGTTCCGGCGTTACCGGAGGAAAAATTATATTTAGGAAAATTTTCCAACCGAAGCAATTTGCAGAAATCGAAACGCACCAAAAAGTCTTGTTGATCGGAATTACTTCTAACTGAAGAGTAATAGAAAGGTACGTTGTGTTCAGAATGTAATTGCGGCAAGACCATATCTAGCGCTTCATTCGTAATTCTCCCAGATTCAATTAGCTCTTTGTTTTGAAAAAGTCCCCATTTAACTGAAGTGTTTCCTTGATCTAGAACAATGCAGTTCATTTGATTCAATTAGTTTTTAAGAACAGTTACCATTCCTCTTTTTTCATGCAATACACCTCTTCCATCTTTTACTGTAATGTAATAAACATAGGCATTTTCATGCACGTCGCTACCGCTCATCTGGCCATCCCACTTTTCTGAAAGCTGATCTGTTTCGAAAATAAAATCTCCCCAACGGCTGAAAATATTTAAAGTATAAGTGGTGGTATCAGCAAATGAAATAACAGGAAAGAACAAATTATTTGTGCCATTAATCATCATTGCGTTTGGAACCCAAATAAGGGGCTCTTGATCTAAACATTTTTGGTTACTGAAAGATGAAAAAGTCTCGCTGGGGAAATAACTAATGGGTTCAGAGTTTGCTTGAATTCGATAGCAAAAATTTCCTTTCGAAGAAAGGAAAAGGTCTAACGGGTCAGAGTCAAACAAGTAACTGTCATTCCCTGAACCAGCCTGAACTTCTGATGCGCCATCAATTGATCGCAGCAGTCGGTATTCAGCAATACCATTTTCCCAATCCATGTATTCAGACCAATTCAGATTATTGATCAATAACTCAGAAGCATTCTCTCCTCGAAGACGAATGTTACGGCCAATATTGGTGGTGTCGAGGTAATAACCACAGGGGTTCTGAACAACAACGCGGTAATCATAAATGATATCGTCTGAATTAACGTCTGTATCTGTAAAAAGAATGTTGTTAGCAGATTGGGTAATGTCACTGCGGTAATCCCAGGCGTATGGAGGGTATAAATTTTTTCGTTGAAGAATATACTTATGCGGAACTGCTGTGGCTTGTGTTCGGACGGTAACTTCAATAGCTTTTGCAGTGTTAACACTTACAGAAGTGATATAATTTAAAGCAGGTGGCGTTGGGTATGAAATATTTACAGTTTGAATGTTTGATGCAGAAGTAGCCCCTGTATTCGAATAGGCAACAACACCGTAGTAATTCATACCAGAAGAAATAGTGGTAAATTCATGAATTCCTTGCAGGGAAGTCCCGTCTACAGTATCAACGGGGGTGAAGTTTATTCCATCTGAACTGTACATGAGAACATAATATGCAACACCTGCATTCCATCCGGAATAAGCACTCCAAGAAAAGTCAATACTGTTGTCGCAAAGGGTATATGAAGAAGGGTTGAGCAATATGGTGCAATTGCAGATGCTTCCCGTTGGACTCGTATTCGGACTTGGCGGTGTGCCTGAATAACAAGTATCAATGGCAGAGAGCAAATAGCATTCGGGTGCATTATTCGGTGCTGAAAGAATATCAATAAATTGGGTCGTGTTTATACCAAAAACGGTGTCTATCAGGTTAACGGTAGATCCACTGCAAGAGTATACAATATACCCGTCGGTATCTCCTGAAGAATTGACACTCCAATTCAATTCGGCATTTCCTGTCATTGGATTTACTGTAACGCTAGTGACTACTGGAATGGAAGGGGCAGTTTGATCTGAAAAAACACCTCCAGCAATGTTGCTTGAGAAATCGCAATTGGGCAATCCGCTATATCGAATTTGAAAATTGAGTTGGTCGCCACAAACAGTCACTTCATATTCGAATGATAAGGCAGATCCCGCTAAAGTTGAAATTTTGCTCCAAAGGCCTGCTTGATATTCTAACCAAACTTCAGCGTTCACTGCGGCTAGCCATGCAGGGTTACTGGTGGGAGAGTTCCATTGCAAGTTCACGAATCCAGGAGGCGAAACAGAGGCAGATGCAGTAAGAAAAGTACTGCAATATGTTTCTGAATTACTAAATGTTGGGGCGCCGGCTATGTTGTCTTCAGTTTGAACGTAAACGCAAACAGATTGGCTGAGTGCATTTGCGCCTGCATATAAATAAGTACCCGATAAGCTTGCAGATTGGGTTATTTCAAAAAAAATTCCAGCAGCGTCTGAAGCAAAAATATGATTGGTTACGAAAGTAGCAGGGTTGGGTGAAGTGTACCAAGAAATGCTTAGGGCATTACCTTGAACTTCAAGACAAGTGAGGTTCGCAGAAGATTGCCCTTGGATATTTGTGGTCCAAAGAAAAACAATCAACAGTACGTTTGCAAAAATGATTTTCCCTTTCATTGTAATTGAAGAGTGCAAAAATAGGCCTTCGGTTGCATAGATGGCCATTTGGAAACGCAATTAGAATGAAATATTGCCTATTGACTTTTGTAAATCTGAAAATTCCTGAATGGTTTGATCAATTACTTCCCGGGCTGACACTATTCCCTTAATTCTCGCGCTAACCTGACCAATTTCGAGTTCACCTTCTTCCATATTACCGAGCGACATACCCTTTTTAGCTCGGCCTCGCCCAAGTAATTCTTTCAATTCCTCAATGTTAGCACCGTCCTCGTATGCGCGAACAACCTCCATGTAAAACGGACTATTCAGCAATCGAACAGGTGTTATTTCATGAAGAGTAAGTTTAGTATCTCCTTCTTTCGCATTCAGAATGGCGTTTTTGAAATTTTCATGAGCAGCAGATTCATGGGTCATTACAAAACGCGAACCCATTTGAACCCCCTGAGCACCAAGGGCCATAGCAGCTAGCATCCCCTTGCCGCAAGAAATCCCTCCCGCTGCAATAACTGGAATTGATACCCTTTCAACTACACTCGGAATTAAGCAGAGTGTCGTTGTTTCTTCTCTTCCATTGTGACCACCGGCTTCGAAACCTTCAGCAACAACAGCGTCTACGCCGGCTTCTTGAGATTTTAATGCGAAGGAGCTGCTGCTTACAACATGCGCAACTTTAATTCCAGATGATTTTAACCTTTCGGTGTATTTTTTCGGACTTCCAGCAGATGTGAAAACAATTGGCACCCTGTATTTTTCTATTAAAGCTAAATGCTCCTCAATGTTCGGATAAAGAAGGGGTAAGTTCACTCCGAAGGGCATTTTAGTTAATTCAAAACACTTTTTTATCTCTTCTTCAAGCTGATCCGGATACATGGAACCAGCTCCTAAAAGACCTAGCCCACCTGCATTGGAAACGGCACTTACCAAATTCGATCCCGTGCACCAAATCATACCACCTTGAATTATCGGGTACTTGATTCCAAAAAGTTGATTAACTGAATTCATGTGTAAATTTTCTCCAAAAATGCGAAAAACAATCGACTGTCAGAAATTGTTGATTATCTTAGCGAACGACTTTACCGAAAAATGAAAAAAATAGTACTCTTTCTTAGCTTGGTTTTAGCAATCATTTCGAACACCACTTCGGCGCAATACCGTTGGGATTATGGATTGAAAGTAGGGGCTTCAAACTACCTCGGAGATATTGGAGGTAAAAATCTTCCAAGAAGAGATTTCATCGTGGACATGCATTTGGTCTCAACCCGACTTTCTGCAGGGGCGTACCTGCGTTATAAAGTTAATAGACGTTTGGCCTTTTCTACTAATTTCGATTGGATTCGAATTTCCGACAGAGATGCTTATTCAACCTATGCACCGCGTCGGGCGCGCAATTCAAATTTCCGAAACGATTTGTTGGAATTGGGCGGCCGTGCAGAAGTAACGATATGGTACGACAACGATGTAGGAAACATGGGGTACTACAATCCTGACTTTAAAGTATTCCTATTTGCCGGCTTGGCAGCCTACGCATCAAATCCAAAAGGTCAGATATTTACCAACGGTCAGGTTCAATATGGTGGAGAGTGGTTTTCTCTTCGCGATTGGAAGACAGAAGGTCAGACCAAGGCATACTCTCAATTCGGGATGGCAATACCAGCCGGTATTGGTGCATACTTCACCTACAATAAAAAATGGCGCGTGCAATGGGATCTTAGTTGGAGAACTGTATTTACAGATTACCTAGATGATCTTTCTACAACCTATGCAAATCCTCAAGATGAAAAAGCAAATCAGTTTGTAAATGGACAAACGTACCAAGGTTTATTGGATGGCCTTGTTGCAGATAACCCAGAATACACGTCTGCTGACTTATACATTGACAACTTTCGATACGTAGATGGTGCGGTTAAGCAAGCGCCTCGTGGCGATGCTACCCACAACGATAGCTACCTAACAACACAGTTAACGGTAACGCGCGTGGTTCGTGGAAGATCAAGCTTCTACAAATCGAAATACAGTTACATGAAAGGTAAACCTGGAGTTAGAAGATCAAGAGCGAAGTTCTAGAACTTAAAAATATTGAATTAATTTAGAAAGTGGTTTACGCAATAGCGTGAACCACTTTGGTTTTAGCCCATTTGTTTTCCAAGCCAAACGATCTTCCCGATTAGCGCGAATGCGATTTTTAAGACTAACATTACTCACACCTCCTGCACGCATGTGAATCATTACCTTCGGAAGGTACAAGGCACTGCACGATTCTTTGTAGAGAAAACGTAGCATTAACTCATAGTCCGCGGCACTCTTGAATTGCGTGTCGAACGTTCCGAATTTTTCGTAACAGTTTTTTCGAACAAAGAAAGTAGGGTGAGGTGGCATCCATCCTTTTAAAAAGTTCTCTTTGCGAAATGGACCACTCCGCCATTTGCGAATAACTTTTGAAGTGTCAACCGGATCTACATAATTCAAATCACCATAAAGGCAATCCGTGTTATTATTCTGAAAGGCAAGAACCACCTGTTCAATCACATCATTTGAATAGTAAAAATCATCGCTATTCAAAACGCCAATAATATCTCCGGTTGCTAATGCAAGTCCTTTATTCATGGCGTCGTAAATTCCTTTATCTCTTTCGCACAAAAACTTTGTCACCACCCCTTGTGAATCAACATTAAATAGGTTCTTCGAAAGGTCCTCCGGAAGGTCTTGCGAAGCACCTTCGGAACGACCTTGCATCGCATCTTTCGCAGAACCTTGCATCGCACCTTCGGAACGACCTTGCATAGTACCTTGCTTCGCAACAATAAATTGCTTCACAATTTCTACCGTCCCATCGCTCGAATTTCCATCAACAACAATGTACTCAATGTTTTTATAGGTCTGCATCTTAACAGAAGCTATAGTATCTGCTATGGTTCTAGCACTGTTATAGCTTACTGTTATTAGACTAACCTTCATAGACTAAAAATTTCGGCCTAAGAGGAAGTTTATGACTTGATTGTAATTTCCTTTTTCGTAAAAGGAATTAGGGTTCGCAAAATTGGGAGAAGGCCTAGTTGGAATAACACTTGTGGTGAATTTACCTTCAATGAAAAAATGATCACCCAATTGTAAAGTTGCTCCTAAAGCTAATCCGAAATCATAATTCCGAAAAGCAGGGGATACGGGATAACTTGCGCCATTCGATAGAATATCTTGCTTAATAAGTCGGCCATAGTATATTCCGGTAAGAAAGGTAAACGGTCCATTTTGAAAAGAATACTGAATCGGAACTTCAATATATTTCAATCGATAAGCAAATACGTTGAAGTTGATGGTGTCACGCTTTGTCCTAGAACCCTTTTCGGTATAAAAAAGCCCTACACGAATTCCTTTTTTTGAAGAGAAGGGGGCGTTTACGTAGGCACCTCCCGTTAAGCCAAACTTATCCCAACCTCCTAATCCATCACCACTAATTTGCGATGTAGTCATACCAACAGAAAGTCCTGCATTAAAGGCTTGCTGGGCATGCGCAGAAAACGAATGCAAGGCAATTACAAGCAGCGCGAGTTTAGTTAATTTCATACTCAACGGCGTTCAAAACAGCATGTGTATTAGCATCAACTAAGTAGCCAATAACGGTCATGTTTGTGGGGGTCCAGATGCTTTCTAAAGGAATTGTAAAACTGGTTGTAGCAGAGAATCCCGCTGCGGGGTTGTTTGCAATTTGATTACCCATAGGTTCAGAAACATTCGTTCGAAGCACGTGCTCATGCTCATAATCTTCGATTTCCGGTGGGGTTTGACTATAGTCTTCTTGCGGACTTACAAGATGATTTTCAACAAGTAAAACTACTAAATTGACATTGCCGGTATAATCTTGAAGAAATTGAGAGTTCATGTGAATATTGAAAACATTGTCGGCACTTACATACTGGCAATTTGCTTGCAATGCAACGGGTGTGGTTGCATTCATTTCGCTCGTAATTATGTCTTGCCAACTCCCAGGGTTTGCAGGATCTAGGTATTCGAAATGAGAAAGCCCTTGAAGCCGATTGATGCGCGCGGTTGGGTTGAATCCACCGTTCAATTGAGACCAATAAAGGTTTCCTGCTGGTGTGGTATAATCTGTTTGAAACAACGTGCCACCTGTTTCAGCGAGGGTTCCGGCATGAATAGCAACAGCTACCAGGCGTTCTCCAAGTTCTGCATCAAGAGCCAATGCCAAAGAGGTGGAAGCAGGACAAAATCCACATCGGTGACCTGTGTATTCTTCGAACAAAACATTGCGAGTTGCGGTTGTCGCTTGGTCGAAAAATGGTGCAGGACCATAAATCTCTTCTCGATATATGTTTTTTGCAACAGTAATCGGATTTTCAAGTCGGTCGCACGCCCCGAAAAATAGGCATAATCCAAGGAGGAATAGGTAACTTTTTTTCATCTTAAAAACTTGCTGTGTACATTAATTCAAAACCGTTTGTTGCGGGCACTGCTCGGCAGACGCCACCAATACAAAACACACCTTCTCTTCTTTTGCCGTATCCCAAAGTTAAGCGCTGAGAACCGTTGATATATCCAACTGTTCCAAACAAATAGTGAATGCGTTTTTCTTCTGCAGAATTCCCATAATTGTATTGATCTATTATCGCAACGCTCCAATGAGGGGAATGCGAAAACTCTGCAACAACGGTTGCCCAGTCTCCTTTGTCTTGCTGGGTTTGGAGACCTTGTAACTCCAAGTGTAAATTATCTTTAGGTGTGAATTTATAGTTAATCTCAAGAACTTCAATATTTGCATAAACAATTCCCTTGAAGTCATTGGTAACCGGGGTAACCAAGGTGTTGAATTCGAAATAGTAATAGGTGAAGGCAGTTGACAATTTTTTATCTATTTTTTTCTTTACTTCTATATTGAAATCCCGGACATATTTCGTTGGCCCAAAATTTACTGAGTTTATTCGGTAAGCGTCGTTGTATGCTTCAATACCGTCGAGTCGGGTTGTATCAAGACCATTAGCCGCTGCGAAGTTTGCAGATAATTGCGTGCCGTATTTACCGCCGAGTTTAGTTCCTTTCTTGAATGTGTAGAAGACTTCGGCCATATAGCTGACCTCGCCATTTAAAGGTGTGGCGTATGGGTATAGGGTTGCAGCAAGATTATAGGTGTGTTGCTTAGTAATGGAAGGAAGGTAGTTGGTAGGTACATCGAAGAGTTTTAAATTTCGATCTCCACGAAAACTCATGTTGTCAATAAACTTAACAGCTGTGTTTAAACCAAATCCACTTCCGCTGTAGGATGCATTTAGGAAGACTGCTTTCCCTTTTCGGTAGATATAGCCATTATCTGCACTGGGATCATTTATTTTCTCAGCATATTCACCTGAAATGGCTAGTGCATTTCTATTTAATTGAAAACGAACTGCTGAATTCGAAACATTGTTTGGTGTTAAGAACACCAAGGTATCTTCGAAACGCGTCTCACCAAATTGATAACGACTAACGAAACTTCCGCCCAAAGTGAGTTGTGTTTGTTTTTCATTAAGAGATTTGAAAAGTGAATTCAAATTGATTTCAGCATCACCTCCACGAATAATACCG
>Ga0209107_10001841_pt1 | contig 11861 bp, 3 predicted proteins | sample LakErihyJuly2011_2_FD_187460 | JGI IMG/M metagenome (GOLD analysis project Ga0209107, IMG submission 187460) | Freshwater microbial communities from dead zone in Lake Erie, Canada - CCB hypolimnion July 2011 (SPAdes) (version 2) | ecosystem: Environmental > Aquatic > Freshwater > Lentic >... | reverse complement strand
AAGAAGCTGAAGCTTGAGAAGCAATATTAGCTTGTTCAGATTGTGCAGCAAGTTCTCTTGTAGGATCTAAAAATGTAGGTCTTGGTTCTTCAAGATCAACTCTTGGTGCCCAAGGCAAATATTTTTTAATACTTGCTAAATCAGACACAGCACCCATAACATTTACATTATCTTGTAGCCACCATTTATCTTCTTCATCTGGAGGAGTACATGTACAATTACCATCTTCATCTAATGGTTGAAATGTATCTAAACTTTCATCTAAACATTGACATTTTTCATTTGGTTTATCAGGTTCAGGACATGGTGCACATGGATTATTAGTTGAACTAGTAGGTTTAGAAGCATCATAATTAGGATTTGCTTTTCCTGGAACTTCTTTTCCATCAACTTTACAAAAACATTCTTCAGGAAGAAGTTTTTCTTCAAAACTTTTTTGAGTTTTATTTGAAATTTGACCAGCTGAAGTATTAGTATATATACCTTCAGCTGGACTAATACTATTACTACTACCTAATTTTTCATCATTATAACCTCTTTCTAAATTACCTTCCCATTCATCTAATAAATATGTTTCATCTGGTGTTAAGGTACCTGCTTTTTTCTTTTTCATTAAATTGTCATAACCAATAAAAGTTGCTTGTTGTAATCTTGCTTTTTTATTTGCAGGGGTATTTCCTGAATTAACAGCAGTCATTGGTAAACCTATATTTTCAAATGCTTTATCTAATGTAGGAGCATTTGTTGACATATCTTTATATTTAGCTTCAATTTCAGCATCTGTATACATTCTTGATCCATCTTGTTTTTTTAAACCTTGCATTAATTCTGTAAAGCCTAAATTATCACCTGAACCAGTTCCATTCTTTTTTCTTAATTTACCATTTGAATCATTATATAAAAATGATTCATTTCCTGATGCAGATAATTTTAAGTTTCTTTCTTGATGTTCTAAAAATGATTTAATAATTTCATCATCTTTTAAATCATCAGGATTTCCATAACCTGCTTCATCCCATGTAGTATTATATCTATTTCCTGCACCTTTCTTTTTATAACTTTCTTTATTTTTTATAGCGTCTCTTGTAGATTGTGCAAATAACTTTGCAACAATAGGATCTTCTAATGATTTTTGCATAGAAGCAAATCTAGATGCAGCTAGTTTATTATTATTCCAATTTTTCATATCTCCTGTATAACCAGAACCATCATCTAGTTTTTCAGTTACTGAAGAATATTTTCCATCTTTATTTTGAGTATAAACTTTTACTCCAGTAGCTCTATTATTATACATTTCTCTTTTTACAGCAGCTTTATATTGATCATCTGTTTGATAATCTGATCTTTTTATAATTTTACCTTCTGGTGGTTGTCCACCACCTACAAATTTTAAAACAGTAACATGATCTTTATTAAATTTACGTTGTCCACCAAAAGCCATTTCATATGAATTATCAGCATAAGGCATGTCATAACCACCCATAGACATTCCATAAGCTGCCATAGGAGCTTGTTGCATCTGTCTTGGATCTTGTTGTTGCATAGCCATCATATCTTCCTCAGACATTTGTTGTTGTTGTCTTGGATCTATTTGTTGTGCTTGTTCATTCTCAACATTTTGTATTAAACTCATTAAAAGTTGTTTAACTTCTTGTTGTGGCATACCTAATTCAACAAAAATTTCTTCTATTAAATCTGGTGGTATTTGTGCTTTTAATAATTGAGTAACTACTTCTTCAGGAGGAGCACCTTGTTGTAAAGCTTGTTCAATTTGTTGTGTAATTAATTGAATTTTTTCTTCATCAATTTGTGGTTCCTCTTGCATCATACCTTCATTTTGACCAGACATTTGTTGATCAGCTTGTAATTGAGCTTGTTCTTGTTGTAATGCTATCATTTCTTCTTCTGACATTTGTTGCATACCTTCTTGAGCTCTTCTTAATCTTCTCATACCACCATATCTCATCATTTCATCTGGATTTGCAAAAGATTCTTCTTGACCCATTTGTGATTCATCAGGTTGAGCATACTGCTCAGGATTAGGTTCACTTTGTGTTAAAGTATCATCATTAGCCATTTGATCTGATGTAGGATCTTCTTCTATAGGTTGTTCTTGCATATCTCCTTGATTTAACTGCTCAGGAGACATTGGTTCAGGAAGTTCTGGAGGTAAAATATCTTTAGGATCAATACCCATCATTTCCATATATGATTCAGCTACTGTAGGAATTCCTTGAGGAAAACCTTTTTTAGCTTCTTGAGCTAAAGCTAAAGCACCTAACTTCATATTATAATTTTTAATCATTAACTCAGCTGTTTTTATAGAAATAGCATCAGAGTTAGGATCTTGTAATATTTTTCTATATGAATCTATATCATATTGTTTAGCTAATGAAGCTGGAGTAAAGCCTTTATTTTTTTTTCCTTTTTTTGATAACTTACCAAACATTCTTAAAATAATAGGATCATTTATTTTCATTCCAGCTGTATCACTAAAAATAAATGTATCATCTGGTAACTTTAAAGGAACTCCTCCATTACTATGTCTTGGTCCTTTAATTATTTTATGTTCAGGAAAATTATCACCATTAAGATCTCCATATACTGTTTCTCCACCTTCAGCTTCTAAGTTTGCTTCTTTTCTTGGAACTGCAGTTATATATTTACTTTTTATAAGATCAGGTTTAGCTTTAGAATCTCCAAAAGATAAAACATCATTTGATAGTGAACCATCTACTTGATATCCAACTTTTGCTTTTGGTAAAGATTTTATTCTTACTTTATAGTACATAATTAATTATTTATAAAAATTCAACTTGTCCACCTGCTGCCATAAAAGCTCTAATTTGATCTTCAGACATATATGTTATTTTTTCACCACCTTTAGCATAATTATATTGCTCATCATCTTCTTCCTCTTCTTCTTCTTCTGCATAAAGATCATAATATTCTTCTTCATCTATGTATCCACCAAACTGTTTAGATCTACTATTCCACATTTGACCTTGTTCATCTGGTCTAAATAAACCTGAATTAGTATCATAATCACCACGGTCTCTACTAGGGTCAGAAGCATAAAGATTATTAGAACTAAAGTTTTCATACATTTCATTTTGTGATTTGTTAGTCTCTATTCCTCTTCTTATACTATCTGCTATATCTACACCTGCATTAAATGTTTGTATTCTTGCTTCACTTACTCCAGTATTATTTTTACCAAATGTAAGTTTTCCTTTATCGTTTTGTTTTTCTACATCTATTGCTGTTTGTTCATCACCTATTGGTGTTCCATCAGGATTATTAAATGATTTCATACTATCTGTATCTAAACCCATCATTTGTTTTATAGACGTGTTTGGATTTGCAAAAGAAGGTACATTAGGATTCATTTCTCCACGTGTACCTCCCCAAGAATCAATTGTTCCAGGAGAACCCGGAGCACCATCAGGAGGATTATTTTTTAACACACCTAAACCTGGTGCAGCTTTACATTTATTTGTAGCTGGATCTAACATTTCACCAACACCACAAGGTGGTGGACCACCAACAACTTTTTTTGGAAGAAATTTATTTAAACTTCCACCATATTTTTTTAAAATTGGTTTAACAGTAACTTCATCTAAAACTTTTTTTCCATTCCATAATTCAGGATCTTGAGATTTATTTAAATCACCAGTTCCTAAATACACTTGTTCTGGAGAATATACAAAATCTAAAGCATTTACATAACCATCATTATTATAGTCACCATTTAAAATATCTATATCTTTATAATCATACATTTCATTAGATTGCATTTCATTATTTCTTGGACCTGATGTATTAATTAATTGATCAGATGAAAAAGGTTGAGACTTAGTAGGTACAGTTAATGAATCTTTCATGTATTGCATAGGTGCAGAAAGTGGTTCTGGTTTCATAATCCAACGTTTACTTTTTTCATCCCAAATCTTACCTTGTTTTATAAGCATTTCTTCATTAGAGATTGGAACATTATCACTTTGCTTACTACCTATTGGATTACCATATTCATCTAAACCTTGCATTTTAAGTTTCCAATTATTTATTTTATTTCCTAATTCTCCTTTTCTAATAGCCATTCTAGCTTCTAAACCTAAACCATCAACATTACTTCTTTGACTTTGATTAGTTAATGAAGGATTTCTACTATCTACTAATGGAGCTATATCAGAAACATTACCATTTTTATAATACACTGTATATTTTTTAGGTTGTTGTAACCAATTTCTTTTAGTTACTTCAACTCTGTCAAATTTAGAATCCCCAGTAGGTAAATTTACCATTTGTCCAGTTTTTGGATTATATACTCTTGTAATAACATTACGAGATTTTTTTGGACTACCTAGTATTTCTCCAGGAAAATATTTTTGAACAGCTCTTTTAAATCTACCACCTTTTTGAAATTGTGAAAAAGATGATTCACCACCATAAGCCATAGAGTCTTGTTGATTTTCTAAAGCAGAAGATGTAGAATTTTGAGTACCTAACATTTGAGCAGCTTGTTCATTTTGATCTTGTATTGGATTATTTTGTGATTGTGGATTTATTATTTCTTCAAGCATTGGATCATTAACCTTTTTCATTTTTTTAAACCACTCATCCATTTTGTATTTTTTAGATGTCATTCCAACAGCTCCAACAAAATCAGTTAATCTTTTTTTTACTGAATCTTTTAAATCATCTGTTTGAGTTGCTTGTTGAAAAGGTTCATTTTCTACATTTTCTTCATTTTCAAAATTATCTTCTTCTCCACCATCTTGTTTTTTTAAAAGATTAAAAACATTAGAAGCATATTTTTTATTAGAGTTACCTCCATATTTAGCATAATCTAAATCAGTTTTAAAATAATCATTTGGTTCAAAAATTGGTTCATATGGTATTTGATAATCATTAATATCTGAAAAATCAAAATTTTGTGCTATACCACTTTTAGATAATCTTTCTAATTCAGAAGTAAAATCATTATTTTCATCTTTTATAATTTGATCATCTTCATAATATTTTTCTTCAGATTCTTCTTCTTCATCTTCTTCTTCTTCATTTTCAAAAGCTTGTCCTAATGCACCACCATATTGAAAACCTAAATAATCTTGACTACTATTTGCTGCATCTTCTTCTTCTTGATCTATAACAGATGTATCATTAGCAATTTCTAAACTTTGTTCATTGTACTGATTCATCTGATTTTCAGCTTCCTCATCTTTTTGTTGCTCTATTGCTTGATTTGGATCTTCATATTTTTGTTCTTCTTCTTCTCTTGCAATTTTATTATTTTCTTCATCTTCTTCTGTATATTCATCATTTTCAATCATATATTTAATAACAGAATCTACAATCATAACAGCTTGTTTTGATTCTATTTTACGAGCAACTAATGCATCATAAGCATCTTCAGGAGATTGTCCATTCTTAATTGCATTGTAAACAGATGTCATTATAAGAGATGCTTCTTTTTGACTTTCATTACTTCCTTGAAATTGTTCGTTTTGCATTTTTATAGTTTTACTAATATATACATTATAAGATACATAAAATTAATTTATTAAATAAACATTTTAAGTTTACTTGGATCACCACCTTTTTTATAATTGTAGTAAGAATAAGTTGGAACTCCATTTTCTATTTCATTTCCACTATATCTACTACGTGATGTTTTTATTGTACCATCAGGTTGTTTTATTTTTTTATTACTTTTACTTCTCCAGAAATTTTTAGCTCTTTTAGTTTGTACTTGCAAACCAGTAACAGGACTTTTAAGTGGTGTTTCTGCAAATCCTTCAGAAGTATATACTTTACCATAACCTAATTTATTATTACCATAACTTGTAGCACCATATAACATGTCTCCAAATTTTGTTTCATTATTTAAATCTAATATATCAAATATTTCTTTTGCTTCTTTAGCAGCTGCTTCTTTTGATATTGGAGTTTTTCTCCATACTTCAGCACTATGTGAAGGAGTATCAAAATCAGGTTTAAATTTCATTAATCTTTCAGTTAAAAAATCTATTGCTTCTTGTTTTGATTCAAACTTTTTATTAGTTTTTGGATTAAAATCATGTTTCCAACTGTAACCATGATATTTTTGTAATACACCTGTAGCACCAATTTGTTGACCATTTTTAGTTAATGAAACACTTATAGTTCCCATAACTTCATTATTTTTATTTATTATATTTTTCATTCGTTTACCATCACTTGCTTTTACTGACATAAGAGAAGCTCCTTCTAATTCTTCTATTGCTTTTTGAGATAAACCTTCTTGATTTATCATTTGTTGTCTTAAATATTGAGTACCATATAAATCTCCTAATTTACTTTCTAATTCATAAAGTAAAACTTTTTCACTATTAGTAAGATTAATTAAATTTGTTCTATATTTATCAACGGCCATTTCTAAATATTTTACAGTTTTATCTAAATCTTTTGTCTTTATAATTTTATTAGGATTAACTTTTATAGTATGTGGATAATCTGTCATATTATATTCTACAACAGCACTATGTTTATTTGGACTTATTTCAACAGTATATACTTCTGGATCATATCTATTTGTTAAATCTATTTTTTCACTAAGTAAAGGTTTAAGTGTTTTTTTTATATCATTTGCAATATCAACATCTAAACTATTATCTGATTTATTAATTGTATTTACTATGTCTGTAATTCTTTCATTATAATTTTGTGTGTTTTCAAAAACTTCATTAGGTTTCCAAATTGCAGATTCCTCTGCATCTATTCTTGGTCTAAATGACTCAGCATTATCTAATTTTTCAATACCAGATGATTCATTTGATAAAGTTAAATCAGGTATTAAACTATTAATAGAATCAGGTAATTTTTCTAATTGTTTAAATGGAATTTTGTTTTCTGTTATATCTCTAAACCAATTTTCAAATTCTAATGCACTTGGCATACCTTGCATACCTTGTGAATTATTATCAACAGCATTAAAAATTTTTGTTAAAGCTTCTATATCAATTCCTAACTCATTAATTCTATTTATTATATATGCATCATTTTGAGAATTTATCCATATTCCCATTTCTTCTGTTGATAAAGATGGTTGCCATGTTTGATTAGAACCTACATTAGGAATAAAAGAATTCATATCATACTCTAAATTACTATTAACAGGATCATCATAATATGTTAGAGCCATTTCTTCTTTAAGAGCAGCTAAGTCTTCTGGAGATAAGTCTTTATATGGATTATCAAAATCATTTACATTTCCAAAATTAAAAGTATTTTCAACATTTTGATTATTTTCAAACTCTTTAAATGACATAAAATTATCATCTGCTCCAGAATACAAATCTGGATACAGTTTATCAAACTTTTCTGTTAATGAAAGACGATTTGAAGGAGAAATTATATTTTGTTCTTCAGTAAATCTTTGAAGATCATTTACAGCATTTCTTGCAGGATTATCTATTGCAAAATTTGGTTGTTGATAAATATTATTTGGTTTTAGCAAAGCTGGTCTTTCCATCATTTGTGGAATATTTTGCCAAGATACCTCACCTGTTGACATATTTTGTACAGGTTTTGTAACTAATTCATCAGGAAAACGCATCATTTCTGGAATAGTTCTTTGAGAAACAGTACCATCTACTAAACTTTGTACAGGTTTTGATATATTATTTATATCTAATGCTTCAACATCTGTTGCAATTTTAGAATCTGTAAATTTTTCTAATGCAGAAACTTGTTGAAGAGGTTTAGCTTTTGATAAAGTTTTTAAATTTCTGTATTGTTCTAAAGTTAATGGTAAGAAATTTTTAGCTTTAGCAGTATTATTTAATCTAGCTAAACCCATTGTTTCACTTAGTTCACCTAATCCTAAAAAATAACTAGATACTAACAAACCTTCATTTACTGCTTTTCTCCAATCACTTGATAAACCTGAAGTTATAGCTTCAGAAACATCTTTTGCTAAAGGTCCTTTTACAGCTTCATAGGCACCTAATCCTGCAAAACCTGCATTTAAAAGTGTACCTACTGTAGCACCACCTATTAATGGAAGAGCATTAACAGCACCTAATACTTCTGGTGCAGCAACAGCTGCTAAAGTTTTATATGGAATTTCAGCTAAATTATTAAGCATGTTTGAATAATTTCCTTTTTCATAATCAACATTTGCTTCAGCTGCAGATGAAAAAGGATTAATATAATTCAACATTGAATTTAAAGGACTGTTATCATACTGTAATCTTTCTTTTGTAGCATCATAAAAAGGACTATTAGGGTCTCTTACAATAAATCTACTTTGAGGTATGCGTCCATTTTCTCCTTCCCAAATATCATTTTCAAAACTATTTAATGGATCTGATAAAAAGTCAAATGCATTATCAAAACCTTTTTCAACAAAATTTGTATTTTCATTATACTTTTGTTTATATATTTTTAGTAATTCATCTTTATATTTATATGTTGGATCATTTAATTTTTCTAATAAATAATCATCATATGAAACATTACTATCTCTAAATTTTTTATCTGAATTTATTTTTTTCCTATACTCATTTTGTAAATTAAGTATAACATCAGCATTATTTTTTTTAATAGTTTGACTTAAATACTCTTTCTTTTTTTTATCTATAAACATGTTTAACCTTTCATCTTTACTCACTATTGCTCCGGGAGTTGACTCATAAGGAATTTCCATTAAACCTGGTTTCTTATTAGGAATAAAAGGTTTAGGTTTTTCACCAATTGGAAGATATTTATTATTTTCTGAAAGTTGTTGTAAAAGAGGTTTATTTTGTTCTTTAATAATCCGTTCTCTATCTTCTCTTACCATTTGTTGGTAAAGCAATTCTTTTTGTTTATTTATTTCTGCTTGTTGTTTAGCTCTTATAGCAAAAACTTCTTGTTGACGTTTTTTTTGCATTGCTATAGCATCTGCTTTTAATTTAGGATCTGCAGCATCTAACTGATCAATATAATCATCTTTACGATAACTTGGTTTTTTATTATTGTTATTAACTGTAACATTTTCAAATCTTTGTTTAGTACTTCCATTTTGAGCTTTAGGTAAAAAACTATTTACATTATTTGATTTTTTATAAATTCTAACTTTCATAACTTTATATATTATATAATATAATAAATTTATATTTATAGTTTAAACATAAAATATTTAAAACTGTTGACCACCATATTTTTTAAATGTAGTAACAAAATTCTTTAACATTTTTGCTCCTTTTGTTGCATCTTTATTTGCATCAGTTGATTTATCAATAAATTGACTAGCATTTCTAGCTCTATTAAAATGTTTAAGTTTATCATATTTAGAAAAACCAGCTGCAGTAGATGTAATTTTAAATAAATTTTTAAATAATTCTACAGATTTATCATTATTCCATTCAGATTTATCTGAAACAAGTTTAACTGTATTTGGTATATGTTCAGTTCCTGCATCATATACACTATGATATGTTAATGCTTTACCAACAGATGGTAAATAACTTATAGGTTTAAATGCAAATGCTGCTTTAGAAGCTTTCATTCCAAGACCAGCAAGACCACCACCAGGACCAATTAAATATTTTTCAGGATAAACCATATTAACTGATTGTAATTTAGTATCTACTGGTTTATAATCTCTACCAAGTCTTTTAGAAATATTTTCATAATCTTTTTTAGTTGCTTCTTTTTTAGGTATAAATTTATTTATTTTATCATCAGTAGATAAATTTTTATATGTAACCATTTCATCATAATCTTTATCATATAAAGGTTTAGCCATCTTATCTAAAACTGCTGTTCTAGCTTTAACATCTCCTTTTGATAAAGGTTGATAGTTTCCAGATTTATTCCAGTCTACTTGCCATTTACCATTAACTTTTTTGTATACACCATTACTTCCTTTTACAGTATATGCACCACCATTTTGAAAATTATATCTTAAATTTAATTTAGGTTGAAGTTTAATAGGATCTTTAACAAAACCATTTTCTCCCGGATAACCTGTGATAGCAGTATTAACTCCTAAACCAAGATTTAAATTTTTAAAATCTTTAGAAACACCAGCTTCATAAAAACCTTTAAAATATTGTTTATCATTAGTTGATGTTGGCAATACACCTAAAGCATTTAAGTGTACCCCTGATTTAGGAAAACTTAATCCTCCACCTCCAATAATATTTCCTTGATCACTATTTAAAAAACTATATTTAGACATTCTAGGATTACCTCCTCTATAACCACTTACATAAGCTGCAGGATTAACAACAGGTTCTTGATTCCAAGATGGTTTTTGCATTATAGAATTAGGTACACATTTTTTACCATTCCAGTATTCTCCATTTTCACATTTATTTTTTTCACCACCATCAGCATAGTTATCTATTTCTTCTACTATGTAACCACCTTTTCTATATTCTTCTATCTCATCTTCATCAAGATCAGCTTCTATAAATCCTGGAGAAACATCTTTATAATTTTCTGCAAAATAATTAGCATCTTCATCTGAATCAAATCTTATAGCTTCATTAGATTCTGGACCATAGTCTCCAAGTTGTAATACACCATTCTCATCTTGTATTTGTGGTACTGCATAATTATCCATGCTAGCCATGTAATGTGTACCAGTATCACCATTATCAAATTGATAAGGGTTATCAGGAATGTTTATCATTCTTTGAGCTGCAAAGTTTCCAAACTCATTAGCATAGGCCAGTCTTGCTTTCATCATTGCATTTGTATAATCTTGCAAATGCTTTGGCAATGAAACATCATATTCTCCCTTTACATTATGAGAATCTTTAACTGCTTGACCTTCTGGAGTATTTTCTCTCCAAGATTTATACTCATTAAGTTTATTTTGTAATGTATTATAATCAGAAAGATTCCAACCAGATGGATTTCCTATTTGACCTTCTATATCTTTAATTTGCTGACCCCATTCTTCTGGAGAAGTAGGTCCACCCTCTTGATAGTACTTAGCATTAGGATCATATATTTTATTCTTTCTAGACTTAGGTTTTGCAAATAAATAGTTTTGTGTAAATAGTTTATTAGTTGCACTAAGACTTCTTGAGTATCCTTTAGAATTTTTTTTATTAGGTAATCTTAAAACAGAACCACCTTTACGCATAAAATCTTCAGGTTGTTCTAACTCAGGTTGTAATCTATAATTAGTAGTAATTTCTTCTCCAGGTTTTAAATCTTTTGAAGCATAAATGTATCTTTTATTATCTATTTTTTTACTATATGCTGTAGGATTTTCTTCATTATGATTATGATTCCTTCCAATTTCAGATGCAGGTTGATCATCAACATGAGCTAATCCAATTACCTCACCTTTTTTAAAAGATTCCTTAGTAAATAAACCTTTACCAGCTCCTTTTATACTAGATTGTTTTGTTATATACTTTTTCATTATCTTTCAGAAACTTGAATTTTAGCATCAAACACTTTAATTATCATATTAACATCATTTACAACTCCAACAGGTGCTGCATTTCTTGTTAAATTTAAAAAATTTAAATAACTTCTAAACTTTTTTCTTTGAAGTGGTGCTTTAGCATAATTTAAATTAGATGGATTTAATATTTTTTTATAACCACTAGCATCTGTTATCCATATATTTCTTTCAAGATAATTTCCAGACAATACAGTTGTACCAGGAACTAATGGTCCTAATGGTGGATAACCTGAACCTAATGGAAATTCACCACGGTCTGCAGTAATATCCCAAAATTGATTAAATTTATATTTACTTTCTTCTTTAGAAAATAGTATATCATAAGAAGCAAAGTTACTTGTATTTAATTTAGGATATGTTAAACTTAATGTTACATTATTTTTAGGAAATATATTTAAATTTAGATATC
>Ga0209107_10001837_pt1 | contig 11864 bp, 20 predicted proteins | sample LakErihyJuly2011_2_FD_187460 | JGI IMG/M metagenome (GOLD analysis project Ga0209107, IMG submission 187460) | Freshwater microbial communities from dead zone in Lake Erie, Canada - CCB hypolimnion July 2011 (SPAdes) (version 2) | ecosystem: Environmental > Aquatic > Freshwater > Lentic >... | reverse complement strand
TAATTAAATCATAATCTTGAAACTTACTACCACTATTTAAATTAGTTTCAATATGTAAAGCGTCATAATTACCGCCATTTACAAATTGGTCGTAAGCTACTGCGGTCTGTCCTACACCCTGAAATACAGTTGGTGCGAAATATTGAGGGCCCATAGGTATATCAGTAGATTGTATAGTACCAATTACTTCTTCACTACCACTTACAATTAATGAACCTGTTATACCTAATCCTCTTGTAAATTGTGGTGCTGGATTATTACCAAGATTTGGTGCTACATTCATAAATGGTATATAATCACCTGCTGTTACATTATCCCAATCCTTAAATGATATACCATTACTACTATCTACTTTTATATTTAATTCAACATCTGTGGTAAAATTAGGGTCGTCATATACTCCTAAATAAAATTGTGCGTCACTTCCAGTTGGTCCAAATATAAATCCTTGTGCGGCAAAAGTAGAGTTTGTTGAATTAACATTAAAAGAATTAGGCAACATTGTTAATACACTTGTTCCAGAATCACTTACAACTTTTGCTGAACCTGTAACGATTAAATCAATATCTTGAGAACCACTAATTATTAATGAACCTGTTATACCTACATTGTTTGTTGTGTTCCATACACTACCTGTTAGTGCGAATAAACTATCACCACTTGTTCCACTTGTTCCACCGCTACCTGTTGAACCTGAAGAACCTGACGCTCCACTGGTTCCACTTGAACCTGAACTACCTGCTGCTCCACTTGTTCCTGATGTTCCGTTCGTTCCGTTTGTAATAGGAACATTATTGATATAGAATGAACCTGATATATTAACATCAGTCAAACTCATTTGTAATGGACTATTATCTCCATCACCTGTTTGTATTGTCTGCAGCGTATTTGTTAGTCCTTGTGTACTATCTGTTAATTTCAATAGACCTTGAAAGGAACTACTAACGTATAAATTATTTAATTGACCCATTGTTATATTTTTTAATTTGTTTTTTTATACCATCTCCCATTGTTGTTTAACTTTCTTCCATAATTCATCTAATTGTTCCCAAGTTAAATTAGGAGAAAAATTAGTCAGTGGCAATACGCAACGATTGTAATCAAATTTCTGTTGAATTGATATATCAAACGTCCATCCACCAAGAACTGTGTCTCCTCTTTCAAGCCACGGAGATAGTGTTGCTCCCCACTCAAGGTCGTAATCAGATAGATACCCTTTAGCATATAAATCTTTTGCTATCTCTAATGTGTCTGATAACACATCTTGTTGGTTGGATAAATCATCATCTACCTTATCACATATAATTACTGTAAAATTAATGTGCATGTGGTTAGGACTAAATCTTGTTGTATTTGGAATAAAGTATAATCTTGGATACAATGGTTCTACTTTTGTTATAACATCCATTGTTAATTCTGTAGCATCACCGAATCCATAACTATTAATCTGTTCATGAACATCAGCAAATTCTTGCCAATCATTTAATATTTGTTGGTAAGCACTGAATGATTCATCTTGAGGGAATGTAAATCCTGATTGTATTGGGAGGTTACAAGAATTATAATCAAATGGTGCAACCATTCTGATGTGCATTGTCCAACCTGCTACTACCGTGTCAAATCTTTCTGTAAATACATTTACCTCAGGTTCCCAATCTCCAATAATAATATCTGAAAAATCTCCGTACTGTGCTTGATATGACTGCCAGAATACTGTCCAAATATCTTTTGTTGTTTCTAATGTGTCCGATAATACTTCAGATAGGTTGGATAAATCATCCTCAACCTTGTCCATAATGACCACAGCGAAGTTATAAGCAATTTCATTCTCATTAAACTGCACTGTTTCAGGGACAATATACATCCTTGTGTACCTTGGTTCCTGTTTTGTGTTCACATCCATAGTACATTGAGTCAAGTCCCCTATACCAAATGAGTTGATTTGCTCGTGGTGGTAGGCTATGCTACTGAAATACGTAAGGATTTGTTTGTAATTGATGTTAATCATCTATCTATAAATATAGGAAAAGTCAAAACGGACAGTCAAATTACTTGTTTTGTGCTTTTTTCTGTAACCTTATTTGTTCATTATCATATGAGATAAGATATGATAGTTGATTTAGAACTTCGTTTATCGTTTTTTCGTAGATGTATTCGTGTTTCGCAAAATCATTTCCAGCAATTCTATTTGTGACGACATACCATCCAAAGGCTTCTTGAAAAGTGCTGCCCATATTATCTTTCTCATCACCCAAGTAAGCTTCATCTTCTGCCATATTGAGAGCTTCGGAATCAAAGATGCTTGGGAATAAGCTGAATATCTCCTTCCGAAGTTGGTAAAAAAAGATTGTGCTCCAAGCACGTACCTCACATCCAATTTGGATTTAAATAATTCTGCTCGTTTAGTCATCTTCTTTACATCGTACTTCTCAATATCAAAGTCATGCTCCGTTCTTTCATTTGTAATTGGTCTATACATTACAGCTAATAGTATGTGTAACATATTTAACATCTCATCTTGTTTCCTTGTGCTGATTGTATCCATATCCACAAATTCTGCATAGGTCATATCCTGCCACTTGGGTATGAAACCATAACTTATTCCATCCAATGTAAATCTATCTTTAAATTCTGGTTTGGTCTTGGGTAATAGTTCCATTATATAAGCAGCAATATAACTTACGTGTTCATAATCTCCGTCAAGTAAATCTTCAACGGGTGCTCCTGTAACTATACTCACCAACTTTGCGGAGAAGTAATCATCACTAAACAAATCTTTTATTTTGAATATCTTTGAGTAATTCTCAATCGTCATTATTTCAGGAATTTCATATTCCTTTTCATCTAACTTAAATTTTAACATATATATATTTTATCTTACAAAACTTATTGCGTACCTACCTGTTGATTTTAAATTCTTAACCTCATAGAACATTCTTAACATAACACTATCTGCAATATCGGGACTGACTCCTAACATCTTCTTCATTACATCCTTTCCTATTACACCTACTCTTCCATCCTTCTCTACGTCCTTTAGTTTAATTGCTAATAGTTGTTGTGTTAGTTCATCAACTGTGCTTGGGTCTAATATGTTAATACTAATCTTACCCTCCTTAATTAAATCTGAAAGCTTGACGAAGCATTGACTCTTTAGGTTGGTGAAGTTCTGTCCGTGTAATGCTGATGAGTTGTTTACGAATGAACTGCATCTTAATCTATCTACCAAGAATCCTCCTACGCCATCACTATCTGCTATTACTTGAGATGGATGGATTCCATGCTTGGATATTAAATCCTTTATGTGATTGTATAATGTGTCTCCATCCAATTTGTTATACTTTATTATCTCTACTATTGTAAGGCCTACCCATATTGATATTACTGTACTATCCCCACCGAATCGTGCTACGTCAATGCATATATATTTCTTGTCTAATGGGTTAGGTGAATGTTTGAATGAGCAACTTGCTATACTCTCAAAGTCAAACAATGAGTCAATGTCAGAATTGTAGTTCCAATCTCCCATCAATAGTCTCTTACGTTGTTCTGTTGGTAATGAGTTTAACATATCCAAATAAGACTGTGGCAAATGCGGATTGTCATGCGGTAATGAAGGAATGAATTTGATATTGATTGGTAATCTTTCTTCTACATACGGGATGTAAAACTCTGACTTAATAAATCCCTGTGATGGGTTGGTGGTCATTAATATCTTACCGATTAAATTGTGCTCGTTTAATTTGAAACGGAGACGAGACTTAACAATGTTGTAAGCCATTCTAGTTACTTGAGATGCTTCCTCTATTACTGCACAAGTAATTTCAATACCTGCTAATGAGTCAAAGTTAGGGTCACTTGGTTTTGCTTCCAAATCCTTTAGGATAATCTCACTCTTATTATTAAATGTAATTGTATTGGACTGACCATTATAGTTGTAATGTTTATCTGATTCCATACCACTCATCTTTAATACCTCAAATAAGGTGTTTAGAGACGTTTGTTTTAGAGATGATAAAGTAGTTCGTCCAAGTAAACATCTAATCCCCTTGAACCTTAAACACATCGTCATTAGCCATAGACACGCCAACATACTCTTCCCACCACCAGCGCTTCCTCCGAATATCAATTCATTGGTTGTATTATCCATAAGAAAGTCCCATGCAATTGTCTGTCGTTTAGTCAGTTTTATATCAGGCATAGTCAAAAACGAAATTTTAGGGGGGTTTAATCCCTATCTAATACGATGTTAAGGTTTATCTCATTCCCATTAGAAGTTATGTCTATCTTCCTCGTACCCTCCAAAGAATGGATTTTAGCAATGTCTGCTAATACCTCACGTTCAGTTCTCTTATTATTATCGTCCCTACATCTTTTAAGTAGGTCGTATAATTGATTAAGATGGTTCTCCAATATTTCTTCTTGGTCTTGTTTATATCTTTCTTTCAATCTTGTTCTTGCTTCCTTCCATAGATTTTCAGCCTGTCTTTCAGATATATTAAATTCCTTTGCAGCTCTTGTTGCAAATTCTCTATATGATAAATGGTCATACAGCATTAATTCATACACTCTTGACATAACTATTTCAAATTCTATTTCATCTGTCTTCCTTCCTGCTTTAGCCATTACGTTACTTTTATATTTAGTTTATCGTTTAGGTAGTTCTTCAATTTTCTTACTTGAACATTGACGCAACTTTGACATCCAAAATTAAAATCTTCATTGAATAGAAATTGATATACCTTATTTACAAAATCTCTTTTACTATTATCTTTTCTTCCTAATTCTATATAAGCCAAATGAATATCATTTGGACTTGGTATAAACATATCCTCATCAATTAGTTCAGGAAGGAATGTAATAGGTTCTTTCTTCTTCTTACAAGTAGTGCATTTCTTTTTCTTAACAGGTGCGTCAGACTTTAGTGATTCTATTTTATCTTTTAATTCTTTATCCATACTATCTTGTTTTTATTGGTGGTGGTGTTGGTTTAGGTTTTCCGCAGCCACATCCTTTTCTATTTACCTTGTTCATTATTCAATAGTTTTATATGTTCTTCGTCTCTCCACTGGCGCAATTCTTTATCTAAATGTTCTGTCATTAACTCTTGTGGTGTTCTTACTACCTGTTGCATTCTTAACTCTCTTGTCTTATTTAAGATATATTCTTCCAACTCATCATTTGTTGGTATATTTAATTCTCTTTCTTTTGGAACGATTCCAAGTTTCTTGTTCTTATCTGATTGTCTTTTCATACGTCTGTTAAATGTGCTACTCATTGTTATATCTTTTAAATGTACTTAATTTTACCTGCGTTCTTGTTTCCTTTATATATCTTCCAATTGAAGGTAATGAAATTTTTGTGTCTATTGATACTTTCTTTAAACTTCCCATCGTTAAATACTTCTCAAACAAAAGCTTGTGGAACCAAGATTGGTCTTGAAATTCTTGTTCCATTATATCCATAAACTTATGCTCATCCATATCTGTTTCGTTCTTCATCACTTGAATTGCATCATTAATTTCAACATGCGTGAAGTTATCCTTCTTGTGTTTTTTATAGAATGGTGATGAAGGATAACACCAATTCACCATTAAACATCTTATAATAAAACTTTTAATACTCTCATCGTCTAACTTTAAATTATACTCTTTTTTATCATAAAGTTGTAGTACAACCTCGTGTAATAATTCTGATGCCCAATCATCGTTGTCTGTATATTTGTGCGCTATCTTCAACAACTTATAATAGTTTCTCGCTATGTACTGCTCAACTTCCTTAATCAATTTTTAGGTATTTTCGACAATCAAACAGGACTTGGCATACTGTATACTCTTCGTCTTGTTCATTGCTCTGCAAAGAAGATTCCAATACTTCATCAAGGAAACTAATGCGGTTTATGTGTGGTTCTAAATTCTTGTCTATGTCTGTCAATAATAAATCTATTAGCTCATAACATACAGCTTTCTTTTGTGTTGGTGTAAATGTTGAATAGGCCATTGGAATATCCATAAACCCAAGTTCTATATGTTCTTTATTTCTTGTCATATAAATCATTTATAATTCTCATTACCGTTGCAGGTGATATACCATAAATACTACCAATTTTGCTGTAAGTAAATCCTTTTTCTCTTAATTCAAGTAATTTATCTCTCTTGAGATATACTGGTGACCTTTCACTGCCGTGATAATTTCCATCAGGTCTTATATATTTTTTCATTGGTTTAAGAAAATTCTTATTCTCATCCTTAAATCCTTTCTTTGACCATACACCATTTGTATTTAGTTTCCAACCTAACGCTGTTAAAAATTCTGTTACCTGTTTTTGTTGGTAAATGTCTGCGTAAACGCCAGGCTTTTGAGGAACCCTTTCACTACCACCATTTTCTATTTTATATTGCAAACTTTCCTTTCTTCTATACGTTGCTTCTTTTTCTCTTACACAAGCAATACATTCATTTCTGTTTATATAATAACCTGTCTTTACTTCCTTCATTTCATGACAGGTCTTGCATTCTCTTTGTTCTTCCATTTACATAAATAGTTAAATAAATGTAAAAGACCCAGCATTCTAATAAAATTAGAACACCAGGTCAGGGAGATATTATCAGGTATGATAATAATAAAATATAAACTAATTAATCCAAATCATCAAGTGATAAGAATTGTTTATTTTGAGTAATTACTTTTGAATACTGGTTGAGGATTATGTCGTCGCAGCTGCTCCTCTCTGTTGAGGGTAGTTTCTCCAGTATAGAAACATACTCGTTCCTCGTCGTTGGTGTTAATTTATAAAATTCCTTCAACGATAGTTCTTCGTTCCTCCAAGTCCAGCCTTTTTTTTCTTTAATCATAATAGGTGTATATATGTATATAAATATAGTGAAATTATTTTATTTAAACAAATCCTGTAGTTGATAATAACGAGCAGCTTCTGCCGGTGGTAAACTATTCCATCCTTTATATCTAATCTTATCTTTTAAATAAACTAGTTCTTGTTCTTTATCTCTATCTTGTTCTTTATCTTTACCTTGTTCTTTATCTCTATCTTGTTCTTTATCTTTACCTTGTTCTTTACCTTGTTCTATTTCTTTATATTCTTCTTTATCTTCTTCTTTATCTTTAGTCCCTTGGTAATGGTTAGGTAAGGGTATGGATAGGGTATAAATATTATTAACCTTTTCTACTATTTTTAGTTGAGTTAATTTATCTAACGCAGATAATACTGGTTTAGATTTACTAGTAAGAAAATCTGGCCCATACTGGAATAAACAAAACTTATTAATTATAAATTGTTCTTCATTTATTCTAGTTAATCTTTTTTGGAATGTAAAAATAAAATACTCAACGGAGATGTTCGTAGAACAGAAGTAGTTTAGATTTTTCATATTCATTTTCCAAACACCAGCGTTATCACAATGGTCTAGTAGGTAAATCCAAATTACCTTCTGGTCATTAGTTAATTCAGTAAACCAGTTGTCCTGCCATTTTTCACTATCAGTAAATCTTTTAGCCATAATTTATTATTTTACTATAAATATAGTAATAATTTAGTTAATTCCAAAAAATACGAAGGTTTATCTTTTTCCACATATTTTTTTTAAATGTGGAAAACCATCTACTCTAATATTTTTTCTTTCGGATAATCTGTGATATATTTACTTATTACAAAACAATTAAAATAAAAGTAAAATGGCACTATCAAACAGAAACCGACACGCACATCGTTTATTTAACGTTAATGATGAGCAACGAGCATCCTACGAAGCGAAAGCAATGTCTCAAGAGTTATTCATCTACCATCTATTCCAAGTTAATAATGAGATGACCAAGTCAGATGTAAAGGAAATTATGCTACAGTTGGCAAGACCAGTAGGCGACTCATCTATTCCAAGAGCACTGTCCAATCTAAATAGAGATGGACTAATTGAAATGACAGAAAGAACAGAAATGGGTTCTGCTGGCGTATTAAATCACATTTACAAATTAGTTTAAAATGAACGAAGTAAAAACACCAACGAAAGATGAGATAATCATCAGACAATCCCAATTGCAACGAGCTATTGAGATATTCTCACTATTAGAAAAAAAACCATCAGTTAGACAAATCTGTAGGTTGTCAAAGTTATTAACCCATTTCATTTGGTTATGGGATGAAAACGCACAGGAGTTAAAAGATTTTGATAAGTGGAGTAAAACCCAACTCAAGAAGGATTTAATGCTTGGCCTCACAGTTAAAACCCCCGACACCAATGCCAACAAATAAAATGTATGAACGTCGTGCAGTCGTATTTGACTTTAACGATTATCCCGATGGAATAGAAGATACAGTAGCACATATAGATTTTATCTCTAAAGCCATTGAAGAATGCCACGGGTTTTTACCACACGATTGGTATATAGAAGGTTATTACGGTGGCACCGCACAAGATGGTGACAATAGAACCATCGTGGTAGGTCTTGAAAGGTACAAGAATCATTTGAACCTGCAACCATTATGGAACTTTAAATTGATTGCAGACCCATTAGAAGACGACGACACACAGTGGATTGTATTTGATGTGGTGCGTTGGCAGCCTACCACTCTTTATTCATTTGACATACCTTAATAAAAAATATGGACAAGTTAAAACAATTATTTACAACAGACGAACTGCAGCACATTGAGGCAGGTAAAGAAAAATACCTTGAGCTTGTAGAGGACATAAAGCTAACCAAGGACTACGAAGATATGGATAAGTATAGACACTTATATATATATGGGCCAAGTGGTTTAGGTAAATCATATTTGGTAAATCAGATTCTTAAGGTGAGTGGTAATATTGTAGAGACTGTCTCTGTAGGCACATCAATGTTTAATTTTGGATTACGATGCTGCGAGTTGAAAGCAAAATATGGAGACAAAAAGATATTCGTATGGGTGGATGATTGTAATGAGTTGTTTAGTAAAGAGGAGAATGTAAATATAATGAAGAAGGTGCTGTTTGACGATAGAGTATTTCACTATGATAAGCGCATTAAGTCACAACTTTATTTGTTGAGTGAAAATACAAAAGAAGCTGTAACGTCTTTCTTAACATCAGGTCAAGGATTCATTGTACCTATGAATAGTTTTTGTTTTATCTTTGCATCCAACAGAAGACTGCCAATTGAAAAAACTATCAGGTCAGGTATGGACCAGCACCGATTTGCAATTAGAAATAAAATACAGGTGCATGATATGATTATGGACGCAGATACTAAATGGGGTTATATTGCTTATGTCTCATTAACAAGCAATACAAACTCGGAGAAAGTACCTGACCTAATTAAAGTGGAGGCGGTTAAGTTTATGAGAGAGCATTGGCCGCACCTTGAGTCTCACAGCTTAAACTTGATATATAAAATGATGCAGGATTACAGACGCAGTTCAACTTCTTATAAAAATAAATGGCTACGCTATGCAAAATAAAACTATCTACACTTACGATAAGACAGGTAAGTTTGTCGGTGAGTATCCAAGTATAAGTGAGGCAGCTAAAAACTTTGGCCCACAACTATACATTTCCAATCGCATTAAACAAGTGTTGGCAGGTAAGATGAAGACCGTTAAAGGATATTATGTCAGCCACACGTGCTACTTTAAGCTGCCTGATGAGATTGTGAAGTACATCAACTCACCCAACCCATTTCATTACAAGGAGGCTAGACCTGTGTTCCGTCAAGCAATTATTACTAATGACCGATATAAACCTTATAACGAAAAGTATATGAAGTATCGTAAAAAACAGCAGGTATATCAATACGACCCTAAAGGTATTTATATGTATAGCTATGAAAGTATTCTTATTGCATCACTATATCATAAAGTTAAACCACAAGATGTTGCTAACGCTAATAAGCGTATTTTAAAATGTATGAACGAACGTACTAAAACAGGAAAGCACTACAAATTCAATGGCTACTATTTTAGCAGCACACAATATAATAACCTACTAAAACAAAACTAATGGAACTAATCGTATGGGCATTGAGTTGCTACGGCATGGCTTTTATAATTATATGGGGTAGCATCTTTGATAGACCTCGTAATTGGATTAAGAACCACAGCACATTCTTCGGTGATTTATTATCTTGTATTGTCTGCACAGGTACTTGGGTTGGATTTTTTATGAGCATTTTGGTGTGGAGTCCTGGCGCACACTACTTCAATACTAATTTATTGATGAGTGTATTTGCTGACGGATGTTTGGCAGCTGCCACCTGCTATATAATAAACTTACTAACTGATAGGTTAGATAATTAAATTTAAAAAAATATGAGTGTTGAGTATGTATTTTATAACAAACCGCTTTCAAGAAAAGCATTGTTAGAACAGACAGATTTTGTAATTGAAAATCACAACGATAGTGATTGGATAATTGATAAAGGAGTATCTAATATCCGAATTAAGGACGGTGATGGTGATGAGATTTATCAGCTTGAGAATCACGGCTGGAAGAACGTAAATAATATAATGGATACTATAGTAAGTAAATTTGGTATAACCTACTATACCGATAATGAGCTGTCCAATTTTTATCAGTTGTGTCATCATAGACGAGAAGGTATAGAATTTCCTTACCCCGATATGTTAGATGCTGACGGTGACTTTGATTTTGAAGCTGCCTGTGTTAGGGATATGATGTACTTCGGTGATTATGATGTGTTAGATGTATCCAATGGAGTAGTAATAATACCAACCCGATAAAATTATTTAATATGAAATGGCGCAAAGTTAAAAATACAATATACGAGATTAGTGAGTCTGGCCTTCTACGTAATGGAATTACAGGCAGGACACGCAAACCCAAACTTACTACAGGGTATGAGGTGGTTACAATTAAGGTGGATTCTGTTCAACGCACCTGCCGTATTCATCGGTTGGTGGCTGCAGCATTCTTACCCAACCCTCTAAATAAGGCCGAGGTGCATCATATTGACGGGGATAAAAGAAACAATACTACAAAAAATTTGGTGTGGTCAGACCCTTACACTAATAAATGGTTCAGTAGGTATATCACCAAACATTCCAAAATGATTAGTTTCAAGCAGATTGAGACACTTTATAAGGATAATAAGGACATTACCCTAAAGCAATTTGTAAAATTCTTAAAAAATATTTAAAATATTTCCGTATTTCGTAAATAATATACTAAAAAAAGTTTGGTGGTATTCCAAAAACCCTTATCTTTGTGTCTTAAAACATCAGGTAGATGTTTAAAACAAAATAATATGGCATATAGAGTATTGGATTTAGTCGTTCCAGAACACGACATTATGGTGCAAGAACATTGGTATAAGCAAAAGAGTCTTACCAAAAAAGAAGCAATGCTGTGGTTCCAAGAGCAGCTCGAGCAGCACGAGATAACCGTAGTTCCTGAAAAGTACCTGCTTCGGGTGCTGACCTTTACACAAGGTGGCAGCTTATGCCGCAATCTTACAAAAGACATTGTAAGAACAATTGACTAAACAAATTAGGTGGGGAGCTAAACACTCCCTACCTTTACAAAAACAAAATAAAATGATTACAACTCTATTTGAAAGTAAAATGATTCTTATGGAATCGGATTTTGATGAGGCAGGACATTGGGTAAATGTATTAGCTTACCAAATCAATAAAGCGCACTACGAACTATTCGGTGGTGATGATGAATGGAAGGTAGCAAACTACGATGAGGATTTAAACATCATATTGATTAGTAAAAACAAATATGACTATATGGGAGCAGCACAACCTCTATTCATTATTACTATAGATGGTGATACCGAGCATGAGGTACACGGTGGCCCATTTGTCATTTATAGTATTGAGTTTCACGAAATAGATATAAATTAAAACAAAA
>Ga0209107_10001836_pt1 | contig 11865 bp, 8 predicted proteins | sample LakErihyJuly2011_2_FD_187460 | JGI IMG/M metagenome (GOLD analysis project Ga0209107, IMG submission 187460) | Freshwater microbial communities from dead zone in Lake Erie, Canada - CCB hypolimnion July 2011 (SPAdes) (version 2) | ecosystem: Environmental > Aquatic > Freshwater > Lentic >... | reverse complement strand
GCTTCGCGAGATTGCCCGCTATCCCTTGGAGAAGCGTTCGACTCTTCCGCCGCTCTCGTTCCGCCTCGCTGACGGCAAGAACTTTTGGAAAGAGCCGGCCGATGCGGTGAAGATCAACCTCGCCGATCTATCGCCCTATTATTCCGGTCACGCCGACTCGCGTTCGCTGATGCAGTACGGACTCAGCCTTGGCAAACCGCTCGAGCTCCCGATGGACTTCATTCTGGTCCATGGCTCGAACAAAGCCCGCTCTCAGTTCGCCCGCAAGCTGAAGGCCGGGCTAGGGCAGGGGTGTAACATTGCCCGCGAAGTCCATTGTCCGTCCGCGAACTACCCGTGGTTCGACGTAGCCGAGAAGACTTGGTGCTTCGACGACCTTGGCATGCTTCGTTCCTCCATGCGCGTGAACGTGTACCAGCGCCTCGGCGACTTCGTCTCGGCGTCAGTTGTCGCGACCGCGATCTCGCGCAACCTCGCTCGACACTTCAATGCGTACGTACCTCGCGTGGTGGATGGAGCGCTGGGCGCCCGTTTCACGATCGCCGGCAAAGTCGCGAACGCGCGCTATTCGCACGAGGTGCATGTCGTCGACCTCGGGCACGACAACTTTGATATCCGCGTCGATACCCTTATCGGCAGCTGCCAGTCCAACGACGACTTCAAGCATCGCTGCTTCCCTTGGGAGATCGCCGTCGGTTCGATTGATCAACAGATCGAGCTCGGCTATAAGCCTGTCGGCAAGGAAGACGAAGTCGCCGAGCTCATCCGTACGATCAAAGACCCGCAGCGCACCTTCCCGGTGTTGTTGGTGACCAAGCTGGGCGAGGACAACACGTGCGCCAAATTCCTGAGCAAGTTCCTCATGCTCGAGTCCGGTATCGTGCGCCTGGTGACAGGGCAGGGGCGTATCTTCGGCCGAGACCTCGGCCTGGATGTGCACTCGGGCGTGGGCATCTTTTTCGACGAGTGTCCGGGGAGCACGCCGGTGCAGTTCTCGATCCTCAACCCCTTGGACAGCGCCCCAGCCTTCCTGGCCTGTCTGAACCGTCTGGAGGACGCCCGCCGGCTGTCTGTGGCGGCATAACTGCGAAAAACCCATTTTTAATGCGTTTTTCCAAGTCTAAGACCGAAAATAATCTATTTTTACCTAAAGACATTCGGAAAATTAGGCTCAATTAATAACTACATATTTTGGATAAGAATAAGAATACCGCTTGACGGCGCCGCGCTTTCCACCATACCTGTACCTCATCAACACGCCGCAGAAGCACCCAGCCCTCACTCCACTCAATAAAACCAACCCCCTTCATATGAATACGAACATGACCCCCACCGCCACGATCGCCGCCCAGTTCACCGACAGCCGTGAAGCCTTCGCCGAGGCCCGCAGCCTCATCAACGACCGGGACTTCTCCGGAGCCATCGCGCTCCTCACCCCGTTCGCCGACTCCGGCGACCGCAATATCCTCTTCTCCCTCAACTACGCCCTCGAGCGTCGCCGCCTCCCCGGCGATCGTGACCAGTCCCTCGTCTACCTTAAGAAGGCGGCTGAGCTCGGCCACCCTAAGGCTGCCCAGCTCCTTGCTCGCCGCAAGGTGACCCGCCTCATCGGCGGAAAGGGTTACATGACGGATCTCCGTCCCCTCCTCGTCGAGTCGGCCAAGGCGTTCTTCCCCTACGAAGTCTCCAGCACCACCGATCTCGCCGCCTGCGGCAACTCCGAGCTGACCGCTGCGGTTATCCTCGCCCTGGAAGAGAGCGCCAAGGCCGGCGATAACCTCGCCCAGACCGCCCTCGCGGTGACGCTCCTCCACGAGAGCACCCCCACGGATGCGTCCAAGGAGAAGGCCCTGCGCCTCCTGCAGGCCTCGGCCGACGACGCTCGCTTCGAAGCGATTCGCTTCCTTGGCCGTGCCTACCTGGAAGGTATCCTGATCCCGGTCGACTTCACCAAGGCTTTCGAGCTCTTCCGCTACGGCAAAGATCTCGGATGCCAGGAGTCTCTCCATCGCCTTGCCGAGTGCTACCTCCGTGGCACGGGCGTCGAAGCCGACATCCATGAAGCCGTGCGCCTCCTTAAGGAGAGCACGAAGTCCGGCCACCCATTCTCGCCGTTCGTCCTGGGCTCCCTCTACCTCGAGGGCACCAAGATTCCACAGAACATCACGCTTGGTCGCGATCTCCTCAAGCTGTCCGCCTCCCGTCGCTGCTCTATCGCCGCGGCCCAGCTGGCCCAGTTCTTCCTCTGGAATCCGACCTGCGCGAACATCGGATACGAGCGCCAGGCCTACGCTTTCATCGCCGGCGAGCTGGGCGACAAGTCGCAGGCCGACGAGCTCAAGGGCCTCAAGCTCGACGAATACCCGCAGCTGATGAAGTCCGTTAAGCTCATCAAGAGCATCACCCCTAACCCCACCTTCTGAACCTTATGTCGTATAACCATCGCATCGCCGTCATCGCGGCCGAAGACCATATCCTCCAACTCGGCAAGCTGCTCGAAAAAGGTAGCCTGTCCGACCTCGTCCACCCGTCACACTCCAAGCCCGAAGAGCGCTGGCGCGACGCCGGCTTCGTCATCCTCCGCAACGAAGCGGAAGAGACCGAGGCCGACGAGAAACTCTCCAGGATCTACACGCCCCTGGCCCGCGAGCTCTCGGGCTTCATGTACCGCATCACGGACGGCGCGATGACGCCCGTCCTCAAGAACACGGATTACGATACGTTCTTCGAGCCGACCGGCCAGATCTTCGCCGATCACATGGTGAAGCCGCGCGCCAAGGGCCCCAAGCCCAGCGCGAAGTCCGCCCCTGAGCCCGCCTGGGAACTCCTCGCGATGCGCGCCGTCATCTCCCACGCCCTCAACTGGCTGAAGAAGGTGAAGCCGAAGGCCGCGCAGCCCGAGCTCGACGGCCTCGTGGAAGAGCGTCCTGCCTCCTTCGAAGAATACCTTCGCCGCAAGGCCGAGCGTAACGCCAACCCGAAGAAGGAAGCCGAAAAGGCCGCTGAGGCTCTCTCGAAGTCGATGGACGAACTCGCCGCCGGCGTCAAAGGCCTGGCCGAGTCCACCTCCCACGAGCTGAAGTATATCGCGGGCATCCCCGGTTACCTGACTCCAAAGGCCTGGTTCCCACAGCTGAATCCGTTCCTCCGCATCACCGAAAAGCATCTGGAGAAGGTCCACAAGGCGCTGATTCGTCTCAAGGTCGACCCGGCCCCCGCGATGAGCCAGCTTTACGGCCATTTCGTGGCCCACTGTGGACATCTGGGGGTGGACTCGAAAGGGCCCTCGGACAAGGTGAAGCCTCGCCGCAAGAAATAACCATGTCCGCCGCTTCCTTCCAGTCCAAGCATCGCACAGTCGCTTTCTGCGATCTCTTTATCGGAGGCCGCGAATCGGCTGAGCGGCTTGTGTCCGTCGGGCCCGTCCCCCCCGCCACGCGTGATTCTTTGAACGAAGAGGGTATCGGTCAGCGTAAGCAATTCGGCTCAAAGGCTCTTCGTGGTGAAGGGGTACCCCGTGTTGCCATGCTTGGCTTCGGCAATATCCGCCGTGACGGGACGATTTCCTTCCCTGACGAGCCCACCTTGCCCTACGGACCTAAAGTCCATGATTACGTTGTCCGGCCCGGAGACATTCTCTTCCGAAACCGTGGCTACGTAGGAACCGAAAAGGTTTCGGTGGCGGCATATGTCGATCGCGAGTCTCTCGCGGATGCTCTGCGTGCCCTTAAATCTTCCGCAAACGACGGGTGCTTCGTATTTAACTCCTCGCTCTTCCGCATCCGCCTCCAGGATGGAGTCAACGATGCGCCGCTGGTTGACCCCGAGTACCTCGCCTCCTATATAAATTCTTCCCAAGCGCAGAAGTACTTGACCAAGCACAATCAAGGCATGGTCGTGACGGGAATTAAGAAGAAAGACCTTTTGGAGCTTCCCGTCACGCTTCCGTCCCTCTCCGAGCAGAAGCAGCTCGTCCAACTGATACGTGCCCAGGCCGAATACGCCCGGGTCTCCGCTCGCCTCAGCGAGTGCTACGGCCTCCTGGCAAATCACGCCTTCAACCGTTCCTAATCCCTCTCTTTCCAAATCTATGAGCAAATCCTCCACCAAAGTCTCCCAAGACATCATCAACGCCGCAGCCTGGAAGGCCTGCGACACCTTCCGCGGCGCGGTCGATCCGACCCAGTACAAAGACTACATCCTGGTGATGCTGTTCCTTAAGTATATCTCCGACACGTGTGAAGCACGCACCTTGGAGCTCAGGGAGAAATACAGCGGTGATAACGTCCGCCTGATGCGTGCCCTTGAGCGCGAGCGTTTCCAGCTCCCTGCTGGCGCCTCGTTCGATGAGCTCCATAAGGCGCGTGACGAGTCCGACATCGGCGAACGCATCAACAAGGCTCTCGAGGCGATTGAAGAGAAGAACCGCTCGAAACTCGAAGGGGTGTTCCGCAACATCGACTTCAATAGCGAGACGCTGGGCAAGAAATCAGAACGCAATCGCCGCCTCAAGGCCCTCCTCGAAGACTTCGCTAAGGATGAGCTCGACCTCTCCCCGGGACGCGTGAACGAGGACGTGATCGGGGAGTGCTACATCTACCTGATCTCGCAGTTCGCCTCCGACGCCGGTAAGAAGGCCGGAGAGTTCTATACGCCGGCGGTGATGTCTCGCCTGCTCGCCAAACTCGCCGGCCCGCAGAAGGGCCACACGATCTTCGATCCGACCTGCGGCTCCGGCTCACTCCTCCTCGAGGCCGCCAAGGTCATCAAGGAGCAGAATGCCGGGAGCAGTGACTTCGCCCTATTCGGGCAGGAGGTCAACGGTGCCACGTGGGCGCTCGCCCGGATGAACATGTTCCTGCACGGCCAGGATTCCTCGGTGATCGAGTGGTGCAACACGCTTACCGATCCTCAGCTCCTCGATGCCAAGGGTGGGTTGCAGCAGTTCGACCGCATCGTGGCCAATCCACCGTTCTCACTCGATAAGTGGGGCGTAGAAGAAGCCGAGAACGACAAATTCAACCGGTTTAATCGTGGAATCCCGCCAGACTCAAAAGGGGACTACGCCTTTATTTTGCACATTATCGCTACGCTAAAGCCTGGCTCGGGCAAGGCGGCTATTATTTTGCCACACGGGGTGCTATTCCGCGGCGCCGCCGAAGGCCGCATCCGCCAGAAACTGCTAGAGGAGAACCTCATCGACACGGTGATTGGTTTGCCCGCCGGTATGTTCAGCACTGTCGGTATCCCGGTGGCTATCCTGGTCATCGACCGCAGCCGCGAGCAGGGTGGAGTGAACGCTAAGCGCAAGGACGTACTCTTCATCGACGCCTCCCGCGATTACCTCGAGAACAAGAAGCAGGTCACCCTGAGCGACGCCCAGGAAAAGCGTATCATCGATATCCATCTTTCTCGTGAAGCCATCGAGAAGTATTCGCACGTCGCGACCCTCAAGGAAATCGAAGAGAACGACTTCAACCTGAACATTCCGCGCTACGTCGACACCTTCGAAGCCGAAGCCGTAGTCGATATCGCTAAGGTCCAGCAGGAAATTGTCGACCTCGAGAAGAAACAGGCCGAACTCCGGATGAAGATGAACCAGTATCTGAAGGAGCTAGGCCTCTGACCGGATGCTTTTCAAAGAATCCATCAAGCGTTTTACTCCTCCCAAGGGCTGGAGTTGGGCGTCTATCGGCGACGTTGCAAAACTGTCTTTTAGCAGCGTGGATAAGAAGTCCGTAGAGGGAGAGAATGCGGTGCGTCTCTGCAACTACATGGACGTATTCTACAACCGCCGAATTCGCGAAGGCATGCCGTTCATGGTGTCGACTGCTTCCGAATCTGACATCAAGAAATTCACTCTTAATAAGGGTGACGTCGTACTGACAAAGGACTCAGAGACACCGGAGGAGATCGCCTTCGCTGCGGTGATTGACGAGCAGATTGATAATCTCGTTTGCGGTTACCACCTTGCGGTTCTCCGTCCAGACAAGGCCAAGGTCACCGGCGAGTACTTGATGTCCGCCATCAATTTCCATCCGAATCATCATCAGTTTATCCGGCTGGCTAATGGAGCGACTCGTTTTGGACTGGGAATCGATTCGCTGAATAACGCGCTTTTGCCCATCCCGCCGCTCGCCGAGCAGCGCAAGATCGCGGAAATCCTCCGGACCTGGGACGATGCAATCGAAACCGCGCAAGCCGAACTCAAGGTTAAGCAGGAGCGTAAGCGCTGGTTGATGCACAAGCTGCTTACATGCCCGTCCAAACATAATGGTGCGTTGCATCAAAATACGTGGACGACGGTTGGGCTGGGAGAGGTCGCAAGTTTCCAAAATGGAGAAGCATTTTCTTCCAGATATTTTAACAGCGAGAAGCGTGGATTGAGGCTTATTCGTAACCGAGATCTGAAAAACGACGACCAAATCATCTTTTACGATGGAGAGTATTCGGCCAAAGACGTCGTAAATGATGGCGACCTGCTAGTAGGCATGGACGGAGACTTTACGCCGGTCATTTGGAGTAAAGGTAAAGCCCTGCTTAATCAACGTGTAGGTCGCATTACGGTTAAGCCCGAAATTTCGCAGTCATATATTTATTACACACTGTATTCGGTGCTCACTGAACTCGAACACGTGACATCAGCCACGACAGTTAAGCATTTGTCCTCCAAGGGTTGTCTTTTACTGAAGATTTCCATGCCGCCATTTACTTCCCAATGCCTTATTTCGGGCATTCTCCAGAGTGCTGATGCCGACATAGAAGCGATCAACCAACGTATCGACTCTCTGCGCACCCAGAAGCGAGGACTCATGCAAAAGCTACTAACCGGCGAGGTCCGGGTCGTGCCCTAAATTTATGTCAAACGAACGCGAAATCGCCGCCACGACGGAACGGCACGTATCCCAAGTGCCGGCCCTCGTACTGCTGGCAGCGATGGGGTGGGAGATCCTGCCCCAGGTGGAATGCGAGACGCTCCGCGGTCGCACGTCCCGCACGCTACTAGAGCGTACGCTGACCAATCAGCTGCTTAAGATCAATCGGTTCTCCTATCGAGGGAAGGACTATGACTTCGACCCGGCCGACGCGGCCGAAGCAATCCGCCAGCTCCGCCCCGATCCGCATGTGCAACGCGGCTTGGTCGGCACTAATCAGCTCCTGCACGAACGTCTAGTCCTCGGCGCCACGGTATCCAAGACGACCGAGGGCGACAAGAAGAGCTATACGATGCGTTTCATCGACTGGGATAATCCCGAGAACAATCTGTTCCAGGCCACCCCGGAGTTCACGGTCGACCGTGCCGATGGAAAGTCTACCTGTCGCTGCGACATCGTGCTACTGGTCAACGGTATCCCGTTCGGTGTCATCGAGAACAAGGCCCCTGGCGTCGAGGTGATGAAGGGAGCGCGTCAGTTGTTAGCCTATCAGGCCCATGACGCGATTGCCCCTCTGTTTCATACGGTCCAGCTCTTGCTGGCGACCAACAAGAACGATGTCCTTTACGCTGCGGTTGGCTCCGGGCGTAAGTTCTGGCTGAAGTGGCGCGAGCATCATGACGACAAGGCCATCGGCCGACTCGTCAACCAACCCCTGGCCGCCAAGCAGATGAACGACCTCTTCACAGGAGATTTTGCGTCGGCCCGAGGCTACTACGACGAGCTCCGCTCGGCAGGTGAAGTGGCGGTCACCGAACAGGATCGCGTCGTCCACGCGCTTTGTCAGAAGTCCCGCCTCCTGGAGATGGCCCGGACGTTCTCCCTCTTCGATGACGGAAAGCGCAAGGTCGCCCGCCATCAGCAGTATTTCGGCGTTAAAGCCGTCATCGCGCAGATGAAGCAGCGCGACAGCGAAGGTCGCCGCAAGGGCGGCGTGGTCTGGCATACGCAAGGCTCCGGCAAGTCCCTGACGATGGTGATGCTAGGCCAAGCGCTCACGTTGGATCGTGAATTCAATAGTCCGCGCTTGATCATCGTGACGGATCGTAAGGATCTCGATGCCCAGATTTCGCGGACCTTCCGTAATTGCGACCGCCAGGTACGCCGCGCAGATACGGGCGCGGACCTGCTCGAGCTTATCCAGGGGAAGACGACCGACGTCATCACTACGGTTATCAACAAGTTCGAGACGGCGGTCGAACGTTCGGCGGGCTTTAAGGATGAGGACCCCAATATCGTCGTGCTGGTCGACGAAGGTCACCGTACCCAGCACGGATCCCTGGCCACGAACATGCGACGCCTCATGCCCAAGGCCTGCTATGTAGGCTTCACGGGAACCCCGGTACTTTCTAAGGATAAGCCGACCATCGGCCGCTTCGGTGGAATCATCCGTCCGGCCTACACAATCGAGGACGCGGTCAAGGACGGCGCCATCGTGCCTTTGATCTACGAAGGTCGCTTCGTCGCTCAGCACGTCCAACAGGGCAGTATCGATAAATGGTTCGAGAAGGTGGCCGCCGGCCTAAACGAGGATCAGATGCAGGACTTGAAGAAGAAGTATTCTCGTATCAACGTACTCGGTCAGACCGAGCATGCCATCTACGCTAAGGCGGTCGATATCTCCGAGCATTTTAACCGTGTCTGGAAGGACACGGGCTTCAAAGGCCAGATCGTTGCCCCGAGTAAGCCCGCTGCGATCCGCATGAAGGAGATCCTGGACAGCTTGGGGCAGATCAGCTCCGAGGTAATCATCTCTGGTCCAAATAAACGGGACTCCGGCGACGAGATCGATGATGAGGGCGCGCCTGAGGAACAAGGCAAGGTCGAGGCTTTCTGGAAGAAGATGATGACCGAGCACGGCGATGAGGACCGTTATAACACCAAGATTGTAGAGGACTTTAAGGGCCCCGGCGGCCCCGATGTGATCATCGTGGTTTCCAAACTGCTCACGGGATTCGACTGCGATCGCAACGCCGCCCTCTACATCTGCAAGCCGCTGGCCGAGCATAACCTGCTCCAGGCCATCGCCCGCGTGAATCGCAACTGCGAGCTGCCCCTTGAGGGCGGCGGCGTCGACGAAGATGGCGAGCCGCTTACGCTTCAAAAGCAGTATGGCTACATCTACGACTACGAGGGCCTCCTCGAGGAGCTCAACGCTGCGATGTGCACCTACAAGGCGCTTCAAGGCTTCGACCCTGAGGACCTCAAGGGCGTCGTGACGCCCATCCATGAGATCATCAGCGAGCTTCCGAAGGCCCATCGCAAGGTGCTCGACCTGTTCAAGCCAGTGAAGAACAAGCTCGACCACGAGCAGATGGAACAGCTTCTGCGTGATGACCAGATTCGCGACGAGTTCTCAAAGCTGCTCTCCGCATTCGCTCGCGTACTTGAGCAGGCCCTAGCTGCAGAAAAGGTATACGACCACTTCACCGCCGGGCAGATTGAGCAGTTCAAGGGCGACTGGCGCCGCCTCACCAATCTCCGCCGTTCGGCCGCCCTGCGCTATCAGGATGAGATCGACATGCGTGAGTATGAGCCGCGCATCCTGCAGCTCCTCAACGACAACATTGTGGCCGACCCTGCCGAGATGATCATCCACCCGGTCAACCTCAGCAACCAAGCCGAGGTGAATGATGCGGTGGATGCCTACGGACTTGCCTCCGGAGGAGGCAGGGAGACCCCACGAGCCAAGGCCGACCGTATCGAGCGTGCCGCTAAGCGTTACCTCCGCGAAAACTACCAGGATGCCGACCCGGCCCAGTTCAAGAAGTTCTCCGAGATGATCGACGAGGCCCTTAAGGCTTACGCCCAGAAGCGCCTGGATGACCAGGCCTTGGCCCAAAGCCTCGAGCAGATCGCCCAGCAGATCGTGTCCGGAAAGCGCGACGAACAGCTGCCCGAGAAAGTGCGCGGCGACAGTGACGCAGTGGCTTTCTATGGCGTCATCCTGCCCAGGGTGACCGAGATCCTCGGCGAGAACGCCGATACCGCTGAGAAAACGGCCGAGATTGCCGCCAAGGTGAAGTCACTCCTCGTCGAACACCGTATTGTCCGCTTCTGGGCCAACGAAGCCGCCCTGAACCGCTTCAAGGGAGCCCTCGACGACTACTTCTTCGACGATGTCGGACGAAAGATGGGCGTGAAGATCGCCGTCAACGAACTCGATGAACTGCAGGCCGCCTTGATTAAGGTGGCCCAGAGCCGCTTCCCGGATGCCTGACCTTATCCTCCGCTCACGAGTCGACACCAAGACCTTCCTTGATTGCCGCATCGTGTACAGCCAGCGCAAGACCCTCCAGTTGGAGGTGCTTCCGGACATGTCGGTTCGCATGCTCGCTCCCTTGGGCGCCAAGGTTGAGGTCTGCTCGCGGATGTTACTCAAGCGCATGGACTGGGTCCGGGCCCAGATGCGGTACTTCAGTCAATTCCACCCGCTGACCAAGCCGCGGGAATATGTCTCAGGCGAGACGCACCTCTTCCTGGGTCGCCGCCTGCGCCTCAAGGTCGTCTCTGGTCCTACCAAGGGTGTGAAGGCTACGCGCCAACACCTGACCGTCTGCGCCGGCCGGACGACGTCCGCCCGTCTGGTCGAGGCTACCCTCTGGCAGTGGTACCGCGAACAGGCCGCTGATCTCTTCCAGGAACGCCTCCTCGGCTGCATGGTGAAGCTCAATATCCCCAAGGCCGAAGGCCCCAAGGAACTCATCATCCGACGCTACAGGTCGCGCTGGGGCTCCATGAGCCCGACCGGAGTCCTCGGACTCAACCTCGACCTCATCCGGGCCCCGATCGAGTGCATCGACTACGTCATCATCCACGAGCTCTGCCACCTCCGCTTCCCGCACCACGGCCCGCGCTTCTGGGATCTCCTCGAACGCGTCATGCCCGACTGGCGTAAGCGCAAGTCCAAGCTAGAGCGCCTGACTGCCTGAAATTTCTGCGTCACTCGCATGGCGGAATGATCCGCCTCGGGCACACTTCTACTCATGGCAATCATCGAGAATAGGTCCTACTTCGATACGTTGGACGACGAGGTCGGCAGGCTGATCAAGAACATCGACGGACGTCAGAAACAGATGGCATACCGGCAGGCAAAGGCCGACCTGTTCAAGTACGCCACTCGACATGGCGCGGAGATGTTCCGGTTCCGGAAAGAGCGGATGTCCCTGAGTTCGGTCAACGATTCGGTGCTGATCAAGGTCGGCCCTAACAAGCGCGGTCATCTGGCCGCATACCGCGGCGAATGGATCCGAGTCATCTGGTTTAGTACCTATGGCTTCAGTATGGATTGCCTGATCCATAAGCTGAAGGTCAAGAAAGAGGTGGAGCAGCAGCTGGTGCTCCGCGGTCCATACACCAAGGAAGAGTTCACGCCTGAATTGGCCAGTGCCTACCCATTTCCTTACGTGAGGGTCGACGGATTCCTCATGGTCCGTTCAACCAAGGGAAATTGGGTCAGTTCTATCCCGACAGATAAGGCTCTAGAAAACCTGGAGACGGACGAGATTCCTGACGGCGCAACGCATTATAAGCCGGTTTTCACGGATTCCAACGCATATGCCACGTTGGTAGGATATCACAAATACGCGGGGCTCTGGATCAAGACGCATGCCTCCCGCGAGGATATCACTTCGGGGAAACTCGATTGGATTCCCCCCGGCGGCCGGGTCTATGTCGACCGTTCGGGCGATATCCCCAGCGGTTGGAATGTCCGAACCCAAGAAGGCTGGAAGTCCGAGGGCTAATCACGATTTTCCAAGATGAAGAAAGACTCCATAAGCGACGGTCTGATGAAGATGCCCTGGGACGGGCTTGCTGGAATCCTTGTCACCAAGGACGACCTTCGTGGCTCCGGTTGGTCCGAGGCGAAGATCAAGCTTCACCTCGGCGAGCCAAAGGGCCGCCATCCGAGCACGCATTTCCGCAATCC
>Ga0209107_10001835_pt1 | contig 11868 bp, 11 predicted proteins | sample LakErihyJuly2011_2_FD_187460 | JGI IMG/M metagenome (GOLD analysis project Ga0209107, IMG submission 187460) | Freshwater microbial communities from dead zone in Lake Erie, Canada - CCB hypolimnion July 2011 (SPAdes) (version 2) | ecosystem: Environmental > Aquatic > Freshwater > Lentic >... | reverse complement strand
GGATTCTTTTTCTTTTTCCTTACCCATCATAGTGTCCATTTTAGCAAATATCGCCGCAATGTCTATCTCTTTCAACATGCCCGGGCGCTCTACCATCTCGGGGAAAACGAAATTACACATTTCGCGCGAGAAAATACGATACGAAGACGACACCTCAAATACATCTTCTCCCGCAATATTTTTCCCCTGCTTCTTCTTCTTCTTTTTCGTGTCGCGTTCCCTCTCCTGATTACGCACCTCCGAATATTTCATCAATTGGTAGTCGCTCATTTCTACGCGTATTTCCTGGAAATCGGTGGCCTTCTCATATTTCGGCAACAGCTGTTCTTGCGCACTGCGGAAATAAGATGTGAGACCCAATATGCGGCGTTTCAGCAAATCGGCGTTGTTCAAATTGCCCGTTTCGGGATCCACAAACATCTTGAGAAACGTCTCTGTGTCATCGGGTAGCGACTTGTGGTTTACTATGGAAATACCTTTGCGCGAGACTTCCAGACCCCCTCGACCGAGAACATCTATGACCCGTTTCTCAAACTCCGTATCACTCACATTTCCTGCGGGGTCCAGTTGTACGCCGCCGTAGGCCGTCATCTCGTCGTCGTCCTCTTTGGCCGTGCGTTTTTGTACATTTACGAATCCATATGGGTTACGAGTAATTGTCAGCTCGCTGCCAGAGTATTCCAAATAATCGTATGTGGTTATCCTCTCTTTGCGGAAGAGGCGCATGATGGATTCCTTGTCCGTTTTGGAATCCGTTTTTACCGTGACGGGGAACTTCCACGTCTTGATGTATCCGTGGAGCATATTGAACATGATTCCGATTTCATTGGGATAATTGATGATGGGGGTTCCTGACAAGAACACGACCTTGGCATTCGTGGCGCTCATCAAGTATTCATAGAGGCGATACGAAATGGAGTCGTGATCCTTCAACTTGTTCATAATACGACTGATGAAATTATGCGCCTCATCAATGATGACCACCTTGTTGTCAAACGGGTTGATGGTGTATTCCTTGGTAATGCGTTTCATAATATTGCCGTTCATGCCGTTGTAATTGATGTCCTGGTATTTCGCGCGAATCATCTGGTCCAATTGTTGGTCAATCTCGGCTTGTTCTGCGCTGGACAAGGTGTCAAAGTTGGACTCCAATTTGGTATTCATGAGCCACACGCCTTTGCGCTGGATGACGTCGGGGTCCAGTGCGAGGGCGCGACCGATAATGTCAGCTTCAGACTGCGTCTTCGCCAGCTGTTTCACCCAGTGTTGTTTGCGGCGGTAAATGTCGTCGCCGCATTTCTTGAGCTCGCTGAAGAAGTTGACCTTGAGAGAGGCGGGGGTCATAACGACGATTTCTTTGTCGGTCTTCATTCCCTCGGCGATGGCAATGGAGGTACATGTTTTGCCGGAGCCGAGACCGTGGTAAATGAGAAGGCCGCGATAAGGCGTATAAGTATTCAAATAATCGGTGACGACCTTTTGGTGAGTGAGTAGGTCAAAGTTTTTGGAGGTACGGTTATCGCAGCTGACATCTTCATCCACGACCGCCGCGATTTCTTCGGCGTGGGATTTGAAGAGAGGTCCCAGCTTTTGAACAAAAATGCGGCGATTGTACATGTAGTATGGACTGATTTTGCGCACGTAGCTCTTCCTTTTTGGGAGACGGTCAGAAACCACTTTGTCGGTGATTACGAGTTGACCTCGGGGGATATCGGCGGCGATTACCTCTTTGGGTTGGCGTTTGGATACGCGCTTCTTCTTTTCTCCTGGGACTTTTTCTTCTTCAACTTTTTCTTCTGGTTTTTCAACATCTTCTTCTGAAACTTTTTCTTCTGAAACTTTTACTTTCGGTTTTTTAGCGTGCTTTTTTTCTTCTTCTTCTCCAGGAACCTTTACTTCTTTTACTTCTTCAAGAACTATTTCTTCAGGAACTTTTAGGTCTTTTACCTCTCCGGGAGCCTTTATATATTTGACCTCTTCTTCTGGAGCTTTTATATTCTTCTTTCCAACAATAGCATTTTTGTCTAAATTGGCAACCTCTTCTCCCTTCATCATCTTTTGGATTCGGTCTAATGCCAGACTTCGGTCAAAGAACCCCATACGGCTATCCACAATATACTTGCTGGGTTTAACCGTAGGTTCGCCTTTAACCCCTGGTTCTCCTTCTTCAACAAACACCGGATGGGGTCCCTCTATTTCTTGCGCGTTTTTCTCACCAATCCGAATGACACGTTTTTGCTTTTTATGTGCCTCATTGGTTGTTTCCAATTGTTTAAAAATGTCCTTCTTGTTCATTCCAAACCTTATAATATATGTAGAAATATTATTTAGATGGTTATAATGTTTATTTCTTGAAAAATTGAATATTTACACTAACTACAAAGTTATTTTAAATAATAAAAAACAAAATGGGAAATATATTTTGCGCTTGTACTACAATTTCGGAAGACGTCTTCGCCGATGCCAAGCCATTCGTGCCTCAAATCACGGAAGGACGCGTCGTTAAAGTGTATGACGGTGACACCATCACGATTGTCGCGAAACTGCCATACAAAGACTCTGAGTATTATCGGTTTTCGGTGCGTCTCCTTGGCATAGACACTGCCGAAATGAAAGGTCCCGAAAAAGACCGCGCGACAAAGGCCCGCGATGCTCTCTCTGCCCGGATATTAAACCACACCGTCCAGCTGCGAGACGTGACCACGGAGAAATACGGCCGACTGTTGGCGAACGTCTATCTAGGCGGCGATTGTATGAATAAGTGGATGCTGGAACAAGGACACGCGATACCCTATAATGGAGGGAATAAGCAGGCTGCAGTCATTGCTGCAGATAATAAGAAATTGACTTGGTTGCTTTAAGCGAAGCGACCTTTAAAGCGAAGCGACCTTTAAAGCGAAGCGACCTTTAAAGCGAAGCGACCTTTAAAGCGAAGCGACCTTTAAAGCGAAGTAAAGCTTTACCCATCAATGTTCCGCAACGCCATCTGGCACGCAATCTGTTCTGCTTTTTTCTTGATCTTGTGATATCCCTCCCCCAAGAAGATGAACCCCCGCGACTGGCGCGACATATATTCGTGGATTTCCGCGAACCGGCGACCCCCCGCAAACGACGTTATCGGCAACGAGTCTCGGTGTTGGAGTCCAAATACCGGCTGCCCCAAGCACAAATAGACCCCCATATGGTATCCCTTGTCCGGGTGCTGCTCCGACATCTCAATGTATTCCGGTGTCACCTTGAACTCCTTCTGAATGCGCACTTGTAAGATGTTCTTGTAATTGTCATCGTTCATGATGAGCTCCATCCAATTCACATGCTTATTGAAGACGTTCTCCATAAATATTTGCGCCATCTGGAACCCCGGACCTGACAAAAACGTGTTGGCATAGAGCCCCGCCTCATCCACGACGGTCATCTGGTTAAAGTCTAGCGCAATCGCACCCAAAAACGCCTCAAACAAACATCCCAGTTTTTTCATATTGGTACGAGTATCTTTGGACTCCGCGTGCTTAGAAAGTACTACCCATTTATGTAGGCCCATTTCGTGGGCAATTCGGCCGATCGCCTCGTTCTTGACAAGGGCGATTTTCTTCTCGGTCATAAATCCTTCAGCGGCTTTAGGAAAACGATTGTACAGAATGAACTTGGTACACAATTCCAAGTAGCCATCCCCGATGAACTCCAGACGTTCGTTGGACTTTGTGTGGAGGGGCAAACAATTGTCGGGTTTAGGCACAATGATTACATTGTTTTGCGCGTTTTCTAGCTCGGGTCTACGGCAATAGGACTTGTTTATGAAAGCACGGCGGTACAGAGTAATATTCCGGATGGGTAGATTGATGCCATACGTGGCCAATATTTGGCGGACATCGTCTTCGCCAATTTCCTTATTTAGAGGATTGTACGGGTCAAAAACATAGACATCTTCGCCGTTTTTATTTTTTTCAATGCGAATATCATCATCCGAATTGAAAAGGTGTTTTAGGGACATTATTGGTATATATTTAGTAGCATTATGTGTTTATATATTTTTTATTTATACATATTTGCGACCCCGTGTGAAAGGGCCGCTACTATGAAAGGCACAATAGAATAATATCTTTGGTCCATATATATAAATATGCCTTTGTACAACGGATCATCAAGAGCAAGAAATGCTACCAGAACAATGAACCAAAATAGTGGCGGAGGAAACAAGAAGGCTGGTTTGTGGTCATCCGTTGGTCTTGATTCATGGACCAGTGTTGCTCACGGAAACAAGCCTGGCAAGTGTATGACACTCGCATGCATGAACACCAACCGTGGTCGTGTTGCTTGCGCCGCCAGACCCGTTGGTTCTAGCGCAAGTGGTTCCACTTACTGGAAGTGCTAAGCGGACCGGTTATTTTTCCATAATACTATTTAAGTACAATAGTATTTTGATAACAAGTTTGAAAACGTGTAACAAGTTTGAAAACGTGTAACAAGTTTGAAAACTCGTTAATTTCGTCTTCGGGTCTTTGAATTACGCTTCTTTTGACTCGCACGTCCTTTGCGTGTTCCACCCTGAACAACTTTGCCCACCCATTGCGCCAGTTTATCCGCCATTCTAGGACCTTCATAGTATTCAACCCGACCATTCAGTGCCTTGAATATTGTAGGGTAGCCTTCCTTCATTTTCACCTTCTTTTCATCCTCTACAATCCCCAAATACTTATTTAAACGTTCTAAATGGGGACCTTCCTTGCTTTGTTCAATGGAAACAAACTTGTATTTTTTGGGACCAAGCAGCTTCTTCATCTTTGCCCATTCGGGAATAAGGTCTTTACAATGACCGCACCAATTTGCGTGGATTCGTCCAATAACCATTGGTTTCATAGTATATATTACTGCGATAAAATATTACATACTTACGTATAATTATTCATATGTATATGATATAAAAATAACAATAAACAGATTATATAAATGAAATATTTCTTAGACTTTGGAACACATAAGTTTGAAGGCCTTGAAGAGTTTATACCAAAACTCAACTTAGATAAAAATGTCAATGTTCTATGTTTTGAGCCAAATAAAGAGATTTATGACGCATCCAGAAAAAACGCAGAATTATTGAAAAACTATGAAAACCAGTTTAATTCATTTAAACATTATAATTTGGCAATTATGAATTATACTGGAGAAATCACATTTAATAACCATAAGGGTGCGTGGAATAATGCCAATAAAGACAAATACATAGAAGGATACACAACTGGGTCAAATTGTATTGATATAAACCCCCAAATGGATTATGGTAATGGTGTGGTATTTGATATTGAATCTACAAAATGTAATTGTGTAGATATTGAGGAAATCTTGGCATCCATTATAAAAAATGATACGGATGCTCAAATAGTTATTAAATGTGACATTGAAGGAAGCGAGTTCGTTGTTTTGCCAAAACTCATTCAAACGTCCTACGCAAAAAACGTGGTTTTAATTTTTATTGAATGGCACGAGAGGTTTTGGTTTAACACGCCTGAATATCAAGGAAAGGTAAGTGAGAGGCGTCAAATAATTAACCAACTTAATTCACTCGGAATTCGTAATTATGTGCATACATAATTGAGATTTAGCACAATTCGTATCTTATTAGAAAGAGTGAATATAAACAATGCCTTTATAATTGACAAAAATATAGCTGGATAATATATTAGTCAACCATAATGTTAATTGACCGCAAAGCAACACTTTTAGGATTCTCGGTCGTGTCTTTTTTCGCGGGACTTTATTTTTGTTTAACATTTGATAAAAAAGAGAGGGAGTTATTTACGGGTGATCAGGCACAAGAAAAAGCACCCAGTTGTCCCGATCTGTTGGTTCGCAAAGGCACATCTCTTCTCCTGTATAATACCCAGACCCCTGATGAGGATCCCATCCCCTTTTACAACTTGGACGAGTACATCAACTATTTAGAGATTCAGCGTAATAAGGGCATTACGTGTCCTGTGCTCTTTTTACAATATGAGACGACGACTCAAGGCACCGAAGTATATCGCATGCGCCCAAGTCCGTTTGATTTACAGGCGGGTGTGCCCGAAACAGCGGCATCCTCTATTACGCAACTCGGCGGAAAACCCATCAAAGTCATTGATTCCAATCGCGATAATGGGCCTTATAACCAAGGACAGTTTGCCGGATTTGACTCGCACGGCCTACATATTGGAGAATACACCGATGTGGATGCCATCCATGACAGTACATCGGTAGGTAGGACGATTAGCGAGAATCCGATGGACGCCAATTGGGGTGGAGTCCAGACGACGGAAAACGCTGTGCGCGTGGGCAACTACATTGACCGATATGTGAGCAAGCCTCTCTATTTTACTCCGAAGACGTCGTATTTGCCGGATGTTTATGGCGCGGGACCATTGCCTCCGAGCGAGGTGCCCGACGCACTTAAACCGCAATATGAATAGAGGGTATCATTATTGTGATGCTTATTCATTGTCTATATAAACAATGTACCTAATTACATTCTAAACGCCGACTTTTAGTCGGCGTTTAGAATGTAAAGGTGTACGAGCATAAAGACAATGTCCTCCTCTCTTTACAAAATGAAAATCATCGTGGATGAACGCGAAGCCGCGCTTTACGGATTACTAACAAAAGACACCCCAAAACAAACAATTGAAAAACGCGTGATCCCTCTCGGCGACATCCTTTTCACCAACGACGACGAATCCATCACATACCAAATAATAGAACGAAAGTCGGTGTCGGATTTGCTTGCCAGTGTGAAGGATGGCCGCTACGCGGAACAGTCGTATCGCCTCGGCAACTGTTTCCCCAACCGACATAATATTGTGTATTTAATAGAGGGACCCGTGCGAGACCACGATAAAAAAATGGTGTTCGCGTGTATGGCCTCTCTGAATTATTTCAAAGGATTCTCGGTAACACGCACGGTGTCAATGGCGGAGACGGCACAATACATAGAAATCACCGCGGACAAGATAGCGCGCGAACTCGCGAAAGGGACTGTAATCGCAACAACAGCTGTACCAACAGATAACACCTTAACAACTGAGAATCCCTCCAATGTAGAGACGACCCAAGATTATTGTTCGGTAGTGAAAGTCGCAAAGAAGGCCAATATTACTCGCGACAACATTGGCCAGCTGATGTTGATGCAGATACCCGGAATCAGTTCCACCATCTCGGGGGAAATCATGCGACCCTTTGCCACTTTTGCCGCGTTTTTGGACCACTTGCGGGCAGAGCCCGCATACTTAGACAACATTGTCCTGGAATCTAGTGGGAAAAAACGCAAATTAGGATCCAATATTATTGCGGCTATTCGTGATTACTTATTGTAGGCAATTATTAAGAATAATCGCACTAAGAACGAAGTTCGGATGTGCGATTGTCCTTTATTTTTGCTTGTAGTAAGCACTTACGTGCTTAGTGATTACTTATTGTAAGCATTAAGCGTTTTTATTGGCGCTTCGGTCTAAGCACGCAGTGCGACCAATGCGCTGCACGCTTTTCCATTCCATATAATGATTTGACTTCTCCAAACTAAAAAGCGACCCCAGTGTGCTCCTAGCAACATTTAGTGCAATTCGGTCCAGCTCATCCAATGATTCAACATATCTTTTTTCAAGGACGTTTTTGTCCGACCGAGCAAGGACGTTTTCATCCGACCGAGCAAGGACGTTTTCATCCGACCGAGCAAGGACGTTTTCATCCGACCGAGCAAGGACGTTTTCGTCCGAAACAAGGGGGTTACCCCGAGCCAAAACAAGGGGACCCGGAACACGGCATTTATTTTCAGTATATGACGTCATCTTTTATTTGAACCCCATCCGTTCCAAATAAAACAAATCAATTTTCTAGATAACATATAGAAATATCATTTATAAACACCTATGTCCGACGACTTTATCACGTGTTTCCTCATGGGCGGCCTCGGAAACCAGTTGTTCCAAATATTCACACTCCTTGCCACCGCAAAAAGGACGGGTCGGCCTTATGTGCTCAAACACTCCGACGTTCTCACAACCGGTGTTCATCGCCCCACTTATTGGAACACTTTTTTGAGCCAATTGAAAACCGACCACATTGTCGGCGGTAACCATTTATCGCCGATTACCCACTCTATGATTGTCCAGCGCACCATTCGTGAGAGTGGGTTTCATTATGACCCATCCATTGTCCCACAATTAAATGGTTGTGCGCCGTTGAGTGCCTGCCTCTATGGGTATTTCCAATCCTACCTCTATTTTGCCGAACATTTTGAAGAGCTGGCGTGTATCGCCGGTATTCGCGAAAAACAGGCGATCTATCAGATTTCGGATAAAGTGTTGCCCTCGGTCTCCCTCCATTTCCGCATCGGTGACTACGCCCAAAAACAGGATTGCCATCCCGTGATGCCCATCACCTATTACATCAATGCGCTCAACCATATTATTACAAAAACCTCTACTCGGATTCTACAAGTGGTGTATTTCTTTGAAGAAGCCGACCTAGACCGCGTGAATATATCGGTCCAAATACTGGCAAGTCAGTTTCCCTCTATCTTTTTCCGCGCGTGCTCCTCCAAGAACGCGGATTGGGAACAAATGCTGATAATGAGCAACTGTCATCACAACATCATCGCCAACAGTTCGTACAGTTGGTGGGGGGCATACTTGAACCCGAATCCGAATAAGGTAGTCTGTTATCCTGACGTCTGGTTTGGGCCGAAGATGGGACAGCCCTATTTGGGCGATCTGTTTCCGCCAAAATGGTCCAAAGTGAAAGTATTACGGTAAGCAAAGTAATACGATAAGAAAAATAATACAAACACAAATGATTTGTATTATTTATAGAGGAATGTTGGCATTTTATACGTGTTTTTTCGGCGCCGACAACAACGACCGCAATTTCATACCTCCCGTGCCGTCTCAGACCCATCCTTGCTATTATTACACCAATAATGAGAGGACGTTGGATCGGCTAGTCAACACCAGATGGATTCCAGTCCGTCTAGAGAAGCCGGATATGGACTCAATGATGCACGCTAAATGGGTGAAGTCGTGCCCGCATATGTTGCCTGAATTGCGACCTTATGAGGCAACATGCTATTTTGACAGTGCGTTGGCATTAAACGGGGACGACGTGATAACGCTGATGACCAATATGGTGAAATACAGTTCGTACCATGTGTGTATGGCGCGGCATCCATTTATAAGCAAGACGTGGCCGCCTTCGGCGCATAGCGAATTGAGAGAGGCGTTACAGCAACCGCGATATGCGGAAAAAGCAGATGTTTATTGTGAATATATTCGGGAACAAGTAGAGAGTGGACTGAAAGACATAGACGACATTCATTTTGCGACGGGGTTTATTATACGACGGAACAATCCGATTTGTAGGGCAATGGGAGAGGTGTGGTGGGCGCATATTTGTAGGACAGGTATTTTGTGCCAGCTGTCGTTTTTCTTTATTCAACAGATGTTCCGACCGCATATATTTGATATAGAATTTGGATCGTGCTTCAGGCGGTGGGGCGGCCAGTGAAAGGAACATAAGGTTCCTCTCAGACTCCTCGAAAGGAACCTAGGTTCCTCTCAGACTCCTCCTGAATAAAATAAATATAGGATGCTTCTTATACTCCTTCTTATTAGTTGTCTGAATATCCTTCTAATAGGAGGAGTCTGAGAGGAACCCTAGGTTCCTTTCGAGGAGGAGTCATAGAGGAACCTGGGTTCCTCTAGTTTAATAGTTTTTAAAACATAATAAAAGCAAACACCGTTTATTTGTATCCAATGCAGACATACACCGATTTACAACAAACAAACAACATATTAATGGAATTGCCTTGTTTCAAGCAATTGCTTGAAAAAAATCATTTATTAGACGAACGTGTTCATTATTTGAATGCCACGATTGAATATTTGGAATCAAAGAATCGCCGTCTTACCAACAAGGTCATTAAGTATAAGGGATTGTACAAGAAATACAAGGTTAGTAAAAAGGCCAAGCATGTGATTGATTTGGTTTCTGATGATGATGACGAACCCATTGTTATGACAATTGAGGAAAAATCTTTTCCCGTCACCATAAAGAAGGAGGTTTTTAAAGATGCCGTAGTTATTGAAGACACTGTAGTGGAGGAAGTCATAGAAGAAGAAACTACCGAACAGGCAGAAGAAGTTGTAGTGGAGGAAGTCGTAGAAGAAGAAACTACCGAAGAGACAGAAGAAGTTGTAGTTGATGAAGTCGTAGAAGAAGAAGAAGCTGAAGAAGAGGGTCAAGACGAAGTCGTGGAAGCTGAAGAAGAGGGTCAAGACGAAGTCGTGGAAGAAGTAGTAGAAGCTGAAGAAGAAGAAGAGGAGGAGGAGGAAGCCGAAGAAGAGGAGGAGGAAGCTGAAGCTGAAGAAGAAGCTGAAGAAGAAGAGGAAGAAGAGGAAGAAGAGGAAGAAGAGGAAGAAGAAGAAGAAGAAGAGGAAGCCGAGGTCTATGAAATTGACATCAAAGGCAAGACATATTACGTCCAGAATGAAAAGGACGGTCCCATCTATGAAGCAGATGAGAATGGCGACATTTCTCTTGAAGTAGGTGTGTATAAGAATGGCAAACCCGTCTTCTTTTAAGCATCGCAGATGCGACCAAAGCATCGCAGATGCGACCAAAGCATCGCAGATGCGACCAAAGCATCGCAGATGCGACCAAAGCATCGCAGATGCGACCAAAGTATCGCAGATGCGACCAAAGTATCGCAGATGCGACCAAAGTATCGCAGATGCGACAATTATAAGCATCACAGTCCAAAGGGGTCCGACCATCTATAAAAACTTCATCAATATTTGCGGATTTCCATTCTTACGTTTAAAGCTGATAATCGGCCGAGTCCCATTTTTCAAATTATAGACAAACCTCTCCGTTTTGACTTCTTCGTATCCAGTTTGAAAGACCCAAACGTTCACATATTCAATATCAATCGCATCTACAATATTGATACTGGGTTCATCCGTATATTCCAACTTCACAATCGTATATAGATTCTCCACTTTGCCGACCGTGAACCGCTCAAAATCGTCTCGGTTCATAATACGCGTATTTCCATGGCTCAATTGTATTATATTTGTCATATCGTTTACGTCATAAAAAATGCTTCGGTCAATATGAATCCTGGCTTTTTCCACGCGTCTTTGGAGCTCGTTGTCTTCGTATCCCCACCCCCAGTAATTGGGGAATCCACCGATTCTCTCATAATCGGCGCCGGTGATACATACGATGCCACCCAATGTGTAAGTAAATCCGTAGAAATGTTTTACCACACCATGTCTGGTCTTATAGTCCAACATATTCTTGCGCATGGGCATACAATCCACGTCGTTGAAAACAAAGGTCATGTTGCGGTAATCGTTGGGATACATTCGTGCGGCGCGAATAAACCCGATGTTTTTCATAGCACCGCGATTGAAACTGCGTGTGTCGCGTTGATGGACGATTAAAATCCGATATTCACTTTTGTCCATGTCTTCTAATACAACTTTCATATGCCTGCGAAACTGCTCTAAATGTTCTTTGCGGTCGCGATAAGGTATTACAAATATGAGATTTGGTGCCGAAGGTACCGAAGGTGTTGACGACGTTGAAGGCGTAGCCGACACTGTTATAGAAGGCGCTTCATCCGGCATTATTTCATCAATTGTGATACCAATTCTTTCTTCGTCATCCATTTAAATATATATTAAGAAAAAATATTATATATTTTCAATTCTTACTTGTTTTGTTGGTGATATTACTTGCCGACCAGCAGTCGCGCGGGAACCAAATCAGCCTTTCTATCTTCAAGCTTCTTACAACATTTGCTGATGGTCACCTCACTGACCTTACACACAATCGCAATAT
>Ga0209107_10001834_pt1 | contig 11869 bp, 9 predicted proteins | sample LakErihyJuly2011_2_FD_187460 | JGI IMG/M metagenome (GOLD analysis project Ga0209107, IMG submission 187460) | Freshwater microbial communities from dead zone in Lake Erie, Canada - CCB hypolimnion July 2011 (SPAdes) (version 2) | ecosystem: Environmental > Aquatic > Freshwater > Lentic >... | reverse complement strand
TGTCGTTCGAATTAAATCGAAGGTCATTTATATATGTACAAAATCAGGACAGTCTTTTTGACCAAGCATTCTCAACATTTTCCCATGTGCTTTTAGCGCACTAAAAAATGTGCGATTCGAATGATAAGGGATATTAAACTCCATGGCTGTTTTTTGAACAATTTCTGAAATTCCACGATAATGTACGTGACAAATCGTTGGAAAAAGGTGGTGTTCTACTTGAAAATTTAACCCTCCAACAAGCCATGTAAACCATCTTGATCGGACGCCATAATTTGCAGTGGTTAATAACTGGTGTACTTTTGCGTCCGCCTCAATGTCACCTGAGTCTCCTGGCTTTTCAAATGAAACGTTTGGAATAACATGGGCAGGCTGAAAAATAAGTGCTAATATGGTACCTGAAACAACCTGCTTTATTACAAAACCAAGCAGTACATAAGGCCAAAACACAGGAGCGAAAACCAATGGTAAGACCAAGAAAACAATCGCATAAACTAATTTTCCGGCGATTATGCTTACCCAGTGAGACACTAAGGACTTGCCTTGGGAACTCACAAGGCCCATTTTACTGTAACGGCGAGCTTGTTTGTAGTCTTTTGTCGCGAACCACATAACGGTCATTAACGAATAGAAAAACCATGCATATAGATATTGATATTTATGCACAGGTCGCCATTCGGTGTGAGGAGAAAAACGCAATAACTTAACAGGCGCATCAATGTCTTCGTCAAATCCCTCCACATTGGTAAAGGTGTGGTGTAATACGTTGTGCTGAATTTTCCAATTGGTTGGGTTTCCACCTAATAAATTCAATACCGCTCCTACAAATTTATTGACCTGTTGACTCGAAGAATAGGCACCATGATTTGCATCGTGCATTACAGAAAGACCAATGCCCGCCATGCCAAGGCCAGAAACAAACCACAACAACAGGGTTAATCCAACGCTTTGCGTGTAAAACGTAAAAACAAAGGGAACAAAATATAAGGCCAACATGAATACGGTTTTGATGACCATGTTAAGGTTGGCGTGTTTAGAAATATTGCGCTGAGAAAAATATGCTGACACTCGCTCATTGAGGGCGCGGTTGAACTCTACGTTCACATTTCTCGCGAATTTCGGGGTTGTAAATGTTGCTTGCATGGGGTAAAGGTAAACTATAAAACAATAAGCGGTATTAATCTTTCTTTTTCTTGGTCTGAATTGAGGCTGTCGCAGTCACCATATTGCTTACCGCATCTTCCACGCCAATTAAAAAATCAGAACGATTGAGGGTGAATGTAGTTTTAATGATTAACGATGAACCGTTGTTCGAAGATATAACAACCGGTAAGGAGAAAAGTTTTGAGATTCCTTTGGATGTTATTTTTCCGTGGGCAAGGGTCTCCGTTCCTGTAGTAACCAAGGAGTCACTAAAAAACGTGATGCTCGGATAGGCGGCAACATCAAAAAAATCGGCAGACTTTGCATGTTTTGTCATTCCTGGAATTTCTAAATCCAAAGAATTTACATCAATAATTAAATCAAACCCACTTATCGTGTTGGTTCTTGGATCAACAGAAACCTGTCCTTTGACCGAAGTAAATTTACCCGAAAAGTCGAGGGATTGAAGTTCAATAACGGACTTATCTTGAATAAGGTAGGTTGTTTTCGCGGAATCAATAGTTGGGGTGTTTGGCTGAGCAACAAAGACGGCAAAGAACAACGCAACATAAATTCCGCAGAAGGCCTTTATCATAGGGTTAATTCTTTACTACTTCTAAATCCGCTTCTAATTGAATTTCGTCAGCAACAACTGCAACGGGCATATCTTTCCCAATGGAAAAATCAGAACGTTTAATTTTACCTGTAATCTTAAAACCAGCCACGTCTAAACCCGCCCGGTTCTTCGCGTATCCATTATGGGTGGCGGTAAGCATTACTTCTTTGGTAACTCCATGCATGGATAAATTTCCCGTTAGCAGATACTTTTTACCCTTAACCTTCTTGCAAGAGGTGGATTTAAAGGCAATGATTGGGTGTTGACTTACCGCAAAGAAATCTTCCGAACGCAAGTGATTGTCTCTAGCCTCTAGTCCGGTATTGATGGTGTTTGCATCGGCAACTAAATCGAAGGTAGCGTCGGTAAAATCTTTGTCATTAGTGGTAGTAACATTACATGATACTTTATCAAAGGAGCCATTCGCATCGGAGATTCCCATGTGAACCACGTTGAATCCAAGGCGAGAATGCGCGGAATCAATTCCCCATGAAGAAGAAGAGATCATTTTAAACGAAAAAGCCACAAGGGCAATAAGCAGAAATAAATAGGTTGATTTTTTCATATGTTCTATATTTTTTTCAAAGTTACATTTCTTTAGAGTACCCAACGACTAACCTATGTCAATAATTTTAATGAAAAATTTCATGGATGATCATTCGGGTGTTGTTCACGTTAAATTTGGGGACGTGTAGCTCAATATATTCAAGCATTAAATCGAGGGCCTCCTTTAGGGCGCGTTTGTTTTCTTGTATGTGATTTTGAATGAGGCTATTAAAGGCCGCTGCTCCCGAAGAAGGATTGACCTGCTTATCGTAGTGAAACACCCCTTCATGCATATTAAAAACATTTGCTTGTTCAAGGGGTTCAGGTAATATCCCAAGGGCTTTCATCCATTGCGCTAAGAACACACATGGGTAGGCGTAATAATCCGCTTGTTGGGCTAAATCATTTTTTAAAGACACCAACATATTGAATGCCTCTTCATCCTTGTTTTTGTAGGCAATGGATTGATAAACAACATCTGCCATAAAATATCGAATAGCGATCACATGAGGGTCAAAATCTTGCGTATTGAACCACTCAATGGGAGTTGCATTCCTGAGGGTTCCTTGTCCGAACTTTGGATTAATCGTAAACTCCAACTCATACAATCCAAAAGGAAAAAGAGGTGCTTGTTTTTTAGATGGAAACGAAACCAATTCAAGCAGTCCTTGTTCTTTCGAAAAAAACGAATTCAACTGTGTTTTCGTTGAAAATGGGGAACGGTGAATAAAAAATGCCTGCGTTGTCTGATTCACCTGTTGTAGATTTTACCCTTTACGCACCGTAACGGTTACATTTGCTTCATTTTGTTGCTGTTTCCATTGATTTAGGGTGTTTTTTAATTTACCCTGTTTTTCTGGTTTTTGGGCCTCAATCACTGGTTTATCTGATTTAGTTTCTTTAAAATTAATTTTCACAACTTCTTTCGTTTCTACCTTGTGCTTATATTCTATCACCGACGTATCTTTTTTAAATACGCCGAATTCAGATTTTAATATGGACTTCACCGTTTCTTTCTCCTGAGCTAACTGTTCTTTCCGTTCTTGTTTTCTGCTTGACTTATCCCACTCAATGGTTGGGTTGTCTAAATCTCCATACATGCGTAAAAATATCTTCATGCCTGTTTCATCATCGATCACTGTACCAAATTCACTGTCTCGATCTGCCCCTAACAAATCCCTAAAATCAAACTTCATTCGGTAATCAATTTTATTGTCGAACCCATGAGTTCCACTTAATTCCATATCCATGGCAGACGATGAAATATTCATGTTGGGAATTGAAATAACCCCACGGCTGATCTGCAAGGTGTTTTCTAGCGTAGAAAACGCAATGTCTTTCATTTTTTCCTGAAATTGATCCAGGTTTTTCTTTCCAATTAACAATTTACCGGCATTGGTTTTTAAACTCGCCGCAACATCACTTAACGATTCCACATTCTTTAAATGCCCATTGAACACTTTCATGTGTGCAGTCACTTCCATCTGGTTTAAATCAATGCCTCCAATTAAATTGAAGGGTGCATAAAAATCCAATGCAATTTGAGCGCGACCCGAAATTTGATGGGCTCGAATGACCTCTTGATCGAAATCATTCCATTCTTTAAAAAACGGTCCAAAATAGACATTATTCGTTTGTACAGTGGTGGATATTTCGAGGCGTTCTGGGGTGAATTCTTGGATTTTCATGCTTCCCGTAATGTCTGCACCGGCATTTCGCACAGACAGCTTCGGGAAAGAAAGTAATCTTTCCTGAATTATAATAGGGCCCGAAACTTCTTCAAAAGTATGACTCTCGTAGGTAATACTTTTTGCATTGAGGGTAATTTGACCACTAATATTATCTGGTAAGACGAACTCTTTACCTTTGGATTCCTTTTTTTCAGCTTTGGTTGTTCTTCCCAAGTCCTCCACGATAATTTGATGGCTATTTATGGCGCAATCCACGGATAACTGGCCTTTATCACTGAGGTAATTGAACACATTGCTAAACCGCCCATTTAACCTTAAATCCGTGCGATTAATCGCCAGCGTAGCGCCGTCTATGGTTAAATCACTACCCTTGAGTGAAAATTTACCGTTAATATCTTCAAACGTACGGTGGTCATCGACCGCTTGAAACCAGACGTTGTAGAGACTAATGGCGCCATTCATCTTTTTTACAGACACCTCATCTGAGATGCGGAGTGAAAAATCAGAGTTCACTTTTGCAATTCCATCGATGCGATGGATAAACTCATTTTTTAACATTCGATTGGCAATGCTTAAATCGAGTGTTCCTTTAGCGTTCCCTTGAATCAAGGGTTCGGTAAAATTCAGTACATCCAATTCGCCATGAAACGGACCCGCCGCCGTCTCAAATGCCACATGATTTAACACAAGGTGGTCTCTTTCCGGATCGCCATTACTTCGATAGGATCCCTTCATGCGCAAATTCCTAATGTGTGATTTTTTTATGGGTTCTACTAAATGGCCATTCGCTATGCTAAAGTCACACGCTACCCGGGGGGCTGTTTGGTCAATTGTGCTCCCCGCTACGACCAAATCAAAGGTTACCTTTCCTGTGCCTTTATAGTTATTGATTTCATTCTCTGCAGCGTCTAATGACATATTATTCACCAATTGGGTCAATGTTAAATCAGCGGCTTTCACCTCAAAACGCATGCTGTCGGTTCCATATTCCCCTTTTGCAATAAAGGGAATTTCTGAGATTTTCAACCTGGTTTCTGGGAGGGAAAACGTTCCTTGATTCATATTCACCTTCATGGTTAAATCCATGGAGACTGGTTTGTTTTTTAACAAGGATACCCTTCCCGATTGAATACGATTTAGGTGCATATCTCCTTTCGCATTCAGTTCAAATTGGTCTTGATCAAATTCTCCCGAAAACAGCATGTTATTTAGTGTTGACCTATAAAACTGTTCTGATTTGTGGTTGATATAATTTACGTTGAAATCCGTGGTGCTTACAGAAGAAATCTTAATATTATAGTCTGAATCGCTTTGTGAGGATGATGAATTAAGGATTAAGTAATTTACCTCGCCATTCTTTGCCGTTCGTACGTTTAATGTTCCCTTACCTATTTCAATTACTTTAATGTGATAGTTTTCTCTCCATAAATCAATCGGGTTAAAGACTAGCCGAATGCGTTCGGATTGGAGTAATATCCTCTTCGATGAAATTGTTTCGAACGCATCATGAACCTTAACATCGTGCACATTAACGGTGAGGTTAGGAAAGGTACTCCAAAACGTTAGGTCGACTCTTGAAAAATAGACGGGTTCCTTAAATTCCTTGCCTAGCTCCGACAATACGAGGTTACAAATTTTGTCTTGAAAGACGTAAAGCATCACAGAAATCCCAATCACAATGACCATTGCGATACCAATGGTCCACTTTAAGCCTTTTAATAATTTTGCCTTTAACTGCATGTGTGTGTGTTGTTGTGGGTAGCTTAACGAAACACACATACAAAAGGTTACAAAAAAAGAAATCAGATGAGGAGGTGCTGAATCGGCTTGTTCAGCATCCAACTAAAGCCATTTACTTCACTGAACTAAACGTGTAGCGCTCGATTTCCGGTTGCTCCCAATGCTGCCTCTTTTACCGCTTCTGAATACGTTGGGTGTGGGTGACAAATTCTTGCAATATCCTCAGCAGAAGCGCGATATTCCATGGCAACAGCGGCCTCCATAATCAAATCCGCCGCACGTGCTGAAATCATGTGAACACCTAAGACCTCATCGGTGGTTTTATCCGAAATCACTTTAATAAACCCACTGGTATCCATAGATGCTCTAGCTCGGCCTAGTGCTTTAATCGGGAAACTCCCGATGTTCACCTCAATTCCCAACGCTTTTAATTCTTCTTCTGTTTTTCCAACGGAAGCAACTTCTGGCCAGGTATAAATCACCCCTGGGATTAGATTGTAATTGATGTGTGGTTTTTGCCCGGCAATTCGTTCCGCAACAAAGACGCCTTCTTCTTCTGCTTTGTGCGCCAACATCATTCCTTTAACCACATCACCGATTGCATATACATTGGGGAGTGCTGTTTGAAGATGTTCGTTCACCTCCACTTGGCCTCTGTTGTTTGTCACTATACCCAGTTTGTCAAGGCCTAATCCTTCAGTAAATGCTTTTCTACCCACTGCAACCAAGCAGTAATCTGATTCAAGTGTAACGGTATTTCCTTTTTTATCCGTGGCAGTCACTATGGTTTTATCTCCGGTATTTTTTACCCCTTGAACCTGGTGGTCAAAATGAAACTTCAACCCTTCTTTCTTAAGGATTTTTGCAAGTTCCTTTCCAATGGACCCATCCATCATCCCCAATAAGGTGGGTGAATTTTCAATCACTACTACTTCTGCACCAAGACGGGCGTATACCGATCCTAACTCCAACCCAATAACCCCTCCACCAATTACGATAAGTTTCTTAGGGATTTCGGGCAAGGACAAGGCTTCTGTGGAGGTAATGATGCGTTTTTTGTCAGGAACCATACTTGGGAAAAAATTAGGTTTGGATCCCGTTGCAATGATTACATGTTTCGTATTAAGTTCTTTAACTCCTTCGGAAGAGGTGACCGCAATGGTTGTCGCATTGATAAAGGAGCCCACTCCGAGATATACGTCAATGTTGTTTTTGTCCATGAGGTATTTAACGCCCGCGCACGTTTGAGAAACCACATCGTTCTTACGTTTTATCATCTGCTTAAAATCTGCCTTCACTCCGGTAACTTCAATGCCATGCTCAGCAAAATGATGTGTCGCATTGTAAAAATGCTCAGAAGAATCTAACAAGGCCTTGGAAGGAATACACCCTACATTCAAACAGGTTCCGCCAAGGGTATTATACTTTTCAATGATTGCTGTTTTTAACCCCAATTGCGAACAACGAATTGCAGCAACATACCCGCCTGGACCTGAACCAATAATTACAACATCGTACATATCATTAAATTTATACCACAAAATTACGACAAGCAAATTTAAATGTTCCAAAAATTCTAAGAATTAAGCAACCGAATTGGATTCTCATTGTTTTAAGTGCTGTATGCCAAAAGAAATACTTATTGCCGGTGCCGGCTGGTTGGGGGGTGCATTAGCGCTAACCTTAAAAGCGGACGGTCATGTTGTTTCGGTATTGAGCCGAAGTTCAGAGAAACGGAGCTACTTTATGGCCCATCATATTCCACTCATTGAAGTAGATTATGCTCACCTAGAATACACTTCGTTACACGACGAATCGAATAAAATCTTGTTTATCGGTATTCCTCCAGGACCCGATTATTGCGTCATTATCAATAGTCTAATTTTGACGCTAGCTCCTTGTTACATTATATTTTCAAGCGCTACGAGTATCTATAGCACAACCCATGGAGAGGTTTCTGAAAACTCAGATCTTGGAGGAAACAACACGTTAGAAGAGGCTGAATTACTAATCACGAATTCCGGAATTCCTTTCAATATTTTACGGTTTGGCGGGTTAATTGGTGAGGACCGAAATCCAGCAAGCTACTTTAGTGGAAAGCTAAACATTCCAAACGGTGGGGCTCCGGTGAATTTAATTCACCGAACAGAAATCATCGAAATTATTTGTGCATTGATTAATGAGGGCAAGACCGGAATATTCAACGTGGTACATCCATTTCATCCAACGCGCAAAGCATATTATGAGAAGCAATGCCTTGTTCGGGGATTGTTGCCCTGTGAGTTCAATTCCGATGGAATAGGTAAACTTGTTAATGGTTCTAAAATTAGCGACATCTTGAATAGACCTTATCGTTATGATATTGAATAAATTGATGTGTTTTATCTACCTTTGGTTGACAACCATGAAACGGATTCTTCCTTTCTTAGTCTTTTCGCTCCTGACCCTTGAGGTTAATGCTTCTCATATTATAGGCGGTGATATTTACTACGATTATCTGGGGAATAATCAGTATAGATTTTACCTTACTCTTTATCGGGATTGTGCATCAACGGGTGCCGCCTATGATGACCCCTTACAATTGGCGATTTATAATGGGAATGGTGCATTGGCTCAAAATGTAAACATCCCTTTTCCTGGAAGCACCCCGGTTCCGTTAAATTTTAATAACCCCTGTGCCACTGCTCCAGGAGGAATCTGTGTAGAAAAAGCAACATACATGGTGGTCGTTACACTTCCACCAACGCCTCTTGGCTATGATGTCTCATACCAGCGATGTTGTAGAGGTCCTAACATCACAAACCTGGTAAATCCAGACGATACGGGTATCACCTTGACCGCACACGTCCCGGGAAGTAGCTTAGGAAATGGAACACTATATCAAAACAGCTCGCCGCGATTTATCAATTATCCACCAATATTACTGTGCAATACGGAATCCATCACCTTTAATCATGGAGCAACAGACCCTGATGGTGATGTATTAACCTATTCCTTGGTAACACCTTACGCTGGGGCAAGCTCTGTAACGCCTTTACCTCCTCAAACTCCAGCCCCGCCATATTTCCCCGTCATGTGGAATCCAAATTTTAATGCCACCACGCCGCTTGGGCCGGGATCGGGAATTACCATTAATGCGAATACCGGAATGATGTTAGTTACTCCACAAAATGTGGGTTTGTTTGTGGTTGGGGTGAAAGTTACAGAAACAAGAAATGGAATTGTTATTGGTTCTACCGTTAGAGACTTCTTATTTAGAGTATTTGATTGTAATATAACCCTACAAGCATTATTACCTACCCAAGAACAACTTCCCACCTTTGTATCTTATTGTCAAGGGTTAACCGTGAACTTTGTAAACAATTCGTACGGTGGCTCTTCCTACGCTTGGAATTTTGGTGTGCAAGGGGTAACAAATGACGTAAGCAACCAGGCACAACCGGGGTTTACTTATCCATCCCCCGGAACCTATAATGTCTCACTAATTGTGAATCCTGGACAACCTTGTACAGATACTGCGTATATGTCAGTTACTGTTAATAATCCGTTTTCAGTATCCTGGACGAGCGAAGACTCTTTATGCATTGTTGGAAATCAATTCAATTTTATTGGAAATAGCAGTGCTCCTCCTGGGATTGGCACCTATACTTGGACTTTAGATAACACCGCGTCGATTCAAAATGCCTCTGCATTGGCCGTTCCAAATGTTACCTTTAACGTGGCGGGTTACCATTCCGTCATACTTACCGGTAATAACGGGGACTGTGTCACGTCATTTACTGACTCGATTTATATCTTTGATGTGCCCACGGCGCTGGGCGCTGTACCACAAAATGTCAATTGTGTTGGGTTAACGATTCCGTTTGGAAACAACTCTACCAACGCGCTGAATACCCAGTGGGATTTCGGGGTATTAGGGCAGTCAAATGACACCAGTAATGCCCTGACGCCAACCTATACGTATGCAAGTGCGGGCACCTATCAAGTTATTTTAAATGTGAGTTCTGGTCTTAATTGCAGCGATTCGGACACCCTGTCAATAACCATAAATGAACCCCTTGTATTGTCCTATTCAAATACAGATTCCCTATGTATCAACGGCGGGTTATATGCCTTCGACGGAACAGTCAGTGGTCCCCCTTCCGCATCCTTTTGGTGGGATTTCGGTCCAAACGGAATTCCGCAAATCGCGAATAGCGTGGATGTTTTTCCTGTAGGCTTCAGTCAAGCTGGGTTTCAGCCCATAACGCTATACGGCGCATTTGATAATTGCATAGATTCAATACAGGGCAGCGTGTATGTCTATTTTGAGCCGAATATTGGCTTTACCATGATTCCAGGGCTACAATGTGTGCCGTTTTCGGCGACCTTTATCAATACCTCAACCTCTGATGGTCCGGCAACATATAGTTGGGACTTTGGTGACGGAAGTTATTCAAGCAGCCTTAACGGTTTTCACGTGTATACCGTAGTTGGAAACTACAATGTTGGCCTTACCATGACCACGCTTGAAGGGTGTATCGACACCCTCAATTTGCTTCAGCAAGATTTAATTGCTGTTAATCCTTCTCCGGTTGCTGCATTTAGTGTGAGCCCGAATCAAATAGATGTTTGCGAGAATGAAGTTACGTTTACCAATCAATCCCTTGGGGCAACGACTTACTCTTATATTTTTGACCATCGGGGATTTTATTCTGAGTTGCCGGATTTCACCCATGACTATCAAAATACGGGAACCGATTATCCGACACTCACCGTATCCAATGAGTTTGGTTGTAAAGATTCTACCCGAGAAACCGTCCTGGTCTTTCCATTTTCGATCTATATACCGAATACGTTTATTCCCGACCAAGACGGAAAAAACGATGTGTTTAAAGCAGAAACCACCTTTGAAATAAATGACTGGGAATTTATTATCTATAATCGATGGGGACAACGCGTTTTTGAAACCAATAATCTAGCGGAAGGATGGGATGGAGTATATAATGGTAAGCCGGCTCAAGATGGCACATACACCTATAACATCAGGTATCGCGGTTGTGAATTCCCCAGTGCATGGCAACAGCTTACGGGGTCGGTTCGCATATTAAGGTGATTACCTACGCAATACGAAGTTTTGTCCCAGGTAAACTTTCCTAACCTGTTCATCATTTGCTAAATCCTCGGCGGAACCGCTTTTAAGAATCTTTCCCTCAAACAACAAATAGGCACGATCCGTAATGGAAAGGGTTTCTTGGACGTTATGATCTGTAATGAGCACTCCGATATTTCGTTTTTTCAAATCGGATACAATAGACTGAATATCTTCAACCGCAATGGGGTCTACCCCGGCAAACGGTTCATCTAACAACACAAACTTGGGGTCGGTGGCTAAGGCTCGGGCAATTTCCGTTCGGCGTTTTTCTCCTCCAGAAAGGCGATTTCCTAAGTTTGTTCGGACATGATTTAAAGAAAATTCAGAGAGTAACTTTTCTAATTTTTCTTCTCGTTGGGATTTAGATAAATCCGTCATTTCTAAAATTGCGAGAATGTTATCTTCTACGCTTAATTTACGAAAGACAGAAACTTCTTGTGGAAGATAACCAATGCCTAATTGAGCTCGTTTGTACATCGGTAATTTTGTAATTTCCTTCCCGTCCAAAAAAACTCTTCCTTCATCCGGACTAACCAACCCTACAATCATGTAAAATGAAGTTGTTTTACCTGCACCATTTGGCCCCAATAAACCAACAATTTCGCCCTGACTAACTTCAATAGAAACGCCGTCAACCACACTTCGGTTCCGGTAAGTTTTTCGGATTTGTTCTGTGTAGAGTTTCATGATTCGAAATTACTAAAAATTGAAGTAGAAAAGGCTTCAGCTTGCCATATTCCTGTTTTACTGGCTTGTAACCGAATCCCAAATCCACTCCTTACCATAAAAACCAACGGTTATATTAAACAGAGTGCAAGGTATATGAAATGACTTTACCCAACGTAGTGTACGCCACATAGAAAAATCACCCTGCCCGAAGATAAGATTCACGTATCAATTTTAAAATCCTTGAAAGTTCATACATTTGCTTATGGGCAGATGTTTCAGTATTTTCTTTTTGGTGATGTTGATTACTCCTGCAACATGTCAAGAAAAAAA
>Ga0209107_10001833_pt1 | contig 11874 bp, 9 predicted proteins | sample LakErihyJuly2011_2_FD_187460 | JGI IMG/M metagenome (GOLD analysis project Ga0209107, IMG submission 187460) | Freshwater microbial communities from dead zone in Lake Erie, Canada - CCB hypolimnion July 2011 (SPAdes) (version 2) | ecosystem: Environmental > Aquatic > Freshwater > Lentic >... | reverse complement strand
AAATATTGATTGTAAAGCATTTATGCACAAATTTTCCCGTTAAAATGTCCCCAAAAGGGTAAAAATTTAGGAATAATCCCTTTCTGAGAATTATCTTCGCTGTATGATTGATTTTAGATCAGATACTGTCACCCTTCCTACCCCCGAAATGTTAGCTTACATGCATCAGGCACCTGTTGGAGATGATGTATTTGGGGAGGATCCTAGTATCAACGCTTTAGAAGCGAAAACTGCTAGTATGTTTGGTATGGAAGCAGGTTTGTTTTGTCCTAGTGGCACTATGACCAATCAATTAGCTATCAAAACACATACACAAGCTGGGGATGAAGTGATTTGTGAGGAATTATCCCATATCTACCAATATGAAGGTGGCGGTATTGCGTCCAACTCAGGCTGTTCTGTTAAATTGTTACAAGGCAACCGAGGTAGAATAAGCGCAAATCAGGTTTTAGCGGCTATCCATCCAGAGGATGTGCACAAGCCCATTTCAAGGTTAATTAGTTTGGAAAATACCTGTAACCGCGGCGGAGGTGCTTGTTATGATTTTAAGGAATTCGAAGAAATACAAAAAATAGCAAAAACGCATCATTTGGGATTACACTTAGATGGTGCAAGAATTTTTAATGCCATTGTACATAAAAAGGAAGATTCAAAACAATACGGCAAAGTTTTTGATTCCATCTCCATTTGTTTGAGTAAAGGATTAGGCGCACCCGTTGGAAGCGTATTGGTTGGAAATGCGCCCTTTATTAAAAAAGCGAGAAGATGGCGAAAAGTATTTGGTGGCGGAATGCGTCAAGCAGGATCTTTAGCCGCTGCAGGTATTTATGCATTGGATCATCATGTGGATCGATTAAAACAGGATCATCAAAAAGCATTGTTGATTAAAGATGCATTAGTAAAAAAGGGTTTCGTTACAGAGATATTTGAAGTGGAAACGAATATTGTTATTGCAAAAATTGAAGGGAAATATAATGCAACGCAACTTGCGTCAGTTTTAAAGGAGCAAAATATTTTAGTCATTGCAATGACCCCTGCCCTTGTTCGATTTGTATTACATTTGGACATTACCGATGAAATGTTATCGACTACAATAGCCACTATTGAAAAATTATAGTTAAATAGATTTATAAAATTGAGCACATTAGCGGATAAAAATTAGTGAAATAGAAAAGATTATGTTAGAAAGAATTAACCCAACATCTACACAGGCCTGGTTTGTATTAAAAAAGCATTTTGAAGAAGAAATGAATCGAAAGCAAATGAAAGATTTATTTGCTTCTGATCCTACCCGCTTTAATCAGTATTCCATTACCACTGCAGATATATTATTTGATTATTCAAAAAATATTGTAACTGATAAAACATTGCAATTATTATTTCAATTGGCGAATGAATGTGGATTGCCCAAAGCAATTGCAGGTCAATTTGAGGGAAAAGCAATTAATGAAACTGAACAAAGAGCAGTATTACATACCGCATTAAGAAACTTTAGCGGCGACCCTGTTATGCTAGACGAGCAGGATGTGATGCCTGAAATATTACGTGTGCAGAAACAAATGAAAACATTTTGTGACAATATTCATGATGGTACACATAAAGGTTATACAGGAAAAAAAATTACCACGATTGTAAATATAGGAATTGGTGGAAGTGACTTAGGCCCAGTGATGGTGACTGAAGCATTGAAACCTTATTGGGTGGATGGGATACAAATATATTTTGTAAGTAATGTGGATGGCACACATATTGCAGAGACCTTGAAAAAAGTGAACGCAGAAGAAACTTTATTTTTGATTGCTTCAAAAACATTCACTACGCAAGAAACCATGACCAACGCACACACGGCACGTGCCTGGTTTTTACAAAAAGCAATAGACGAAAAACATATAGCAACACATTTTGTGGCATTATCAACCAATGAAAAAGCGGTGAACAGTTTTGGTATTAGTAGTAAAAATATGTTTGAGTTTTGGGATTGGGTGGGCGGTAGATATTCTTTATGGAGTGCTATTGGACTATCCATTGCATTAACTATTGGATATGAAAACTTTGAAAAATTATTAAAAGGCGCACACCAAGCCGATCTGCATTTTAAAAACGAAGCGATCGAAAAAAATATGCCAGTGATTATGGCATTATTGGGAATATGGTATACCAACTTTTTTGGATCTCAAAGTGAAGCTATATTACCATATGACCAATACATGCATCGATTTGCGGCTTACTTTCAACAAGGGAATATGGAAAGTAATGGCAAGTTTATTGATCGTAATGGAACGGCAGTGAACTATACCACAGGCCCAGTTATTTGGGGGGAACCTGGCACCAATGGACAGCATGCATTTTATCAATTAATACACCAAGGCACATTAGTTATTCCTTGTGATTTTATTGCACCAGCTATTAGCCACAACCCTATCGGAGATCATCATGATAAACTACTAAGTAACTATTTTGCTCAAACGGAAGCATTGTTAAATGGAAAAACAAATGCAGAAGTAGTTACTGAATTAAAACAAAATAAAAAAACAGCCAAGGAAATTGATACATTAGCACCTTTCAAAGTTTTCGCCGGTAACAAACCAACGAATTCTTTTTTAGTTAAAAAAATCACCCCAGAAACCTTAGGTTTTTTAATAGCCACTTATGAACATAAAATATTTACACAAGGGGTTATATGGAATATTTTTAGTTATGACCAATGGGGTGTTGAATTAGGAAAACAATTGGCCAATAAAATTTTACCTGAATTAACTGACAACAATAAAGTGGACAATCATGATAGCTCCACCAATGGTTTAATAAATCAATATAAAAATTGGAAAACACAAGCTTAATTTCTCCTGATTTAATTATACGTACGATTGCCCTTAATGACAATGAAGCCATAGCGAAAGTAATCCGAGCAGCTTTAACTGAATTTGGCGCAAATAAACCAGGTACTGTTTATTACGATATAACTACGGATCATTTGTTTGAATTATTTCAAATACCCGGTGCCATTTATTTTATAGCAGAATTAAAAGGTACACTGGTTGGTGGCGCAGGCATCTTCCCTACTTCCGGCCTTCCAGAAAAAACATGTGAATTAGTAAAACTCTATTTACACAAGGATGCAAGAGGTATTGGTTTAGGCAAACAGTTATTATTGAAATCAATGCAATGGGCCAAGGAAAATGGCTATGAGCAAGTTTATTTAGAATCCATGCCTGAACTATCCAAAGCAGTAAGTATTTATGAAAATGTAGGATTTAAAAAAATCCATCATGCACTTGGAAATAGTGGACATGATGGATGTGATATTTGGATGATTAAAAACTTATAATCGCATTACTTAAAGTATTTGCGTATTACCATTTTTCAACCTCTTCTTGACTCATATTATCGCCCTGACTTGCAGGTGTATCTCTAGCTTCTAAAGGCTTTTTTTCAGTTATTGAAGCTGGATCAATTTCAACTTCAGCATCAGCTGAAGCAAAGTCATTTGAATTTACCGAATCAATGATCGCAACTGGAATAGCTTCTTCTACTGGAAGCGTAGGTGATGAAGGAGGTGCAATTGATGCTGTATTATCTGAAACTTCTTGCGGTGCAGAATACCTTACTCCTTGGTCAGGTGCATTGGGATCTTCTTCATGGTTAAAAGCATCAAAATCAAAATCGGGCATTAATTCAGTCTTAACAAAGTCCATGGCTTCGGTAACAGCCTTAATAAACTTATTGAAATCTTCTTTGTAAATAAAAATTTTATGACGATCATAACCGTTATTGTCAAAGCGCTTTCTGCTCTCGGTAATGGTTAAAAAATAATCATTAGAACGCGTAGCTCTAACGTCAAAAAAATAAGTGCGTCTTTTACCAGCACGAATACGCGTACTATAAACACTTTCAATTGGTCGCTCATTACTGTTGTCGAAGTTCTCTTGCTCCATAGTTACATTGAATTATAACTAAAAATATATAAATGTTACTAAAAATCAAAAAAAATATCCCTTTTCTATTCAAGGGGAAAGGCAGTCTTCTAGCACTTTTGACTACTTTAATTTTCGTCTAAGGATTGTTGGGCCCTATATAATTCAGCATAAAGGCCATTTTTAGCTAACAAGCTATCATGCGTACCCTGCTCGGCAATTTTACCCTCCTGTAAATAGATGATGAGGTCAAAATTGAAATTGTAAAAAATACGGTGCGTAATAAAAAGGGTCGTTTTATCTTTTATATAATAATCAAGATTGGCTAAAATGGTTCTTTCGGTATTTGCATCTACCGCACTTAAACAATCATCTAAAATTAAAATAGATGGATTTTTTATTAATGCCCTAGCAATCGCCACTCTTTGTTTTTGTCCACCACTTAAAGTAGTACCACGTTCCCCTACTAAAGTGTCAAATTGTTTGGGCAAACTATTAATCTCATTTAATACATGTGCCGTTTTAGCTGCATGCGTTAAATCATCATAAGATACTTTTTCGTTTAACCCAAACTGCATATTATTTTGTATCGTATCGCTGAATAAAAATACATCTTGCTGCACATAGCCAATATCATTTCTCAAATGCTGTACCTGATATTTATTTACATCTACCCCATCTAGAAAAATTTGACCAGAAGTTGTTTCATACATCCTGGTTAATAATTGTGCAATGGTTGTTTTACCAGAACCTGTTTTGCCTAATATTAAAACTTTTTGACCTGCTTTAATATTTAAATTAAAATCAGACAAAGCTTTAATTTCAGAATGTGGAAAAACCAATGAAACATCCTTGAAAACAATATCGCCTTTTAATGGTGCTATTACAGGTGAAGCCGAATTGGTAATAATTGGTTGAATAGATAAAAATTCATTCAATCTTTTCTGTGATGCAGCAGCTCTTTGAATCATACTTGCTGTCCAACCAATAGCACTCACAGGAAAAGTAAGCATATTAATATAGATCACAAACTCAATGACAGTAGCTACTTTGGAAGGATCTTGCAGGGCTTGTAATCCACCCAGATAAATAGTTATTAAAGTACTTAATCCAATCATTAAAGCCATTGTTGGCGCATAAAATGCTTCCACTTTTGCCAAGCTCACCGCATTTTCACGATATAATTCACTATTTCTTTTAAAAAAACCCAACATTGCTTTTTCTTGCACAAATGATTTGATCACTCTAATGCCTGAATAGGATTCTTGTGCATTGGTGGTTAAATCAGAAAGTTGGCCTTGAATTTGCTCACTCTTTTTATTAATGATACTATTCACATAATAAATAGTAATGGCTAATATTGGAAGTGGTGCTAATACGTATAAACTTAGTAGTACATCCTTGCTAAACATATTATACAGGCAAAAACCAATTAATGAAACTAGGTTAATTAAATACATTAAAGAAGGTCCGGTATACATACGCACCCTACTTACATCTTCGGTGATGCGACTCATTAAATCACCCGTGCTATGTGTTTTATAAAATTCAGTATCTAATTTCTGGTAATGTTCGTACACTTGGTTTTTTTGATCAAACTCGATATGTCTACTCATGACAATAATAGTTTGGCGCATAAAAAACATAAACACACCTCTTATAATCGCCAAAATCAAAATGATAAGACTACAAAAAGTAACCAAACCAGCAAATGAAAAATTATAGTAATTACTGATTTGATCAATGCCAATCGTGACCATTTCATTATGGATTGGGGAAGCTATCTTAGATCCTGGCAATTTTGCTTGAACCAAGCCAACCACATAACCTGTGATTTGGGGTGCTAAAACTGCTAAATAGTTAGTTGCAATGACAAATACAATCCCAATGAAGAATCGCACCCGATATTTCCAAAAAAACACATTTAATGCAGATAATTCTTTCACTTAGCCCATTTTTGTAAAGATACATGGTAGTCAATAAATTAGACCAATTGTTTAACCATATAAATTGCAAGTATTTTTGCAAAATTCGGTTTCCCTTCCTACATTTGCCGCGGAGAGTTGGCAGAGCGGTCGATTGCGGCAGTCTTGAAAACTGTTGACTGTAACAGGTCCTGGGGTTCGAATCCCTAACTCTCCGCAGAATGACAAAAAAGGGGCTAAAAGCCCCTTTTTTAATGCCCATATAGGGCATTTTCACGCAGTGAACCTTGAATAATAAAGAAGATGAGACTCAAATCTTGATTTGAAGTCGAAAATGAATTTATTAGACAAGGTAAAATCCGAAGGATTTAAATGCCATTTGTTTTGGGCATTAAAACTACCGGCTTCCCCTTTTTTGTCATTCTCGCCCCCACCAGGATCACCGACCAACGGGAGGTAATCCTGGTGGGGGAAAATTTGTAAAATTTTAGATGGGAAGCCGGAGCAAAGCGACGGCAATCCAGTTGGGGGAATTAATCTACTGCACCCCCTCCCCATGAAATGAAACTGGCTTAACTAGGTTACCACTGAAAAATAGTGTAGCTGACTTTGAAAAAGGGCCAATAGCAGCGCCATTGAAACCTAAAGTTATAATCGCATGTGCGCCAGGAGTTAAAACTTGATTTTTAGTGTATTTAGGTGTCGTGCAACCACAACCCACTATTACATTATCCAAAGTAATGTTTGAATTACTGATATTTTGAACATCTAAATTATATTCTACAGGTTTCCCATTAGTAATCTTACCCATATTATAATTATCATTCGTAAACTTCAAATATTTAGAAATGTCATTTTCTGTGGGAGGTGTCGATTGTGCATGCAATGAGCATATTCCTAAAAAAAGGAACGAAAGTAGTGCAAGTGTTTTCATATTTCTAGTTATTTGCATTTTCAGATAATTTGTATAATTCAAAAATACTGATAATTCCCAGTTTTTTAAAAATCACCTTTTTAATCGTGGATATTGTATTTGCTTTTAATGATAATGCTTTTGCAATTTCACTCGTTTTCATTCCTTTTGCTAGTAATTGATATACCTCTAGCTCTCTCGTTGCTAAACTTACAATTGGATGATTAATTTTTTTATGGCTCATGATGTTTAAATTATTTATTTAAAATAAATATGTAACTATATCTATTGACAACTTGTTCTTCAATATCTTTTCTTGCCTCTCCACAGTCTTTTAATAATTCACGTTCTCCTACTTGTTTAATAATGGTAGTATTATTTGAATTAGCTAAAGATTTATATATTCGCTTAGCCCTTCGAAATGATAAATCTTCATTATACTCTAATGCTCCATTACAATCTGCCGCAGAAACAATTACTATCTTTTTGCCTTTTAAACTTTTAACTCGCTCAATTAATTTATAATAATCATTTAAATCCTTTTTGATGACATAAACCTGATCAAATGGATGATGCAACTCAACATAATCAGTTGTTAAGCTTTTAAGAGAATCTATTGTTCTAATAAATTGTTTAGATTGCTTAGCTAACTCAGCTATTCTTATTGCCTCTTCTTTTAATTTAATTTCTTTTAATTCTTGTTCAGGGACTGGTAAATTTAATAATGTAATAGACTTATTGTATTCCTCGTTGGTTTTGATGTAATTATTTGAGTTTACTTCAATTTCATGTTTATTACCAAATTTATCTAATACTGCTATAATATACTTTTTATTGGGTCTAGTATTAAATGTATAGTTTGAATTCGCATCTAAATAAGTACTATCCTCTAATATTTTCTTTCCATTATCATCGTATAAATATAAATACACCTTGTTATTTCCCATTGTTTTAGAATCAGTTAATACTTGTCCTGATATTTTAACCAAAGCTTTTTTATAATCAAAAGCAAATATATCATCAGAGCCATTTCTATTGGAACTAAAATACCCTGCATTATCGCTCATATAAAATGCCAAGTCATCTGTAGTACTATTAATGGGATAACCTAAATTTTTAACAACAAATTCATCCTGACTGTTTGCTTCTACTCTGTATATATCCAAGCCGCCTAAGCCTGGATGACCATTAGAACTAAAGCAAAATAACCCGTTATAGAATGTTGGAAAAAGTTCATTCCCTTCCGTATTTACAGTTTGACCTAAATTGTTTGTTGCCTTCCATGAACCATCATTGTTTTTTTCTATATAATATATATCAGTACCACCTAGTCCTGTGGGTTCATCACTTACATAATATAATCGTTTACCATCGGGTGTTATTGCAGGATGGAAATAACTATAATTCTTATTATTGAAGAACATTTTGTATCCTCTAGTCCAATTGTTATTTACAAATCGGGATTCATAAATTTCAAGTTTTTTTACCCCTCTGGAATTCATTTGATTCCGGGTGTAATAAGCTTTCAATCCATCACTTGTAAAGCTAACAGACCCTATATTATATTTAAACCCAATTTGAAATTTGAATAATTCTACCGTTGAATCCTTATATTTCAAATTCTTTATGTCATAATTTGAATATATTTTATTATTATCATTACTCGTTTGGATTGAATAATCACCAACTGATCTTGGTAATCTTTTATCAGTCCAAGTAAAATTAACAACAGAATCTGTTCGAATATTGTCCAAATTGGATCTAAAATATAATTTGGTGTATCCTGCCCCATCCCATCCAAATTCGTATTTCTTAAAAAGATTAAATAAATTAAATCTTCTTTTTTTAATGGGCAATCTATTTGACTCAAAAATTAAACCGCTATTATAAGGAACTACATTATATTCATTAAACGGTGTACTTAATATCGTGTTGTATATTTTATAATCTATGGAGTCTTTATAAAAATTTGTCCAGTTATTAAAACCATAAATCCTTGCATCAATGATCTTTGTTTTTACAGAATCAGGCAAATCTGTATAGTTTTTTTTGGCTGCATCATATTCTTTTACAGTAGCCAATAATTCAGGTAATAAGTAAAAGCTTTTATGACCAAGGGATACTGCTTTTTCTAAGTACTTTAGAGCACTGTCATATTGATTGACATTTTGATATGCAAAAGCTATATTCTTTAAAGCCAATGTATCATTAGGATAATTTGATAAATATTTTTTATAAAAAGGAATACTATAAGAATACCTTAAATTATTATATTCTTGATTAGCTATCTTCAATATATTACGCCCTTTTTTCGTTTGCGCATTAGTTATTGTTGAAACTAATAAGAATAATATATATAGTGCTATTTTCATTGTATATAATTAAAAGTATCGAGTAGATTTAATTTTCGACTTGCTACTTCCCCACTCATAGCGTATCATAATTTCATGTGAACCTCTTGTATAAGGCTTTAATGGTGAAAATGGCATATCATAGGCATATCCAAATCTTAAATTTGGACTTGTTTGAATTTCAGCCATACCTAAAACTGCATCTCCAGTTCGATAACTCACACCTAGACCTAATATATCCTTTAACCAAACATTTGTATTCAAATCAAATTCAATAGGTGCACCACTAACCATTTTAATCATGGTAGAAGGTTTTAAATTAATTTCTTCATTAATTTTAATAACATATCCCATTGTGGTAAACAAATGAAAATCATCCGTCTTTTGAATACCAGAAACGAAATTTTCGTACTTGGCTAATCTAGATTTTAATACACTAGGCGAAGAAACTCCTACATAAAATTGATCTGAATTATAATACAACCCGAATCCCACTGAAGGATTCCATTGCGATGGTATAATAGTTATGAAAGTTTTATCGTCTGTTGTTATTCTATTTGCTACATCATATGAGTTGAATTGATAATTCATTAAACCAACACTTAACCCAACAGATAATATCCCCTTATCAGATACTTTAATACGGCTTGATAAAAATCCATTAATTCCATTTGCTTCTTCAACATTCAACTGATCACTATACATTTGAATGCCTAAACCAATTTTTCCTTCTTTTATAGATTGATCTAAACTTAATGAAGTTGTTTTTGGAGCTCCTCTTAATCCCACCCATTGATTCCTTTGGAAAAAGTTTAAACCTAAAACTTCTCTATTTCCTGCATATGCTGGATTAACCCCTAACATATTATACATATATTGGGAATACATAGGTTCAGTTTGAGCATATGCATTTTTAAAATTTGAAAAAATAAAGCAGGTACAAATTAGTACCGTTAACTTTAAAGTGTTAGATATGTATATTTTATTAATGCTGATGTTCATTACTTATCTTTTAATAGTTAATGGTCCAGCTAATCTTATATTTCCTCCATCTATGTTAACACCTTCAACTATATAATAATAGGTACCTTCAGGTACATCTTCACCTAAGAAATTGGAAACTCCTTTCCCTCTCCAATCATTTTTATAATCATCACTCCTAAATACCTCATTGCCCCATCTATTAAATACTTTAACTGAAACTTTTGAACCAAACGGCTTAAGAATTATCCAAGTATCATCAATACCATCAAAATTTGGAGAAAATCCTTCTGCTATTTTAAATTCAATTTTTGGAATTAAAAATGGTGTTGGTTTCCTTGTAGTATCATTAACTATCATTTTTGTTGGATCTGTAGAGACATAAGAAACCAACCCATAACTAGTAGGTGCTGAAGCAACTGCAATATTTAAGAAATTACCTGAAGTATTATTAGCGACATTAATTCTTAAAATGACTGAATCAATTTTATTAACATCTAGTGTTGATGCAATGGTCACTAAATCAATATTACTAATTCCATCATAACCAATGTTTCTCACTAACCCTCCAGAAGTTGTTACAGATAATACCTTTATTCCTCTTGTATCAGTAAATACTTTTGTCAAATCATCTTTTAATATTACACTATCAATAAATTCTTTTGATAGGTTTTGTACTTTAATCGTAAATGACACATCAAAACTTGCATCTAAATTCATGATTGCTGATCCAGCAACTTTTGTAATTTCAAATATTTGTGGGATAATTATTGGTTCAATTAGTAAGTGTAATGTTGCATTTGCACATACCGCTGGTATTCCACCACAAACAGAATAAATAACATTTACTGGTCCAATAAATCCAGGAGCTGGCGTAAATGTATAAAATCCATTTGCATTTAATGTAAATACACCTTGCGCAGTAGTTGGTCCACTAACTATACTAGCAGTTAATGTTGCTCCTCCTGTATTTTTATCATTTGTTAATACATTCCCTGATATTGCATTTCCAGCGAAAGCACTACCAAAATCATCAGTACCGATGGTAACTGGGGATGCATTTTTAGGAGTAACTGTAAAATACACTACCCCACTTTGACAATTAGCTGGAATTGCATTATCGCAAACATTATATATTACACTGTCATTTCCTGTATAGCCATTATTTGGTGTATAAGTTATTTTTCCAGTTACAGGATCAATTATCACTGTACCATGAGCTGGTTGAACTGCAACACTAACACTTGAAGGAACTAATACGCCACCTTTATTACCAGCTTTATCATTTGCTAAAACGTCTACAATAGTTGCTGTATTGAATGGCGTAATTGCAATATCCTTATTAATAATTGGTTTATTGTTTGTTAAAGCAGGATCAATTACAGTTATTTCAAGTGGCGTTAATGGGCATCCGACAGTTTGACCTGAAGGACATGTTGGTACATTATATATATACTTTCCTGGTAATAAAGCATTAAATGTATAAGTGCCATCAGAATTTATTTTAATAGTTGCACCAGAAGGATTATTTATACTAGCACTTGGTAACCCATAAGTTGTTCCATTAGGAACATTATCGTTTGTTGACAAATTACCATTTACAGGTACTTTTACATTAGTAACCGAAAAATCAGGTGTAATTATTGGATTAGTTAAATTTGTTACAGTAAATACAATAGTTTCTGTAGGGCAACCAGTTGTTTGACCTGGTGCACATACTGGAACTGTATAAGTATAAGTTCCTGCAACAGTCGCTGTAAATGTATAGGTACCAGTTGCAGTCATGGTTA